>Ga0051987_10001390_pt1 | contig 12321 bp, 12 predicted proteins | sample CryGey08umfilter_2_FD_58083 | JGI IMG/M metagenome (GOLD analysis project Ga0051987, IMG submission 58083) | Groundwater microbial communities from aquifer in Utah, USA - Crystal Geyser 4/10/14 0.8 um filter | ecosystem: Environmental > Aquatic > Deep subsurface > Groundwater | place: USA: Utah... | reverse complement strand
CCGTTTACTTGCCGCTATTCTTGCGCTTAGAATAACATTCCTTGCAATATATCGGACGTTCATCCCTGGGCTTAAAAGGGACTTCACATTCTTTCTTACATTCTGAACAAACCGCCTTGAACATCTCCCTGGGCCCTCTGTCGTATCCACCACTGCCACCTTGTTGATATGCCACACTTCCTCCTTTTGTTATACTACTAAACCAAACCAACCATTTTGGCTCTTAAGTTACGCGCTATCACAGTATAAGGGTCTTCCCCTGCTCCGTGACTTAGATCATCAACATCTAAGCACTCGCCTATCTTAACCGTTACTTGGCCTGGTAAAGGGAATGCCCTTGTGCGCGGCCATGCCTTATAAGCGCCATCAATATACATAGGCAAAATTTTAGCGCCAGACTCCTTGGCCAAAATGCCTATCCCCTTCCTAAACTCCTTCAAAGTGCCGTCCGCGGAGCGCTGCCCCTCCGGAAAATATACTAAAATTTTGCCCTGCCCTAAAACATATTTGCATAATTTTAACGTTTTTGCAAGGTCAAGATTGGCGTCAATAGGTATAAGCCTGTGAAAACGCAAAGCCCACGCCAACAATGGATGATTGAATATCTCGCCAAAACCCACAAAATAAGTATTTAAAATAAGCCGCGTGGGCAAGGCGCACAATACAAAAAAGGCGTCAAGGTAAGTCACGTGATTTGGCGTTATCACAAACGGCCCTGCCTGTGGTATGCGCGCCTTTCCTTTGACCTTCACGGAAAACAATACCATAAATTTAAATTTAAACAATAGGATTTCCAGCGCCGAGACGAACTTATCAAAAATATCAAAGTGGAGTTTTAATTTTGCCTTGTCCTCAGGTGACGGGGCCTGTGCCAAAATATGCGGCCAGAACACCATGTCGTCTCTTTTTAAAAAATCCGTAAAGGCGCTCGCGGGAAAAGCCTCTCTCGCCTTTGTGATAATGTCGCGTATAGTCCTTGCCTGAAACATCTCAAGCGCGAGCGAATCATCAATGCCGACCTTCACCAATTCCTGCAAAGACGACAAAAGCTCAATGCGGCCCAGCGAGTCTAACCCTAGGTCCAGCTCAAGATGGTCGTCAAGATTTACTGTCTTTTTCAATATCTTGGAAAAATACCTCAGCGCCATATTCTCAAATTCAGAAAGTTCTTCAGGCCCGATATACTTTTTCTCATCCTGCGCGAAACCGCCGGCTTTATATTTCTCATCTATTTTGTAACGAAGTATTTTACCCAATCGCGTGCGCGGCAGAGCCTCTTTGGATAGAACAAAACCCGTTATCCTCTGATAAGGCGGCATCTGTTGAGAAACGTTATCCAGCTCCCATCGCAATTTAAAATGAATATTAAAATGCCTCTTTGCCCTTAGCTCTTCTTCATTAGGCACTACCACAGCCACTAAATGCCCGCCCTCAGCTCCTGACTTAGCATACAAAACGCACACCTCTTTGATAAAGGGGCTTTTAAGATATTCCGCCTCAACAGCCTCTGGGCTTACCTTCTTGCCGGATGGCAGGGCTATCAGTTCATTTTGCCTGCCCGTGATATGCAGGTATCCGGCTTTGTCTTTAAATCCCGCGTCACCTGTCAAAAACCAATCTTTTAAGAATACCTTTTTAGTCAAAGATGGCGCGCGGTAATAACCGAGCATTACATTATCTCCGCGCACAGCTATTTCACCTACGCCGTCACTGCCGGAATTGACGATAGAGATATCTACCCCGGGCAGAGCGCGGCCTACAGACGCGAATTTGCCGATATCAGCGTTATTGAACGCGACAACAGGCGATGTCTCTGTAAGGCCATAGCCTTCAATTATTTTATAGCCCCATCTTGTAAAACTGCGCGCGACTTGAGGGTCAAGCTTCGCGCCTCCGCTTACCATAAACCTTAAAGTCGGGCCAAACACGTTGTGCAACCCTTTTAAAAATACTTTGCATACATTACGGCCGCTGACAGCGGACAGCCCTACGCATACGTCAAGCAGCCTGTTCATAGGCCACCTGAGAGCCAAACCGTATTTTTTCAGACGGTCAGCCACTGAACGCTCTATTAAAGTAAATAACTGAGGCACGCCCACAAAAATAGTCACATTGTTCTCTTTTATGCAGGAAAAAAGTTCGTGATACGCCATAGAAGAAAAATAACACACGCACGCCCCTTTTAAAAAAGGCGCCAGGCACGTTATCATAAAAGGATACGTGTGGTGCAGAGGCAAAAGCGACACAAGCACATCGTCACCTTGTATGATATTTAATTCTTCAATGGAATTAAAATTGGCAAGCAGGTTCTTATGCGTCAGCATCACCGCTTTATGTTCCTGCGTTGTGCCTGAGGTATAGAACAACGCGGCGAGCTTATGAGTTTCGTAAGCGCCTAAACGCGCGGCGGCTTCGTTAACGCTTTCAGGAACAACAGTAACGTCTAACCTATCAATGAATCTCAGCTTAATGCCCGTATCCCACGTGAACACCGAACCGAGCGAGACACCAAACTTATCTTCCGTCAATAACATTTTTGTAGCTGAGTGCAGCAGAATAGAGCGCATCTCTTTTGGAGAAAGCTGAGTATCAATGGGCACTGCCACTGCCTGAATGGAAACGGCCGCGAAAAAAGCAACAGGCCAATTAACGCCGTTGGTTAAAAGAATAGCCACTCTCTGGCCTGGCCTGACGCGCGCCTTTATAAGTTCAGAGCGCAATTCGCGAACCCGTCTGAAAAGCTCGGCATAAGTTACACCCTCATACGCCTCGCCATTTTTAAATTTAAGGCAGGCCTTATCAGGATACTTTTCGCACGTCTCGCTAAAAACCTGGAATATATTCATTCTAAAACTTTGGCTGCAGTTCGGGTTCAAGGTTTTCCATGAAATAACTGAAGAATTGCGGGAATTTGGAATAGACGTTCTGCTCAAGTTCCGTCAGGCTCACCATATAAGGCGTAACCATGCCGTAAAAATCAACAGGCGCGCCAATGGGCTTAAAAATAAACCCGTGGATCTTTAAAAGCATCCATAGCTTTGGCTCCATAACAGCGAACCAATGATCAATGCCTATGCGCTTAGACTCGTGATACATAGCGCGGTAAAGCCCGAATGCCATAGGCCGCACGCGGCGCATAAAATACATACCTTTGTCTTCAACTGTCTGGTCATCTGTCTGCGGTTCATAGTAAAGTCCGTCATTCGCCCTTCTTCTGAAAAGTTTGCTTATAGTAAGCCGCGATATCTCGGCGCACTGCTGGCGCGGAGTCACGTTGTAGTCAACATTCGATCCCTTGCAATGATCTTCAATAGGGAATTTTTCGCAGGATGGCAGTATCAATCGAACACCACCCACAAGCAAGTTCTCCTGGTCAAACGCGCCAAAGTGCGCGCAGTGTTCATCAAGCTCATCGGTCTCAAAGCCTGAGGGACAATCCGACTCTTTGATAAAGTTGCACTCTTTACAATAGACCTGGAAGCGCAGCTTAAAAACAGCCATCATATCTTCTTTTGACTCAATTTTTCTGAACGTAAATTTTTCTTCCATAAGGGCCTAACTAAGGCTGGAGTGATCAGGGAGCTTCAATACGCCTCTTTTGCCATGTTCTATAACATCAATAATATACGGAGTAACCATTCCATATACATCCACCTCGCCGCCTAACGGCCTAAAAACAAAACCATGCAGTTTTAATAAAAGCCATAAAGGTTTTTCCATAAGGGCAAGGCAATAATTGATACCAGACTCCCTGCATTCCTGATACATGGCATCGCAAAGGCCTGTAACAATGGGGCTTACGCGCCTGATAAAAAGCGTCGGCTTTTCATGGATACATGATCTATTGCTAAAATCAGATTTATTCTTACCCATATATAATTTACTTATGGTAAGCCGCGATATCTCGGCGCATTCTTCCCTGTCAGGCAGCGAAGAACCAAATACTATATCTGGGTAAAGATATTCAATTGGGAATTTATTAGCAATCGGCTTTATCAAACGCACAGCGCCTACAAGCTGGCCGCAAAAATCAAACGCGCCAAAGTGCGCGCTATGTTCATCAAGTTCATCGGTCTCAAAGCCGAAGGGACAGTCAGACTCTTTGATAAAGTTGCGCTCTTTACAATAAACCTGGAAGCGCAGGCGAAAAACTTCAACAAGGGCGTCTTCTGATCCTATCTTTTTAAATGTGTATTCACTCATAATGACAAGCATTACCTTATCACAGCCCCGGGCATCAGTCAACCCTGCACTTTATAATCTCAGTTTGACTTTTTATCTATATGAAATATAATGAGTTATATGAAAAAGGCGCTTTTTGTATATGCCATTTTTATCTTCCTATTATGGCTACCTTCATTTTTATTTAGCCAAGAGCTTTCCCCGCAGGATATTGTCAAACACTCTGACGACTTAATGAGAGGCGACACCCAGGAAGGCAAATACACCATGGCCATCATAACGCCTAACTGGGAGAGGCGCCTTGAGCTATATGTCGTAAGCCGCGGCCGCGACAAGATGTTTATCCGCATACTCTCCCCCGCAAAAGAAAAAGACACGACAACCCTGCGCGTAAAAAATGAGATGTGGAACTACCTGCCCAGCGTTGAGCGCACAATAAAAATACCTCCCTCAATGATGCTTCAGCCATGGATGGGTTCAGACTTTGCCAACGACGACTTAGTCAAAGAAGCGAGCATTGTCAACGACTACACGCACAAACTGCTCGCGGAAGAAAACTCTGATGGCCAGGATGTATATGTAATTGAGCTTACGCCTAAACCAGGCTCTGCCGTTATCTGGTACAAAAGGATAATGCGTATCAATAAAAAAGATTTTACGCCGGTGCGCGATGAGTTTTACGGCAAGGGCGATAAACTGATAAAAACGCTCAAATACTCCAGGGTCAAAAAAATATCCGATCGTTTTATACCTACTTATTGGGAGATGAAGTCAGAAGCCAAACAAGGCCACGCCACCATAATTGAAGTTGACGACAAAGTCGTCTATAATAAGCCCATTGACGACAGCGTATTCAGCCTGCAAAACTTGAGAAGTAAGTAGTTTATAGTATATGGTGTATAGTTAATAGGACATAGAAACGTGGCATTCAAATTTGAAAGCTTAAACATCTGGAAAGAATCTGTAAAATTTGCCAGCGATATATACTCTCTGACAAAAAAATTTCCAAAAAACGAAGAATTTGGATTGATTAGTCAATTAAATAGGGCGTCCGTATCTATTAGTTTGAATATTGCTGAAGGAGAAGGCAGAAAATCAAACGTTGATCTATCCCGTTTCATACACATATCGATAGGTTCTTTATACGAAGCTGTTACGATCCTATATATTTGTTTAGAACAAAAATATATTAACAAAACAGAATTTGACACTTTTTATCAAGGATGCGAAGAGCTTTCCAAGATGTTGCATGGTTATAGGAATTATCTTAAGAATTAGTCCTACTATAACCTATATACTATAAACTATAAACTAATTATGTCTACCTTCATCAAAATAGCCTGGCGAAACATCGCGCGCAGCCCTGCGCGCTCGCTTATCACGATATCCGCTATTTCTATAGGTCTGTGTTCACTTATTTTTTTGAAAGGTTTTGTCAACGGCGCAGACCAACAGATGGCGGAAAACTACACAGGCCTGCTTATCGGACACATACAGATACACAAAAAAGGTTTCCAGAAGAATATGAGCGTTGAAAAAAGCTTAGGCGGCCTGGAAACCATTAAAGATGCCCTGCGAAAAACACCGCAAACAGCCGTCTTCTCTGAAAGAGTAAAAGATTTCGCGCTTATCTCATCGCCTGAAGGATCAGCGGGCATCCTGCTTTTAGGTGTTGACCCTGTCACTGAAAAAAATGTCTCCACTATCCATAAACGCGTAAACAAAGGCGAATTCCTTAAAAAAGGAGATGACGACAAAATATTGATAGGCGCTCAACTCTCAGGCAACCTCAAAGCTGAGATTGGCGACAAAGTAGTAATAATGAGCCAGGCAAGCGATGGCAGTGTTGCCGCGGCAGCCTATGAAGTAGCGGGCATTATAGAGACCGGAGCTGAAGAAATTGACAAAGGCCTGGCCATAATAACGCTAAAAGCGGCGCAAAGCCTCCTTGTATTGAACGGCAAAGTATCTGAAATAGCAGTAAAGACAGGCTCCCTTAAAGAAGTTGACGCGGCAACCAAAATTTTGAAGGCAAAGATAGACCAGGCAAAATTTGAAGTCCTGAATTGGAAAGAGATCTCGCCCCAGGTATACCAATGGCTCCAATTTGACGCGGTATTCACGAACCTCATCCTTTTTATAGTCTTGCTCGTAGTCGCGACCGGCATACTCAACACCATACTTATGGCTGTGCTTGAAAGAACGCGCGAATTCGGCATCATGCTCGCTTTAGGCACAAGGCCAGGCCAGATAGTTTTTACAGTAGCCGCGGAATCTTTCTTCTTAGGGCTTATAGGGACATTCACCGGAGCGCTTTTAGGCACGCTCCTCGTCATATTTTTCGGGGCCAACGGCATAGACCTTTCAGTAATATCAAACGCTTTGAATACTCTTTATTACGACTCTATTATTTATCCAAGATCAGGCTGGATTGATATCGCTATCTATAGCCTGATAGTCCTGACTGTCAGCATAACGATCTCAATAATACCGGCGCTCAAGGCGTCTCGGCTTTCACCTATTGAGGCAATAAGGCACATATGAGCTCTATTATAAATATCCAGCGCCTGTCAAAAACCTATACTGAAAAAGGCTCAAACATACGCTCCACAGCGCTTGACGATATTACCTTAGCGATTGAAAGCGGAGATTTCGTGGCTATTGCCGGGCCTTCAGGCTCAGGCAAAACAACGCTTTTAAACATTATAGGCGCACTTGACACGCCAACCAGCGGAGAAGTCGTAGTTGACGGCACGCTTTTATCTTCTTTGAATAGCGCGCGACTGGCAGAGTTCCGCTTAAAAAAAATAGGTTTTGTCTTTCAGGCGTATAACCTCGTTACAACACTTACTGCCATAGAAAACACAGAATACGTGGCATTGCTACAGGGCATATCAAATAAAAGACGGCAACACGAAGCTTATCAGATCTTAAAAGACTTAGGGCTTGAGAACTGCGTAAACAGGCGGCCTGGTGAATTAAGCGGCGGCCAGCAGCAGCGTGTTGCCATAGCAAGGGCAATACTCGCCCAGCCCAAACTGGTATTAGCTGACGAGCCTACGGCAAACTTAGACTCCAGGACAGGCTCAGATCTTATTGACCTTATGAAAACCATGGGCTCAACCTTAGGCATAACTTTCATCTTTGCCACCCACGACAAGATGGTAATGGACAAAGCCAAAACATTGATCCAGCTGCATGATGGCAAGATTATCGCGTAGAAAAATGCTATCCAGTCCCCCAGAACCCCGGTCTCCCAGAACCCCAACAACTGCTTTTGACTGGGACGCTGGGACACAGGGGCGCCGGAGCGCGAAATTATTAACGCGTATCCTCTTTACCACCCTCTTTATTTTTTTTCTACAGACAAACAATACCCAAGCCGCTGGCCTCACTGAAGTGCTTTCCGGTTACTACAAAATACTATCCGCTTTCTCCAAGTCCTCAACCACCAAAGAAGGCATATTTTACGCGCTTCAGCGCCTGCGCCTTGAATTTACCCCGAAACTTACAAAAAACCTGGAGGCAAATTTCACATATGACCACGAACTCATGCTCAATGATTTTTCTAATACACCTGACTTTAATTTTATCAGGCAAAAAAACCAAAGAACCCTCGCCTGGTTTGACGCGGACAAGGTCATAACAGATACAAAACATATCTACGAGCGCCATCTTCTCCATCGCGCCTTTTTAAAATTTGGATCGCCTCATAGCCGCGTAACCTTTGGCAAACAGCTCATAGACTGGGGCAAGATGCGTTTTTACTCGCCGCTTGACCTGTTTAATCAGCCTCTCCCCTCAGATATTGAAGCAGATGAGCGCGTGGGATTTGACGCGCTGAATGTGGAGTTATCCAGCAATAATTTTTCAGGAATGAATATCCTATATGGCCCTGGAAGAACAAACGCTCAGGACAGCTACGGCCTGAAATTCAACAAGAAATTAGGCACGTATGATACAACGCTGATCGCGGCCAAACACATCAAAGAAAAAGTGTTAGGTTTCGGTTTTGACGGCTACCTCTGGAATACCGGATTAAGGGGCGAGTTCACCTACACCAGAGCAGGTAAAGAGCGCTACCCTCGCGCGAGTTTAGGGCTTGACCACACCTTTTCTTCAGAGACAAACATCATCCTGGAATATTTTTATAACGGCGCGGCTAATAATAATTTCAGCGCGTTCTCAGGCTCCATATTAGAATCCCGCGAGCGGCTCTCTTCAAAAAAAAATCTCGTCAGCGCCTCTATATCGCGCAAACTTACCCCGCTCTTTAAGGCCCAATTAGCGGCCATATATGATATCAATGGTAAAAGTGCTTTCGTCAACCCCGAATTGAGTTATAATATCAAAGAGAACCTTGACGCCAAGGCCGGCGCCCAGCTTTTTGCTGAAACCCCCGGCTCCGAGTTCCAGGACAGTAATAACCTGTATTATTGTGAGCTAAAACTATTTTTTTGATATTTCGCCTATTAACTATAAACTCTCTATGTTCCGCCGCACTAAAAAATACCTGACAATACAAATGCTTGCCTCGCTTGAACCGACAAAGCTCAAGGCGCTTTCTGAAAAAAAGGCCCTGAAGGCATTCCAAAGAGCCGCTTTAAAAGTTCCTGCCTACGAACAATTCTTAAAAGAACACAATGCGCCCGTCTCCTCCATCAAAACTATTGAAGACTTTAAAAAGTTGGTTCCTCTCCTTGATAAAGACAAGACATTCAAGCTCTACACTGACAATATTAAAAAGCTCTGTGTTGATAGCGAAATAAACAACATCCACGAAATAGTCTCAAGCTCCGGCCACAGCGGACTTTTCTCTTACAGCCTTATCAATAAAAAAGAATCCGCCATGTCCCAGGATACAATTGATTTCATGCTGGATTATATTTTCAATGTGGGCGGAAAAAAGACCCTGCTTATCAACTGCCTGCCTATGGGCGTTAAAATACACTCATCGCTCGTCACCATAGCAGACACAAGCGTCCGGCCGGACATAGTCATATCCGCAATAAAGACATTTGCCGCCTCATACGAACAGATCATACTCATAGGAGAGAACTCATTTGTCAAAAAATGCCTTGAAGATGGCGCGGAATCAGGCATTGAGTGGAAGAAATTAAAAATGCATATAGTTTTAGGCGAAGAAATGCTGCCTGAAAACTTAAGGACTTATTTTTGCGATATATTAGGAGTAGACCCTGACCAACCCGATTCCAAAAGCCTTATTGGCTCGTCTCTGGGGGTAGCTGAATTCGGATTAAACATTTTCTACGAGACAAAAGAACTTATCAGAATACGGCGGCTTTTACAGCGCGACAGGAAATTCAGAGAGGCTCTCATCAAAGCCGACCCTGACAACCTGCCAAGCCTGATGCAATACAACCCTTTAAGGTTCTTTGTTGAGGAGTCGCCTAAAGAACGCGGCTTATCCGATATAGTGCTCACGAATCTCCAGGAAGAAGCCGTGATACCGCTTGTGCGCTATAACATCAAGGACGAGGGTATCTGCGTTTCTTTTAAACATCTCAAAGACACGCTCGCGGCATTTAATTACGCGGATTACACACCGCGTGTCCGCCTGCCTTTGGCAGCTGTCTGGGGCAGGGATAAAATAACGCTTGAAGAGGGCTTTGCTCTGCGGCCTGAATTCGTTAAAGAACTGCTTTATAAAGAAAAGACCATCGCCGAAAACATCACGGGAAATTTTAAACTATCCAACAGCAAGGCCGGCTTAAGGATTGAGATACAGACGAAAAAAACAACTCCACTTTCGGAACAATTGGAAAACCACATACGCGACGTGCTTATTACCAACATCCCGGCAAAGGCCGAGATCATCATCTACCCTTACCGCGACTTCCCCCACGGCATGGAACTGAATTACGAAAAGAAGTTCCAATATATCTAAAGTGCCAAATTGGCGCCTTATAACTTATTTATCCTTTGTGATAATCTTTTTCAGCTGATGAACCGCCCGTTTATGCTTTTCATTATTCATTTTAGCCAAATTGGCTAATTTCCATTTCATGGTCTCCGATCATTTTGGAACAACTATTTTATATTTGCCGTCATAGTGGCCGTTATTACAGATGGATCTCTTCCCTGCCCCAAAATTAACTCTTTCAAGATCTAATTTCTTTACCCACGCGTGATCATACTTCTCGGCTAAACACATAAATAGCCTTTTCGTCTTAACTGAATCACATTTCTCTAAGAGCTCTTGGACCATTAGTGGGCGAAGCGTTGTGAGGCCTGACATTATCTGATCCAGCTCATCAAAAGATTCCCGGTCAGGAACGTCATAGCATAATTCCATGGCTGCTCTTTCGGACGATGATATTTTTATCTCATAATTACCGGAATTATATGCCGTAAGCCCCAACCCTGTATCTTTACCGAAAAGACCGGTCATCACATAACGGAGGGCGACTTCCCATTTGTAGCTTTTAAACCATTTGGGAAGTTTCTCGTTTTCGGATCCAAAAAGGACGATCTTTGATTGTTTTAAGCTTGCCGGAAGATAATGAGCATCCCCCTGCAATTGAAGAGCGGTTTTCCCCGCAGGATGGACAAACATGTTTAACTGTGTTTGCAATGTGTATAGTCCGCCACTCCAGTCTACATTTTCTCCCGCCCGCTTAAAAGCGCCTTGCCCTATCCGCTCTATCCATCCGCTCTTAACATACGTCCCGGCTAATTGACGATACACGCCCTGGCCATCAAGCCAAGCATAAACAGCAACGGTATTTTTGGGCCAGCTTCTAAGCAAATTGTTTATTATGCTTCTATTTTGTCTATCCATAGTAGACAATTTAGCATATTTATAAACCTTTGTCCAGGTTTGAAATACTGCTGTTTTGTAAATAAATACTGGTCATTTAAACACAATTATAAACCTACACACAATAAAAAAGCGCGAGTTTTTCAACCCGCGCCTTTTCAGACCACCTTGTTACTTATATTTATTTTCTGCGATACCTGCGAACCAATCCAAGCAACCCTAATCCAAGCAAGCTCATTGATGCCGGTTCTGGAACGACGTTTTCATGTTGAAAACCAGCGGGAAGCGTATCGTTCGCAAAATAAAATGTCATATCGTCAATTGCCATGTCATCGCCGCTATCAGACCCAAAAGACATGCTTCTTGCCGGTGTAGCAAAAGGCCCTGCGAATATATGTTCCCATTCTTCCACACCATATCCCGAACCACCATCAATAAAATTTCCATCAAAATCATCAACTTCGCCATTCATTTCAATATCATAAATCCCTAACCAATAAAAATCAACGGCAGCCACATCAAAATCAAAATCAATGGTAACCTGAGGCGCGTCTCACGTATTTTTCAAAAAATACCCAACGCCTGTAGTATTGTCTGGATACGAATACCCATCATCGAGAGTGTTGTCTATGTTGCCATTAAAGTTAATGGTACCGTAGGAAGTAACAAGGGCATGTGAAACATCTGAGTATCCATCGTCTTGCGTAAAAACTTCCGGCATTGTATCAAAATCAATAAATATTGCCGCTTTGGCTAAGCTGGCAAAACCGAAAACCAAGAATCCCATCATCACCGCAATTAAAACCTTCTTCATTTTTATCTCCGCTTTATTTTACTAGCGCCTTTGATCTATTTCCAGTGAGACAAATCAAACAGAATGATTTGTCTCATTCAAGCATAATGCAAAAGTTATAAAAAGTATGTAATTATAAGGCCAAAATTAAGCCTACCCTTACTACTCTCGCAGTTGAAGAATAGGCTTAATTGCATTTACCGGTAAAAAACAACTAAGCCACCCCAATTTCTTAGGATGACTTAGGCTGTTCTACGTCTTAAACGTGCTGCACCTGCTAAACCAATTCCCATAAGGATCATGGAAGCCGGTTCTGGAATGACATTGGCGCGTGCATTTCCTGTACCTTGCACGACCCAAGCTGCATTACCATTGGTATTTGGAAAACTTGAAAAGTTCAATTTGATATCTGTCCCAAAATCCTGGGTATTAGTATCAAACTGGCTTGCCCAATCTCCACCTGTGACATCAAACAACACACTACCAGAACCAGAGAGACTAGTAAAACTAAAAAAGTTCTCTAAAGTATAGACTGCACCTGATGGATCAAGTATAGCTCTCGGTG
>Ga0051987_10001385_pt1 | contig 12331 bp, 10 predicted proteins | sample CryGey08umfilter_2_FD_58083 | JGI IMG/M metagenome (GOLD analysis project Ga0051987, IMG submission 58083) | Groundwater microbial communities from aquifer in Utah, USA - Crystal Geyser 4/10/14 0.8 um filter | ecosystem: Environmental > Aquatic > Deep subsurface > Groundwater | place: USA: Utah... | reverse complement strand
TACTTTCTATGCCTTCAATTAAACAAGTTGGATTGAATTCTTCTTCAAAACCAAAAGTCATAGTTTTAGCTTTTATTTTATTCAGGAATTCTCGACAATATTTATTATCAGAATTAGTTATAGCTAGACCATTTTTTGGTAAGTATTTTAATAATTCATATTTGGCTTTTTGGATATTTTCTATTGAACCAAAGAGACTCAAATGTTGTGGACTAATTGCTGTTAGAATACCTATTTTAGGATTTACAATATTACAATGTTCAAGTAAATCTCCCACTCTATAAGCTCCCATTTCTACCACAAAAAAATCAATATCTTTGAAATTAGTTTGTAAAATAAATTTACTAATACCAAAATCAGTATTAACATTTTTTGGAGTTTTGACAACTTTAAATTTGTAAGAGAGCAAATCTGTTAGTATTTCTTTGGTGCTAGTCTTACCATAACTCCCTGTTATGCCGATAACAGTTAAATTTATGTATTTAGCTAATTTTTTCTTTGCTAATTTAGCAGTATAATTTTTTATAAATTGTGTAATAACATTGAAAAAATTGATTATAATAGTAATTAAAATAAATCTTAAGAAACTAAAAACAACTACAGTCCTAGGATCTTGAGTTTTTAAGAAAAAAATAGATTCTACAAAAATTACTACAAATAAAATTAAAATAATTTTTAAGCTAAAGACGGGTCTTTTGATTGGTTTTTTCAAAATAATTTTCAGAATTAAGTAAACAAAATCCAATATAAAAATTAATAAAATTACCCATTTTAATACTGCTAATTTTTGATCCCAAAAAAAGATTACCAAAATAAGAGGTATTTTGTATAAAAAATCATAACGAAAGAGTATTCTCTTTCCTTCTGTGGTATGTAACAAATCTAGAAATCTATCCCAACGGTATTCCTTGAGTTGCCAAAAATAAGCAAATTGAAGATATTCATTGCTCATACTAACAAACCAGAAGAAAACTATTGCAAAGTCTATAATTTGCATATTAAATAAATTTATTTTTTAGAAAAAGAAATTATTAAATTTATCAATTCTTGTTTTTTCCAAAGGTACAGACCATGTGTACCTCCTTTTATTATTTCCAATTTTGCTCCAACAATATTTTTGGTTATTTTTTCACCATCTTTTATAGATACGTAGTCATCTTTGTCTCCCCAAACCACCAAAGTTGGGATTTTTATTTTTGGTAAAAATTCACTTACATCTTGCTTGGTAATTTTTAGAAAAATATCCTTCTTAATGCCTGTAGCTCTATTGTAGTCACCTGTCCCAGCTAACTTATAAATAACTTTACGCATAAAGTCTGCCAACTTGTCTAATACTGGTAAACTAAATACTATTTTACCACTTTTGGCAATGAATTTGAAGATTTTGTTTTTCAAACTCTCTGGTCGACGATACACAGCAGCTCCACTCAAAATAAGTTTGTCTACTATATTTTGATTATGACCTAGTAAATAAGTAGCAATTTGACCACCAAAGCTATGTCCGAGTAAAATAGTTTGTTGATTAAATTTTTTCAAAGCAATTAGTCTATTAGTTACAAACTGTGAGTACTCCTCCACACCCCAGATTGAGCTAGGACAAGGCTCTTTGCCAAAACAAGGTAATTCTATTACTTCTACTTCAAAATCGTTTAGAGCTAAGGAAACAAAATCAGACCAAGTTTCTTTTGAGCCACTCCAACCGGGAATGATAATTAGTTTTGTTTTTTGAGGAGTTATCTCCATAATTTTGAAATTTTTCAATATATTACTTAATCTGTCTATTCTGCTTACTTTGCTTTACTAATAAATTCCTTGCCTACAAACTTCTGTAAAACTTTTGGAATTTTGATACTGCCATCAGCTTGTTGATTATTTTCTATTATGGCAATCGGGAAACGACTAAGCACTACAGCCGTGCCATTTAGGGTATGCACAAATTCGTTTTTACCTTCATCATTTCTATATTTGATATTTAGTCTTCTTGCTTGATAGTCTGTACAATTACTGGTACTCGTAATCTCACCATAACCACCTTTAGCTTTAGCTTCAGCTTTCATAGTCATCCAAGCTTCTAAGTCGTATTTACGAAAAGCTGGACCACCTAATTCCCCTGTTGGAGTATCAATTACGCGATAAGGAATTTCTAGGCCGTCACAAATTTCTTTTTCAATACTTAATAATTCTTGATGTAATTTTTCACTGTCTTCTGGTTTACAAAAAATAAACATTTCTAATTTGGTAAATTGATGAACACGATAAAGACCTTTACTAGTGCGACCATAGGCCCCAGCTTCAGTACGGAAACAATGTGACATTGCTGTATATTTCTTTGGTCCATTATTCAAATCCAAAATTTCATCAGCATGAAACCCTAGCATAGTAATTTCAGCAGTCCCAACAAGACTCAAATCTTCATCAGCAAGATTATAAACTTGTTTTTCTGTCCCACGAGGATTGAAGCCAGCTCCAAGCAAGATTTCATGTTTAGCAAGATCAGGAGTTTCAATAAGATTATAACCATGTTTTTCCAAAATCTCCATACCATAATTTAGTAAGGCTTGATTTAATTTTACCATATCATTTTTGACAAAATAAAATTTACTTCCAGAAACTTTGGCTCCACGTTCAAAGTCTACCAAATCAAGGTTTATCATCAATTCTTCATGATCTTTGGCTTCAAAATCAAAATTTGGGATAGCTCCCCTTTCTTCAATCACAACAAAATCATCTTCACCACCAATAGGACTTTTTTTGTGAGTCATATTTGGTACCTGAAGCATTAAGTTTAAATAACTTTCTTCAATAGTTTTCAATTCTTCTTCTAGAAATTTTATTTTCTCTCCCACTTCACGCATTTGTTTGATTTCATCTTCACTTGGTTTACCTTTGGAGCTACTATTTCTTTTGGAACGGAGTTCTTCTGTTTCTTGCATTTTCTCTCTTTTTTGTTTATCAAAATCAAGTAGCTTATCAATATCTACTTTTACTTTTCTATTTTGACAGTTTTTTTTGACTAATTCGCTATTGTCGCGAATAAATTTTATGTCTAGCATATAGGTTTTATCATCCTGAGCCGGCGAAGCACGGCGTAGGATCTTTCTTAAATATATAAATGTTTTTAATTAATAAATCTGGAATTGATTCTAAAAAATGTTTTTGAATAAATAAAAGTAATCAGGGTCTACAGATCCTTCATCGTATTCTCGACTCAGGATGACATTTCATTGATAACTTCTCTTATTTCTGGTAATAAATTTATTAAAAATTCTTTGTTTTTTTCTATAAAATCATAATTTGTAAGATCATCCAAATTAACAAATTTAGTTTCCATTACCTCTGTATCATTTATTTCACCTACACTTTCTATATATTTACAAACAAAAGGTATAAGATAAACTTGATAGTTAAAATTTTTACCAGTACTCGCCACTACCTGTATTTCGTTTAGTTGTTTTATAATTTCTACTTTACAAGCTGTTTCTTCTAGAATTTCACGTTTTACATTTTCTTCTAATTTTTCACCATATTCCATACTGCCACCTGGCAATTCCCATTTACCATGAAATCTAGGATTATGAGGATCATTGCGTTTGGAGATAAGCATCTTACCTTCTTTGATAATTATTCCTACTGGTACGACAATATGTTTGTTAGAAAAATGGTCAGCCAAAAAATATTTTATTTTATTTAGAGCTATACCTCTGTGAGAAGTTGCATTTTTTTCTACAGTAGTTAATTCAGAATAAGTTTTATTCAAATCTGGTAAATAAAATATTGGATCATAACCAAAACCATTAGCGATCCTTTCTTCTTTTAAAACTTTTCCTTTTCTTTCTCCATAAGCTAAAAACAGTTCTTCTTTATCTGGATTGTACAAAGCTGATACAGCTTTGAAACTGGCAGTTAATTTTTCTTCAGGAATGTCTTTTACTTTTTCTAGCAAAACTTTTCTTCTGTCTTCGGCATCTTTACCAATACGAGCACTAATCACTCCAGGCCAACCATCAAGAGTATCAACAAAAATCCCTCCGTCGTCTGCCAGAGACATTAGACCTGTTTTGTCAGCATAATATTTGGCTTTTAGAATGGCATTACCTTCAATAGTTTTTTCACTTTCTTCTGGTTCTTCTGGAATATTTTTCAAATCTTTTAGAGACAAAAAATCAAAATTCAAATCATGTAAAAATTTTTTTATTTCTGTAAATTTTCCTTCATTGGTAGTAGCAATTAGAATTTGCCTTTTTTCTTCTAACATAATGGAATTTATATATTTGGCGTAGTTTGACAAATTTCGCTTCTCTCAATTTGTCATTCCTTATATTTTATAACATTTTACTTAATTTTTTTCTTATATTTCCAGACTTGTATTGTTCTGGTTTGTAAGATTTGAGTCGAATAACTTTTGTAGTCAACTTAAATTCTTTAATTTTATTTTCTAATTTATCAATAAAATGTTGCTGATCATAACCAAGAGCTATTATATCTGGTTTTTCTATTTTAATAACTTTATAATAATTTATTTTGTTACCAAAAATAGCTTTATCAATTAATTTCAAATTTTGTAAAAATTCTAATCTATTTTTTTCATTATGAATTAATTTTTTTTTCTTTATACTTTCAGATGTTTTATCACGTGCTACTACTACCACTAAATAGTTACCTAATTTTTTAGCTTGTCTAAAAAGATTTATATGTCCAAGATGGACAATATCAAAAGTTCCAAAAATCATTATCTTCTTCATACTTCATGCAAAATTTATTTTTTCTTTTCTTTCTTATTTTTTATCTCTTCCACAACCAAAGGTTTCATCAATGGAAAAGCTGTCACTTCACGTAAAGTATGTGAACCTGTAATCAAAGCTACAAATCTGTCTATGCCAATACCTGTACCAGTTGCTGGGGGCATACCATACTCCAAAGCCTCAACAAAATCCCAATCATTGGCCATAGCTTCATCATCACCGCTTGCTTTGTTCTTGGTTTGATCTTCAAATCTTTTTATTTGGTCAAGAGGATCATTTAATTCAGTATAAGAATTACTCAATTCAAAGCCATTGACAATAAGTTGAAACATTTCGGTATAGCGGGGGTCAACTGATTTTTTGGCTAAAGGTTTTAGTTCAATTGGATAATTTAAGACAAAAGTTGGCTGAATAATTTTTGGACGAGCTGATTGTTTATATAAATTGTCTAATAATTTTCCTCTCTCAGTTAAATTTTCATGGTCATAACTTTTTTCCTTCATAATCATTTTTAACTCTTCAATATCTGTATATTTGTTAATATCTATACCTGAGTATTTTAATACCGCTTCATGAAAAGTTATTCTAGGATATGGAGTTTCAAAATTTATTTTTTGTCCATCAATTTCTACTTCTAATTTACCAATGGATTTTTCAATCACAAAAGGAATCATTTTTTCATGAAGTTTCATATTATCTTCGTAATCTGCAAAAGCCCAATAGTATTCAAGCATCGTAAATTCTGGATTATGTTGATGATCAACACCTTCATTTCTAAAAGCCCTACCAATTTCAAATGTTTTTTCAAAACCTCCAACCAATAATCTTTTTTGCCATAATTCACCAATGCAAATACGCAAATGTACGTCCAAATCATAAGCGTTTAAATGTGTATCAAAAGTCTTGGCCATTGCTCCAGAAGCAATAGTTTCTAAAACTGGAGTTTCTACTTCAATAAAATTTTCTGATTGTAAAAATTCACGAAGATAACGCAAAATTTTTCCTCTAACAATAATTTTTTCTTTTTCTTCTGGATTAACCAAAAAATCAAGATATCTTTTACGATAACGCATTTCTTCATCATTCAAACCATGAAATTTGTCAGGTAAAGGTAAAAGTGCTTTTGATAATATTGTCCATTTACTTACTAAAATAGAAGGTTCGCCTTTATGAGTAATAAATTTTTTACCTTCTATTTCTATGATATCCCCAGAATCTATTTTTTTGATAAAAAGTTTATAATTTTCAATTCCTAAATCATCTTGTTTGAAAGCAATCTGCATACGTCCAGATTCATCTTGCAAATGACAAAATGTTAGTTTACCCATTTCACGTTTGGTCATAATGCGTCCAGCAACGCTAAGAAAAGTTTCTACTTCAGAATCTAAAGCTTGTTTAATAGTTTGTTTACGATTATTTTTTGCTGGAAAAGGATCAATTTCTATTTCCTCTAGTTCTTTCAATTTTTTGAGACGAATTTTGCGTTCGTCATTGATATTAAATTCAGTAGTTTGAAACATAGCGTTTTTACTTAAAAAGTTGCTAAATTATTGTTTAATTGTAACAGATTGTTGTTAAAATTACAAATACTCCTAGAAAAGGAGTATTTATGCTTAAATTAGCTTTTTTAAAATAAAATATCTTATTACTTTATAAACTTTTAACTTTTTTTATCTATTTAATATCAATTATCTTATAAATCTGTATTCCTGCTGGCAAAGTAGCCTGTACTTCGTCATTTTTATTTCTACCCAAAAATGCTGAACCAAGTGGTGATTCATTAGAAATTTTTCCAGACAAAGGATCTGCCTCTTGTGCTCCAACAATAGTGTATTCTTTTTCTTTTCCATTTACTTTTACTTTGACAGTAGAGCCAATTTGGACTTTGTTACCTTTTTCTTCAGAAATAATTTCGGCATTATTTATTAGATTATCAAGTTCTAATACTCTACTTTTGGTCCAAGACATTTCATCGCGAGCAGCATGATATTCTGCATTTTCTGACAAATCACCCATTTGTTTGGCTTCATCAATTCTTTTGGCGATTGCTATTATTTTTATTTCTTTTAATTCCTTCAATTCTTGTTTTAGAGTATTTAACTTTGATTGACTCATATATTGGATATCATCTGTCATATATTTTTATTTTTAATGATTAAAACTTTAGTGAAAAAAATAGAACCGCAATATGCGGATTTAGGTATTTATATAGTATAACAGTTTTTGTTTTAAGGTCAAGTTTTAGTCTAAAAAAATTCAAAGAATTATTTTTTGTATAATGCCCACCAACGATAAAAGGCATCAGCTATTGGTTCAACATTTATTCCGCCTTCTCCGCCTTCTTCTATTAAAATTGTTACTACAATCTCAGGATTTTCAAAAGGAGCAAAAGAAGTAAACCAAGCATGAGTATCTTTTGTTTTACTCCATTGTGCTGTACCTGTTTTACCAGCTGATGTAAAAGGTAGTGTAGATAATCTATGACAAGAACCATAAGATACACAATCCTTCATACCAAGACGAACAGTATTTATGTTTGCTGGATCAATAAAATTTTGATTCAACACTTCAGATTTTATGTCTGTAACTCTCCCAGTTTCTAAATTAACAATTTGCTTTAATGTATGTGGTACATACAATGTTCCACCATTGGCAATAGTGGCTGTCATAGATGCAATTTGTAAAGGCGTTGTCAAAAAATCACCTTGGCCAATAGAATAGTTATATGTATCCCCAATATACCAAGGTTCTTTTTTGACGCGTTGCTTCCATTGTGGTGTTGGTAAAAAGCCACTTGATTCAGCTGGCAAATCAATACCTAACATTTTACCAAAGCCAAAATATTTTAGATATTCATTTATTTTATCAACTCCCAAACCAACAAAATTTCCATAGCCACCACCAATATAATAGTAAAAAGTATTTACAGACAAAGCTAAAGATTTTTGTACATTAGTCATACCATGTCCACCAACTTGCCAATCAGGAAAAAACCACTCTGCAACTCGCAATCCACCAGTACTCAAAAAACTAGTGTTAGGATTGATTATTTTTTCTTGTAAAGCAGCTAAAGCCATAACAGGTTTTATAACTGAACCTGATGGAAAATTACCACTAATAGCTCTATTGAATAAAGGTTCGTCTGAATCATTTAAATATTTGTTATAATTATCTTTAGTTATTCCACCAGAAAAATCATTATTATCAAATCCAGGATAGCTAACTAAAGCCAAAATTTCGCCACTGCGTGGATCTAAAACTATAGCAGAAGCTCGATCTTTATTTATTTCTTGTAATTTTTGATTAACTAATTCTTCTAATTTATTTTGTATATTTGCATCTATTGTCAAAATTAAATTGGATCCAGCAATAGGTTCCTTTTCTGCTAAGTTTTGTTGTTCTTTACCTTGAGCATTTACTTCTATTTTTTTCTCTCCATAGGTACCACGCAAATAAATTTCATAATTTTTTTCTATTCCAGTTTTCCCAATAGAATCTGAAGGAAAATATCCTTTTTTATAATAAGTATCCAATTCTTGAGGTGACAATTTTCCTACATAACCTAAAATATGTGATAAACTATTATTGATATATTTTTGATTATCTTCAGGGTGTAAAAAATCAGCGTTGTTAGAGGTATCATTAGTGCTAGTAGTATTTATACCTTTTTCTGTAGGATCTAAAATATACAATCTTTTACTACCAAGCTGAATACTAATACCTGGCAAATCTGTATTAGCTATTTGTGTTTTTAAAGCTGATTCATAAGGAATATCTTCAGTAATAATAATTGAATCTTGTTGATAATCTTTATATTTTTCTATTATATCACTTATTTCTTTTTTATCTTGATCAGTAATACTTATCAATTTTTCTATAATTTTATTCAAATCTTCTTGATTTTTTGGTAAATTTTTTGGAATTACAGACAAAGAAAAATTTGGTACATTTTGAGTAAGTTGGACATTGTTTCTATCAAAGATAAAACCTCTTTCAGATGGTACTGGAATAATTTTTTGTCTATTATTCTCGGCTCGTACACGATAATTATCTCCTAATAAAATTTGTAAAAAAAATCCTCTTCCTAAAATAATAGAAAAACAAAAAACTACAAAAAGCAAAAATAAAAAAGTCTTTTTACTACCAGAAAAACTTGATCCCAAATAAGAACTGCCTGAATTATTGACTTCATTTTCAGAATTTTTTTCAGTAAATAAATTATCTTCTGTCCAAGACAATTTGTATTTACCCTTTAGATTAATTTTTTGTTTTGGATTTATAAGATATGGATCAATTTCCATATTATTATTTTAATATTTTAAACTTTGTAAAAAATTTATTTAATAAAAAATATAATAAAAAGGCCGTAATAGTAGTAAATAATAATTCCCAACCAAAATAAAAAAGAAAAGTTAATTTTATTTTTGTGCCATTAAAAACTATAAAAAAAATATAAAAAATTCTAAAAAAAATAACTTCCAATGCTACCATAGTTGCCAAAGCCCAGACAGACTTATTGGTAAAGAATTCATAATATAACCAATATACCAATAAAAAACTAATTGTTAAAGAAAAAATAAAAATACCAAAATATAATTCACTATATAAATCCATTAAAACACCAAAAAGAAAAGCACCCCAGACAATATTCCCTGAACCATAAAGACCTAACAGTATAATCAAAAATATGATAACCAAATTTATATTTTCAAAAGGATATGGCAATAAAAAAGAAGAATAAAGACTTAATATAAAAATAAAAATTATTAAGAAAAAATAAAAGATTATTCGTAAAATAGATTTTAACATAGCAAAAATAAAAAATTATCAACTAACTTATTTTATTTTTTGTGAACAATTATTGACACCAAGTTTATATAGCTAAGATCAGCAGTTGGAGTAATTACTGCTTGTTGAAAGGGTTCATTGGGTTTTTTGTCTACAACTTCTATATTTCCAATTACTAGTCCACGAGGTATAGTATCAGAAAGGCCAGATGAAATTATAATATCTCCGGGAGTAATTACTTCATTTTGGGGAATATAATTCATACGAACTCCCAAGCCATAACCTCCTTCTACTAAGCCAATACTCCTTTCTCTATTCATAATAGTGGCACCGATAGCGCTATTATTATCATTAATAAGTCTTACCACTGACCTATTATCTTCTACTTTGATTATTTTACCTATCAAAATACCATTATTAACTACAACAGGATCTCCTTCTTGTATTCCATCTTTATTACCTTTGTCAATCATAATGGTAGTTGCTAAAGGATTAACTGTTCTACTTAGAACTACTGCACCAACATGTTCAAAATTATTTTGAACAAAAAAGTTTAATTGTTTTTTTAATTCTAAATTTTCTTCTGTCAAAATTTGTACATTTATTTCACTTAATTGATTTTTTTCTTTTATTTGTTCCAAAGTATTTATATCATCAGTTGTCAATGGTTGTTCTGTTTTTTTAAAATATAATTTTATTTTATTAATTGGTTTCAAACTCCAATCTACTATAAAGATAAGTGGTTTTTCAACAAAATCTAGCCAATGAAAATAATTAAATCCAACCACAAAAATAATCACAAAAAAAATAGTAAAAAATGTAGCTGTTTTACTTTTGGTAACCATAAATCAAAAATTATCTTTTTTGTTTAGCAGAAGGTAAAGCAATACTTCTTAGAAGTTCTTCTTCTTCCAACAAAATACCAGCACCACGGACGGTAGTGGTAAGTGGATCATCAGCAATTCTAACAGAAATTTCTGTAGCTTGAGAAATTATTTTATCAATTCCACGCAACAATGAACCACCACCAACCAACAATAATCCTCTTTCATGAATATCAGAAATTAGTTCTGGTGGAGTAGTTTCTAAGGTCATTTTAATATGGTCAACTATAGTTTTTACACTTCTAGCCAAAGCTTCGCGTATTTGTTCATCATTTATCAAAATTTCTTTTGGCAGTCCTGTCATAACATCTCTTCCTTTCATATGAAATTCTATTACTTCTGTACTAGGTAAAGCTGAACCTACTTTCAATTTTATTTGTTCAGCATGACTTTCACCGACCAACAAATTAAAAACTTCTCTAGCATATTGAATAATATTTCTATTCATTTCGTCACCAGCTATCTGGGTAGATTTCCAAGTAACTACGCCACTTAAGGACAAAACAGCTATTTCAGTACTACCAGCACCAATATCCACTACCATATTGCCTACAGCCTCTTGAATAGGCATACGAGCACCAATAGCAGCTGCCATAGGTCCTTGAACAATAATAACTTCTTTTGCACCAGCTGACATAGTAGCATCCTCTACGGCCTTTATTTCTACTTCTGTCACATCCAATGGAACAATAATAACCACCCGGGGACGATTAGAAATAGAAAAACCATCTTTTTGAACTTTATCAATAAAATATTTAAGCATTTTCTCTGTAACTTCGTAATCAGAAATCACCCCAGCTGTCAGAGGTTTGGTTACTTGGATATGAGCTGGAGTTTTACCAAGCATTTGTTTAGCTTCTTGCCCTACAGCCAAAATTTGTTCTGTTTTAGTGTTGATAGCTACCACTGATGGTTCATCTATCACAATACCTTTTTCAGGAGTATAAACTAAAGTATTAGCTGTTCCCAAATCAATAGCAACATCTTTACCAATTTTTCGAAAAAAATTTTTAAACATATTTTCATTAAAACACTAGAACATAAAAACTTTAAAACAATTTTGAACAAAATATCAAATTATTATCTCAACGTATCTCTTTATCTTCATTTATTAAGTATTTTTTACTATTTTAACAATTCATCAATTGAGATAATTTTTGCTTCAGATTCTGTACGTTTTTTTATTTCCACACTTTCATTTGCTAAAGTCTTTGGACTTATAATGTAACGAGTAGGCATACCAATTAAATCACTATCAGCAAATTTTTCACCAGGTCTGACGCCAATTCTATCATCGTACAAAACTTCTTTACCTTGTAATTTCAATCTTTCATAGAGATTATCAACTTTTTTGATATCAGCTTCATCAGTACAAAGAGAAACAAGATGAATTTGAAAAGGAGAAATACTTTCTGGCCAAATTATACCTTTGTCATCAGCAAGAGCTTCTACCACAGTACCTATCAAACGACTAAGACCTATCCCATAGCAACCCATCAAAATAGTATGTTTTTGACCTTTTTCATCTGTGAAAGAAAGATCAAAAGGTTCTGAATACTTTGTTTTTAAATCAAAAATATTACCAACTTCAATAGAATGACTTTCAATTAATTTTTCTTTTTTAAGACCTAAACTCTCTAATACTTCGTCATTAAAAACTTCTTTGTTGATTGCAATATTTTTTTCTTTGTCAATATAAATTGTATCTTCGCCAGCTGGTGTAACAGTTTGAAATTCATGTGAGTATTTTGAAAAAGTTCCACCAGAAGCAAAAGTCATGTAAGTCATATCACCAATACCAACTCTTTGAAAAATACTTTTATAAACATCTTTCATTTTTTCATAAAAATTTTCAAAATCCTTTTGTGATGTGTGAAATGAATACATATCTTTCATAATAAATTCCCTTCCTCGCAA
>Ga0051987_10001376_pt1 | contig 12373 bp, 13 predicted proteins | sample CryGey08umfilter_2_FD_58083 | JGI IMG/M metagenome (GOLD analysis project Ga0051987, IMG submission 58083) | Groundwater microbial communities from aquifer in Utah, USA - Crystal Geyser 4/10/14 0.8 um filter | ecosystem: Environmental > Aquatic > Deep subsurface > Groundwater | place: USA: Utah... | reverse complement strand
TCGTCGGCGGCTTCCTGATCAACCGCGGCAGCGACTTGGCTCCGATAAAGGCCGCCATTGAGGGCGAAGTAGACATCTCCGGCCAGATGGCGCTGCTGTCCGATCCGGAATCCGACCTGACGACGCTCCTGCCCAAAAAATAAACGACACCTATGAACGAACAAGACAAGCCCAGAAAGGTACGCATCGGCTGGTTCAGCTTCGCCTGCTGCGAGGACAACACCATCGTCATGACCGAACTGCTGAACGACCGTTGGCAGGAGTGGCGCGAACTGTTCGACTTTCGGCATGCCCGCGTACTGCAGACCAATAATGTCCTCGACCAGATGGACATCGCCTTCATCGAGGGGGCGGTGGCCGGCGAGCCCCAGGCCCAGGAAATCCGCGAGATCCGGAAGTTGGCGACGCTGGTAGTCGCGATCGGTTCGTGTGCCGTGACCGGCATGCCGTCGGCCCAGCGCAACCTGTTCAGCGACGAGCAGAAGCAGGACGTCGGGTTCCTGGTCGAGCGCTTCGGTCACCTGGATCAGGTGCTCAAGCTGAGCGACGTGATCAAGGTCGACGCCGAGGTGCCCGGCTGTTCGATGGATCCGCAGCGCTTTCTCGACACCGTCGACTCGGCCGTGGCCCAGGTAAGGGCCGGCTGGGCATCCGAAAAGTAACGCCTGTAGCCTATGCATTCGCAAGACATATCGCTCGACGCCATCTGCAAGGTCGAGGGCCACGCCAAACTCGATTTGCGCATCCGCGACGGTAAGGTGGAACACGTTCACTATCAGATTCAGGAGTACAAGCGCTTCTTTTCCAAGGCGGTCGAGGGCAAGCCTCTGGCGGCCATTCCGCCGCTGTTGTCGAGGATCTGCGGTACCTGCTCGAACGCCCACGTCATGTGCGCCATCGAAGCCTGCGAGAACGCGGTCGGCCTGCAGCCGTCGCCGCAGACCATGGACCTCCGTCACCTGACCATGTACGGGCTGAACATCCGCGACCACGCCCTTCACCTGTACATCTTCGTCATGCCGGACCTCTACGGCAAGGACAATTTCCTGTCTTTTGACGAGAACGACGAGGAACAGCATCAGCATCTGCATGACTGTTTCGAGATCAAGGCGGCAGGCAACTACCTGGCCCAGATCGTGGCCGGTCGGTCGGTCCATGCGACCTATCCGACTCTCGGCGGGTTCAATCATCTGCCGTCGAAGGAGGAGATCGAGGAGGCAATTCGTAAGCTGGAGGCGGCACGTCCGGCGGCCATGCGCTGCATCGCGATTTTTGAACGCTGCGACTGGAGCTTCGACCGTGACATGGACTATCAGGCGCTGGTGCCGAAGGGCAGCTACTGGTTCCTGGACGGTGACGTGGTCACGAGCCATGGCGAACGGTACGGCGAGAAGCGCTATCCCGACCTGCTGGAGCATGTGGTGCTGCCGTATTCGACCGCCTCGGCCTATACGCACGAGGGACGGCCGTTCATGGTCGGAGCGCTCGCCCGACTGAATCTGGCCCAGGAAACGCTGCATCTGCAGACTAGGGAATCGCTGGGTCGGACGCTGGAGCTGTTTCCTTCCACCAACATCTACCGCAACAATCTGGCTCAGGCGATCGAACTGCTGCACAGCATCGATCATGCGATCGAACTGCTGCAGGGACGTGAGTTTGCGGTCGAGGCGCCCATCAGGCCGGAGATTCGTGAAGGGGAGGGGATCGGCGTGGTCGAGGCGCCGCGCGGGACGCTCTACCATAAGATCGTGGTCGGAGAGGATGGGCTAGTGCGGCGGGGCGAGGTCATCGTGCCGACCGGACAGAATCAGATCAACATCGAGCGCGACATCGCGGGACTGGTCGACGGACTGCTGCCGGATACCGACCGTCCGACGATCGAGCACGAGATCGAGAAGCTCATTCGGGCCTACGATCCTTGCATGAGCTGCGCTACGCACTTTCTGAAAGTCGATTGGGATTTGGTATGAGGAAGGCAAGACTCCTGCGTCTGATTCCGGTCGCTGTTCTCGGACTGATTATTGGTATTTTTACACTGCTGACTTCAGCAGGTCTGCTCGCCTATCTGCTTGATGACAGTTTGACGTTCGTTAACGATACGGACGGACGTATAGAGTTTATGGTCTTTTTTCATGACAACTACGATCTTGAAAACGGAAAGGTGTCCAGAGTCTATGCGCTAGAACCCGGAGACGAAAAGAGGATTAGGGATTCCTACCCGGCTTGCGTTCATCTAAACAATTCCGGTGAGAGTTTCCTGCTGGAGATGGAAATCGGTGCGGATGAGCAGACTTTAAATCTGTTGGAGATCATGAACTCCGGGGCCTGTCCGTTAGACCTAGATGAATGGAACGCCGGCGACAGATGGAAATGCGTCGTCAAAAAGTCAGGTGTCTTGCCCTGCCAGCCGATTAAGTGAGTGTTCCTGGCAAGACAGAAAATAAGAAAGCGCCTCCGGATGGGGCGTTTTTCCGTAGTCGGTATCAGGATTTCGTCAGTGCGGCGGCGACGAAGTCCGAGGCTGCAGCCTCGTTCATTCGTGGTGGCAGGCCGATCACCGTCACTTGGCCGATTCGGCCCAGTTTGCTGAGCAGGCGCAGTTGGGCCAGGGCGTCGAAGTCATGGGTCGAGCAGCGCGGCGAGGTCCGGAAGGCGTCGAGTGACCTGAAGATCGTCGGCTCGGTCAGGTTGATGACCGTATCTATGACCGTCAGGTCGCCGCTTACTTCCCATTCCTCGTTCGGGTCGAGCGCGAGAAATCGGTCGTCGGGCAGCCGTCGACGCAGGTTGGGCAGGATTTTGAGCGGCAGGGAGTCGGGTTCATAGGCCGAGCTGCCGAAGACGAGGATGTCCATATGAAAGTCAGAGTAGTGCCGCAGCTGCGGACAAGCAAGATATGGCATCTTTTGGCTGTCTCGGAGTCGTGGATAACTTCGTCGGTTCGCTTCAACCGTCCGTTCCCGACAGGAAAATTTAGCTAAGATCTGGGCAAAAATGGGCCTCAAAAGAGGTCTTGCGCGAAACGTTCGGATTGGTATAATCCGGTCGCTAAATCATTCATAATTCGCACGCTGCCGAATATGGAATGCGTTTCCTGCGGTGCCGAGCTGGAACCGGATCAGGACCAGCTCTGTCCGGACTGCCAGTCCGCCGGGTCCGACGATGAGGACACGGATACGGATACGGACGAGGACGATGACGACTTTGGGTCGGACGAGGACGAGGAGTAGTTCCTCGCAACGAAAAGGAGAGCGTTATGGCTCTCCTTTTGCTGTCCGTCGTCAATCCGCGGACACGCCCATCTCGGCCGATAGACGCACGGCCTCATCGACCTGTAACTCGAACGTCTCGATGCCCGTCTCCCAGAAATGCGGGTCAGTAGGATCCTCGCCGAACGGACGCAGCAGGTCGGTGAGCGGGCGGGTACCGCCGGTCCGCAGCAGGTCCAGATACATCGGCTCGAATCGATCACCGAACTTTTCGCGCAGGCGGTAGAGCGTCCTGGTCAGCAGTTCGCCGATCGCATAGGCGTAGACGTAGAAAGGTTGGTGGAAGTGGCTGACGTAGGACCAAAGCCGTTCGGCGTGGTCGTAGGAGAAGGTCTCCCCGGGCGGACCGTAGAGTTCCTGAGTGGTCTGCAGCCAGGCGTCGTTCAGCTCCTCGGGCGACAGGCGGCCGGTCGCATCGTGAATTCGACGTTCGAAGTTGGAGAAGCCGATCTGTCGAACCACGGAGTTGGCGAAGTCCTCGCATTTCTCCATTAGCAGGGCAAGCGCCGCTCGAGTGTCTCCGGACTGCCTCAGCCGATTCAGTAGGAAGTCAAAGGTGATCATCTCACCGAAGATGCTGGCGGTTTCTGCGTAGGCCATCGGCGCATGCTGCATCAGCGGTCCCTGCGCCTCGCCGGCCAGCAGTCCGTGCACGCCGTGACCCAACTCATGGGCCAGCGTGGCCACGTCCCGCGGCGAACCCAGATAGTTGAGCAGCGTGAAGGACAGCGGATGTCCGTCGGGCAGGCAGAACGACAGGTTGAAGGCTCCGCCCTGCTTGCCGGGCCGATGCGGGGCATCGACTCGTCGGCTGTCGAACTGGCTCCTGACCAGTTGGGCCAAGGTAGGACTGAACGACTCATAGGCCGACTCGACCAGCTTCCGGGCCTCACCGAATGGGATGGCCGTGCCGTCGCGGAAGGGGAGCGGCGCACTGCGGTCGCTCCAGGCCAGACGTTCCAGCCCCAGATGGGCGGCCTTGAGCCGGTAGTATCTCAGCATCGCCGGTGCGGCCCGGTTGACGACGGCCTCATGCAGGGCTTCGACCGTACGATCGTCGAGCAGGTTGGATAGGTTGCGGGATGCCATGGGGTGGGCGAAGCCGCGTTCCCGGTCCTCCAGCGACTTGCCTCGGACCGTAGCCATCAGGGTTTCGGTCGAGAACTTCAGGAAGAACCCGCCTAGGGAGTCGTGGATCGACTTTAGGACGCCGGTGCGTCGGTCGCGGTCCCGGCTTTCGGTCAGTTCATGAAGGGCTTGCTGCAGGGTCAGCTCTCCGGTCGGCAGGGCGACACGGAGGTCGGCTTTCACCTCGTCGTAGAACTGGGCCCAGGATGACGGACCGAACGGCTCTCGTTTGGTCAGGGCCTGTTCGACCGGCTCGGAAAGCAGGTGGTCGCGGAAGAGGCGGATCTTCCTGAGCCAGGGCAGGTGGTGTCGGACTGTCGGGTCGGCTTCGGCCTGCCGTGCGACGGTCTCGTCGGACAGGGCCGCTATCTCGATCTCCAGGAAGGTTAGGTGTTCGCCGAACATGTCGGAGATCGACTCTTGGGCCGCGGCCAGCCTTTTCTTGGTCAGCTGATCGCCCGTGTTCAACGCTCGCTGCAGTTCGAGAAAGACGGCCGGACGTTCGACCAGTACCGTCAGCGTACGGTAATCCTCGATCGCCGGACCGAGCTGCGTGTCGAGTCGGCCGCGGTACTTGGCAGCGAACTGATCGGCCAGTCGGCGGCATTCGGCCAGGTCGGCGTCGATTTTTGGATCGTCCGGACCGGAATAGAGTTCAGACAGGTCCCAGACTGACGAGTTGGTGCCGAGCGTTTCGTTGTTGTCGCTTTCGGGGCTGTGCATGTCTTTCTTTCGGTGATTGTGTAATCTGTCGTGATGCCGAACGGATCGAACAGTCGGACATTAGGGTGTGGATAATTCCTATCTAAGGCGTCGGACAGTCGGAGACTGAGGTCGGCTATTGCCTTTAAGCTGGGTTACTTCCTGTCCGGTCAGTTCGCGCCAGGCACCCGGCGGCAGCTGACCGAGCATCAGGGTGTGGATGCGGACGCGCCTAAGTCCGATGACCCGGTGCCCGACTGATTCGCACATGCGTCGGACCTGCCGGTTGCGTCCTTCTCTGATGGTGACGGTCAGGCGGTTTGTGTCGATACGTCGGATATCGGCCGGTTGGGTCTTTGTGCCGTCGAGTTCGACTCCGGCGGCCAGTACGGCCAGGTCGGCATCGGAGATGTCCTCGGCCAGTCGGACTAGGTACTCCTTCTCGTGGCCGTAGCGGGGGTGGGTCAGCCGGTTGGTCAGTTCGCCGTCGTCCGTCAGGATCAGCAGGCCGGAGGATTCGACATCCAGCCGCCCGACAGGAAAGAGGCGGCGGTCGGAGCCGACTAGGTCTAGGACGTTGTCCTTGGCCCGTCGGTCGGAAGTGCAGATTACGCCGATCGGCTTGTTGACCATCAGGTAGGTATGTCCGACGGACTGCTGGACAGCCTTCTCGTCGACCGTTACTCGATCGTTCGGTCCGACCTGCTCGCCCATTTTTGCCAGTTGGCCGTTGATCTTGACCCGGCCGGCGGCTATCAGCTCGTCGGCCTGACGTCGGGAGCAGAAGCCGTTGGCGGAGAGGTATTTGTTCAGTCTGGTATTCATGCCAGATATCGTACCGGCGGCCGTTCAACCGGTCAATTTGCGGTCAGTTCCGCCAATCGCTCATTCGAACAAAAAGTTTTTATGTTTTTGGCTAATCTTAGCTCATTATTCATCTGTTACCCTTGACAAAAAAGGTTTTTTGTGTCATGCTGCGTGGTCGGCTGACCCGGAGAGAGTCAGCTTTTTGAATCAAACCATGAACGACATGAGAAATGATCCAAAGCATATCAGCCTTATCCTCATACTGGCCTTTCTGGTCGTGGCTGTGTCTGTCGATCGGGCGGTCGGTGCGTGGGGTGGGGATGCGTTGCCGGGGGTCCATTACGTAAGCGCTGCCGTCCGGGACGAGATGCCGGACGACTTTTCGGCTGAGGAAGAGCTGCCTCCGACCCGGGTTTTCGAGACCGTGCAGGGCGTACTGCTCGACGTGTGCGAATCCCGCGGCTACGGCGAGGACTGTGCACGGACGCTGTTGGGCATGCTGTGGAAGGAGTCGCTGAATGACGCCAAGGCGATAGGCGACGGCGGGCGCGCCCGAGGCTACTTCCAGATTCATTACCGTCTGCACGGAATTCCGGTCAGTTGTGCCGAGGACCTGCGTTGCTCGGCCGACTGGACGGTCAGTTACCTAGAGCAGAACGGCTATCCTCGCTATGCGACCTATGCCGTGCAGTGTCACAATGGATGCAACATCAACAACGGTTACGCCGCCTCGGCCCTGCGTTGGGGAGAGCGGAAGTGGAGTTCACCACTGTTTTTGGAAAGGCCGGAGACGGCAATGGCGTTGAAGTAACAAAATGATAAAAAAAGAAAAGTCCGACCTGGAAAGGCCGGGCTTTTTTGGTTTTCGGATCGTTCCCTATAGTCCGACTGCGGCAGCGGTGACCTCTCCCTCGTCCTCGCCGGTGATCAGCAGCAGAGTGTCGCCGACCGGATGCAGGGCCAGGACTTCCGAACTGCAGGTGACGACTGAGGCCCAGCGGTAGCCGTAGCCCAGGAAGACCTCCTCTGAGGGTATGGGACGGCGGAAACCCGATTCGATAACGTAGACTGTCGGATCGTCGGAGGTCTTGACGAGCGTGCCGTCCGGAACGGTGACCGGCTCGCCGACGATGAACATTTCGAGCTGGGTCGGAGCGGCTTGGACGATCGGTTGGTTGGTGAATCTGATGTCGAGGATCGACCTGTCCCAGATCGGATGGCGAACGCCGGAGTTCACCCAGAAGACGGCGCCCGTGACGCTGTCCTGGACCAGTTGACCGAGCGGATAGGACTCCTCCGGCATGATGGGCAGGCCCAGCTTGTAGTCTTCGATGTCCGCCGCGAGCACGTCCTCTATCTCCTCCGGATTGAAGCCGATCAGCCGGAAGGCCTCCAAAGACTCAATCGGGCGACGCTCGTCGCCGGCGAGCAGGAAAATGGCGCCGGTCTCGTCTCGGACCAGGGCCAGATCGGTGAAGGCGATCGGACGCCCTGGGCTGGCCTGGCTGACCGTTCGGAAGTCGTCGTCGCCGAGTTCGATCGGCGTCAGATGACGGAACCTGCTGTTTAGGACCGAAAGGTTGGTGATGGGACGAAACTGACTACCTTGGATCAGGGCGAATTCGCCGGTATCGACGTCGGTCAGGAGCGTGCCGTCCGGAAATTTGATATCGGCCGCGCCCTCACCGAACCAGCGCTGCCAGATGTTCCAGAGGAGCTGATTGCCGTGCAGGTGCGGCGTGTAGCTGTAGAGGCCGGCCGTGGCCAGGTTGGCCGGGGTGACCTGAAGGTCACTCATCGCATAGGTGATGCCAGGCTGCTTGAGGTAGGACAGGTCGGCGGCGTTGGTCATATACCAGTCCATCCAGCCGGCGCCGGCATCGATCTGCTTGGAGAAACCTTTGTACTTTTGGGCCAGTTCGCTCGACTTATAGCAGCCGTCGCAGAGCGCATAACCGGTCGCCCATTCCAATCGATTAGCGGTTGGGGCGGCGGCCTCGACCACACCCGACTCTTTTTGCATTAGAACCAGCACGTACTTGGGATTGACGCTGTAGCGCTTCGCCGCATCGTCCACCAGCTGGGCCGTGCCCTTCAGCAGTCCATCGACCGGATCAACGTCAAACCGGTCGTTCAGGCTACCCCGTTGATTTAGAAAGCTGTAGATGTCTGCGAACGACATCGCGTTGGCGTCGCGCATCTCGCTGTCGGAAATGATGTAGTTAGGATTGAAGGAGGCGGCGACGGACGGGGACAGTCCCGGCGTCAGTCCGGCAGTGACGACCAATAGGGCCGCCAGCCAAGTTTTCCTTGAGGTCTTTTTATGGTCAGGCATACGGGGACATTATATAGCTTGACCCAATTCGATGGAAGCGGCAGCTGCGAACGGAACGTTCTCGTCTCTAGCCTGTCCGTGGTAAGCTGGCAACAGTAATTAGGTTTTTTGCGTTACTCTATTAAAGATATGTTCCGTTGGAAGCATCGGCATCCGGCCAATGAAGGCATCGGGGCGTTCATGTGCGAAGTGATATTCGGCTTGGAGGACGGGATCGTCTCGTCCGGAGGCGTGTCGATCGGCATTGCCGCCGGAACGGGGGACAGCCGTATCGTAGTCCTGTCCGGATTCGTCGTGGTAGTCGTGGAGGCGCTGTCCATGGCCGCCGGTTCCTACCTGTCCGTTAAGTCGGCCCGGCAGGTAGTCGAAGGTCGGGTGAAAATGGTCAGTCAGGAGATCTCCGCCGATCCCGAAGGGAAACGCTCGGAGCTGAGGGAGGCCTATCGACGGCGCGGTTTCGGAGAGGCCGAAGCCGCTGAACTGGTCCGGCTCGTTACCCGAGACCCCGAGGTCTGGCTGGAGGAGCTGATCTGCAAGGATCTGGGCATCGGCCTTCATGAGATGGAACGGGCCAGAGGCAATTCCGTGGTGATGTGGGCGGCGAACATGGCTGGCGGAGCGGTGCCTCTCCTGCCATTTCTGCTCCTGCCGATCGGTCCGGCGATCGGGGTGGCGTTCGGACTGAGTCTGGTTACGCTGTTCGCGATCGGCTGGTGGAAGGCCCGCAAGACCGGCACTTCCCGCTGGAGGGGTGCGTTCGAGATGATGGCCGTAGCTGCCTCGGCCGGCGTCGTCGGTTTCTTGATCGGCAAGATCGTAGCCTCGCTGACCGGAGTGGAAATGGTGGCCTGAACGGTCCTATGAGACATCGACTTTCGCCCACTAGCCTCAACCTGTTTCTCAACTGTCCGCGCTGCTTTTGGCTGCAGTTCAACCGAGACGTGCATCGCCCCAAGACATTCTTCCCGTCGCTGCCCGGTGGGATGGTCTTGGTCATCAAGGACTACTTCGACCGGTACCGCAGCCAGAACGAACTTCCGCCGGAGATCGACGGTCGGGTGCGCGGTCGGCTGGTCGGCGATCAGAAGCTGATGGACCGTTGGCGTAATTGGAAGACCGGGCTGGAGGCCTCGGTCGTCGAGTTGGATGCGACTCTGTTCGGTGCGCTCGATGACTGTCTGGTCGACGCCGGCGAGCATCTGCCGCTTGACTACAAGACTCGCGGCTTCAGGCCGGAGAGAGGGAGCGGTATGGAGCTCTACTACCGCAACCAACTCGACTGCTAGCACTGCTCCTCGAGGCCGGTGGCTTTGCGGCTGGACGGAAGGGTTACCTGGTCTATTACTACCCGACGAGCATCTATGGGCAGGGGACAGTCAAGTTCGGCGTCGAGACGGTTGAGATTGAAGTGGATGCGCGGCGGGCTAGGAAGACCTTAGAGCGGGCGGTGACCTGTCTGAATGGACCGGAGCCGGAAGCTCATGTTCGTTGCGAGTACTGTGGCTGGCAGGGAGTTGACAGCTCCTTTCCGAAATGGGTGGCATTAAAGAAGGAGACGAGGAATGCCAGACGTAACCGATAGGTTGAGGTCATTGAAGATCGCTGTAACATCGGAGGAAAAGCAGGCGATCAGAGCTCTGGCGGTTAAACTGGGCTGTAGGCCCTCGATTCTGATTAGTCAGGGTGCCTATCTGTGTGCTGGACTTCATTCTTGTCCGGTCACCTTCGGTCAAAGATCACCGTCATTTTGGGCTTGGACCGGTGAGGTGTTTTTGCCTCTCTTCACCGCAGAGACGAACGAAGGGAGAACTTCTCTTGTTGAACCGCCGACCGGACGAGCAGAAGAGAGTATGACCGTGAGGCTGCCTCTACGGAATTTGGTAGTCTTGAGGCATTGTCTGGGGAGGGAGAGCTGCCAGTCGGGGACGATGTTGATCGTTCGCTGCATCGGAGGGGTCTTGAACGGTGTGATACCACAGCCCTATGAAGAGCTGGGAGGACGTCTTTATCCCGTTAGGCCGGTTCGAGCGGCCTGATACTTAAAAACCCCCGGTTTATCCTACTTTTAGTTCTCGTGGCCGCGCTTAAAAGTGCGGTCTTCTTTTTCTGCTATTTTCCCTCAATTTTGCGACACTTACATATTTCTTTAGTTTTCTTTTTTCTACAAACAATCTCCCGACACTTGACGGCCTTATTCCTTTAAGGTTAAATCCTAGTGTTCAACTGTGAATTAAACCCATGCGACAGTTCTTGAAGGTACCTCAGCGGGTCCATAACGCGGTTATTTTGATGGCCGACCTGGCCGAGCATGGACAGGGCGGTGTTTTGGTGTCCCTAAATGAGGTGGCCGAAAGGAATGGATTGTCGCGTGGCTTTTTGGAGGAAATCGCGGTGCCGCTCAAAGAGGCCGGACTGATTGAGGCTCGGCGCGGAGCGAATGGCGGCTATGCGCTGTCCCGCCCGGCGGAACGGATCACCGTTTCCGACGTCGTGACCGCGATCGAGGGGCCGATGGCCTTCGTTGGCTGTCTGGGCGGCGGATCGTGCGGGTTGTCCGGCACCTGCTCGACGCGGCGTGTCTGGGCTAACGTCCAGCGACGGGTCGAGGAAACTATGGCCGAAATGTCCCTGACTGACGTGCTCGGCGGACGCTGACCTATGGCTGAGAAGCGAATCAAAAAAGAAAACTCGAGTCTGAGCCAGGAGTTGGCTCGGGCTTCACGGTCGCCGGCCAGGTTTCAGTCTGGTCCGGGCCTGACCGAGGAATTGGTGGTCGAAATCTCAAGGCAGAAGGACGAGCCGGAATGGATGCTCGAGAGGCGGCTGCGTGGGCTGGAGCTGTGGCAGGAGAAGCCGATGCCGGCATGGGGTCCGTCGCTCGACGGACTGGAGCTCGATCGGCTGTCCTACTTCGTCCGTCCGAACGCGGAGGAGTCGCGGTACTGGAAGGACGTGCCGACGGAAATTCGACGGACCTTCGATCGACTGGGTCTGCCCCAGGCCGAGCGGGAGGCGCTCTCCGGCGTGGGCGCGCAGTTCGACTCCGATGTCGTCTATCATAATCTGAAAAAGGAATGGAAGGAGTTGGGCGTGATTTTTGAAAGCATGGACGTGGCGGTGCGCAAGTATCCCGAGTTGGTGCGGGAGCGGTTCATGAGCCGTTGCGTCCCGATCGGCGAGCATAAGTTCACAGCCCTGCATGCCGCAGTCTGGAGCGGGGGCACGTTCATCTACGTCCCGTCGGGAGTGGAGGTCACGGTGCCGATGCAGGCCTACTTTCGTATGAACTCGGAGCGCGGCGGCCAGTTCGAGCACACGCTGATCGTCGCCGACGAGGGCAGTACGGTCGAGTACATTGAGGGCTGTTCCGCGCCCAACTACACGACCAGCTCGCTCCACGCCGGATGCGTCGAGATTTTCGTCGGACGTAACGCCACCGTGCGCTATTCGTCGATCGAGAACTGGAGCAGGAACGTCTATAACCTGAACACCAAGCGCGCCGTGGTCGATGAAGGCGGCACGATCGAGTGGCTGTCCGGCAATCTGGGCAGCTGCACTACCATGCTCTACCCGTGCAGCGTGCTCGCGGGGCGGGGCGCGCGTTCGGACGCCCTGGGTATCGCCATGGCCGGTGTCGGGCAACAGCAGGACACTGGTTTCAAGGCGATTCATCTGGCAGCAGACACTACCTCGACTATTCGCACCAGAAGTATTAGCAAGGGCGGAGGACGGGCCTCGTATCGGGGATTGGTTCAGGTGGGACCGGAGGCGGCGGCGGCGAGGTCTTCGGTAAGCTGCGACGCGCTGATCATCGGTTCCGGTTCGGGTTCCGACACCTGGCCGATTTTGCGGACGGTCCGTGGCGATTCCGAGCTCACTCACGAGGCACGGGTCGGACGGATCGGCACTGAGGAAATGTTCTACCTGATGAGTCGCGGACTGACAGAGGATGAGGCGATAAAGATGATCGTCGGCGGCTTTGTCGATCCGGTTGTGCGGCGGTTGCCGCTCGAGTACGCGGTCGAACTAAATCGTCTGGTCGAGATGGAAATGGAAGGCACTGTTGGTTGAAGTTATGACGACCATTATAGATAAAAAATGTGAGACGAAGAACTGTCCGGCGGGTGACTGC
>Ga0051987_10001372_pt1 | contig 12403 bp, 15 predicted proteins | sample CryGey08umfilter_2_FD_58083 | JGI IMG/M metagenome (GOLD analysis project Ga0051987, IMG submission 58083) | Groundwater microbial communities from aquifer in Utah, USA - Crystal Geyser 4/10/14 0.8 um filter | ecosystem: Environmental > Aquatic > Deep subsurface > Groundwater | place: USA: Utah... | reverse complement strand
TATGAAGCACCACTTTATTTTTTTCATGTTTTTTTTTACCTTGCTTTTTTTATTCTATCCAGGAGATTCTTATTTTTTTCATCTATTCGCATATAATCGAGGACTTTTTGAACAAAAAAAACACTACATTTCACTTAAGACAAACCCTATTCCTATTGTCAAAAATACATCCGTACCGGAAGTATCAGCTGAAGGAATCTACGTTGTCGATCTTCCCTCTTTTACTCCCTTATTAAAAAGAAATGAACATGGTCGCTTTTTTCCTGCCTCAACGACAAAAATCATTACCGCACTTGTTACCCGAGATTTGTACAAAACGGAAGATGTTATTACTATAAAAGAGACCACTTCCGAAGGTCAAGTTATGAATTTAGTATATGGAGAAAAAATGTCGATTGAAAATATGCTGTATGGCTTATTAGTACACTCAGCAAACGATGCTGCTTATTCACTTGCAAATGATTATGGATATGACGTTTTTGTGAAAAAAATGAATGAAAAAGCGCAAGAACTTCATATGACTGAATCATTTTTTACCAATCCGGCTGGTTTTGATGATGCAAGACAAACCACCTCACCATTTGATTTAGCTTTAACAGCCCGTCAACTTCTTCAAGATCCATATCTCTCTAAAATTGTGGGAACAAAAGAAATCATTATATCCGACGTAAACTATACCTATTTTCATAAACTCACAAACGTAAACACCTTATTGGGAGAAATACAAGGATTAGGAGGTCTTAAAACGGGATATACCGAAAACGCTGGAGAAAATCTGGTAAGTTTTTATAAAAAGAATGGAAATCAATATATTATCGTTGTTTTAAAAAGTCTTGACAGATTTACAGACACTAAAAATATTATTAAATGGATTGACGAAAGTATCACCTATCTTCCCATGCCTACTTACAATTGAGAATAGTCAACATAATAGTTATCAGGAAGTGCATTGACATATGCAACAAAATTATTATCCCCTAAAAATACATAAAGCGGTTGCATATATTCTTGATATGTGTCGGGATCTAAATAAGCAAAAAACATTTTTTTTATAAGCACATCCTCTGATTCATTGTTTGTATGCGAAATTATAAATCCTTTTCCTGCTTTTAATTTCTCAAAAGCCTCATCGCCATTTATTACTGGATAAATACCGATCTGATCATTTGATTTCTCAAAATATTTAATTTGTGATCTGATCACTTTATAACCTCCATCTTTTAAAAAGATCATTGTTACAAAATCTTGACTATTATGAAAAGACGGCGATACAATAGGAAAATCTGTCGGAATACCGGGAACATCTGCTCGATAAAAATCAACCTCAACCATATTCGCACCATTATTTTCCTCCAAAATCGTCATTTCCTTATTATCTTTATTGTAATTAAAAAAAATTACATTTGTTTTTCCACGAGCGAGTTCATCCGGATACCGATCAAATGAAGAAAGATAATTTATCGCGCTTTGTTTTGCTATTTCACCCTCAGGGGTAGCTGCTTGATCAAAATACCCTGATGCTGCATCTAAATTATATTCATAACTAAAATTATAATTTAAAATACTCACCTCAAGCTTTTGTTTTCTGTCATTAAATGAGGCTGTTTTAGTTTCTTCGTTTAACTCATGTTTAATTTCTTCCGTAACAAAACCCATCGACTTCGCCATGAGATAAATTTTTTGAACATACCCCAGTTGAAACCTGTTTACCGGAAGAAAAAATACTTTAGCAGAATCCGTTGATGTAACAGGTGCCCCTTCGATATTATCAAAGGTATATTTTAAACCACCGCTCGTTGTTGCATACTCAAATACAGGTGATTTAATTTGATTAAAAACCGTATTTAATACTATTTGTTGAGGAGTATTGTGCTTTGTTAATAACAAAACAAGTTTAATGGAATAAAATATAATAAAAAAAATAATAATAAAAAGCAGAAAAACGGGAGCAAACTTTCGAATATAAAATGTTACCGCAGTTAAGGTCATGTCTTATGATAACAAAAAAGACTAAGAAAATAACATTGAATTTTGATAGAATGATTCTTATGGCAAAAAAAATAAGAATTGGTTGGTTTACTTTTACATGTTGTGAAGACTCAACTATTTTATTCACTGAACTTTTAAATACGTATTACAAAGAGTGGTTGCCAAAACTGGAATTTGTCCATGCGCGTATTTTACGAAAAGATGACGCAAATGAAATTCAACAAATGGATATTGCCTTTGTAGAAGGTGCTATTAGCTCTGATACACAAGAAACCAAACTAAAACAAATTCGAGAAAAAGCCACAAAACTCGTTGCGATTGGCTCGTGTGCGGTAACCGGAGCTCCCTCAAATCAACGGAATCTTTTTAACGCAGAACAAAATGTGCAAATAAAAGAAATACTTGAAAAGTTTAAATATAAAGAAAAGGTCCTAAAGTTAGCCGATGTTGTTACCGTTGATGAATCTATTCCTGGATGTCCAATGAACGAAAAGCTATTTTTATTATTAATGGAAAAATATTTGAATGCACAATCCTAATTTTGATTTTATACCGGGAAGTAAAGACTTTAAAATCCAGTTGGATGAAATCTCTAAAATAGAAGGCGCAGCTTCTTTGGAGGTCGAAGTTAAAGATGGAAGAGTGGAAGATTTAAAGTTTAGTATCTCGGAATGGAAACGATTTTATACTCAAGCTATTCAAGGTAAGCCCGCGGTTGCTGTACCCTCACTTGTCAGCCGTATATGCGGAACCTGTTCAAATGCCCATCTATTGGCTTCTCTCAAAGCGGTTGAAAATGCATTTGACATTACCATCTCACAACAAACATTACTACTACGTAAACTGCTATATCATGGTCTTATTATCCGCGATCATGCTCTCCACCTATATATTTTTGCACTTCCAGATGTTTTCAAAAAAAACTCTATACTCGATTTTGACATGGAAGACCCTGTACAACATAACATGCTTGACGATGCTTTCAGCGTGAAGGAAGTTGGTAATAAACTCTCAATCGTTATCGGAGGAAGATCTGTTCATGCGCCATTTCCAACAGTTGGAGGTTTTCTTAAACTCCCAAAAATTGATGATATAAAAACAATGAGGAATGAACTTTTATCAATTCGCCCAAAAATTCTCTCGCTTATTGAGCTTTTTGCAAAAACTTCCTTTTTTCACGAAGTACAAGCACCTTTTGTTTTTACTTCGCTCGTTTCACATGATTTTTCTTATTTAGAAGGAGAAATAAGAACTTCTGAAGGAAATACAATACAACAAAGCAATTTTGATGAACATCTTCATGCGGTTATTATCCCCTATTCTCACGCGCGAGGTTTTTCTTTTGAAGGAAACTTACTTATGGTCGGCGCCATTGCCCGCTTGACTCTCGGAAAACAATATCTTAATAAAAAAACGCTGAAAGACACAGAAAAATATCTGTCATTTTTTCCAACAAAAAATCTCTTTTATAATAACCTTGCACAAGCAATCGAAATATTACATTCAATTGATCAATCGATCGAATTAATTGAGTCTGTAACAACCATTGCTCCTGAACCACCAATAAAACCTGTCTTAAAAGAAACGAGCGGGGTTGGTGTTATTGAAGCACCACGAGGAACACTTTATTACAAATTTGAAATCAATAAAGAAGGCGTTGTACAAAAAGGCGAAATCATTGTACCAACAGGACAAAATCAAGTAATAATGGAACGTGCAATTAAAGAGATTGTTGAAAATCTTGTTCGACTTGGAGCAACAAAAGAAAAGATAGTTTATGAGATTGAAAAATTTATTCGGGCATTTGACCCATGTATGTCTTGTGCTTCACACTTTCTTAAAGTAAACTGGAAATAATTTGTATTGTTTTATTAAGCTCTTTCTTAATAACTAAATACATAGGAAGTCCAATTATTTTTACAGAATTGATTTTCCCCATTTTTTTAAGCAAAAGCAAATGGAGTAACAAATCATAATCATGAGGCGATATTGGTGTCTTTTCAATATTCTGCAGATTTGTAAAATCAAGAAGTGTTGTTGAAGAAATCCCTTTTACCGTATCTAAAATAATTATGTCTTTCTCTTTTTTGGGAGGAAAATCTTCATTTGGATCAGTTAAAATAAATTGTATTTCCGGAAATTTCCTCTGAAGTACTGGCATAATTAATAATGCACCAATATCCTCTTTTACAAAAGTATTTCCGAAAACATATATTCTTAGTTTATTCATTATAAAAATCAATTGCTTTTTGGGTGTAATATTTCAAATTTTTTACTTGAGATAAAGTCAACTTATCACAAACATGTCCCCAGTGAAAACTCACCCAATCCCCTTGCTTTAAATCAACGCACAACAAAGTGTCTTTGTAATTTATTTTTGACTCCTTCTTTATTGCATTGCCCAACATTAGTTTATTATCTTTTAGTAATAATGGCTTCGTTTCTACCATGACAATAACATCTGTTTTTCCATTTTGAGATTTGAATTTTGAAATTTGAGATTTTATTACTCTTCCCCAACCAATCCTACACTCATCCATAGTTCTTAACGTATGAAAACTTGGGTCGTTTCCGGTTCTTTTAAAAATATTAAAAACATGGAATGAATGATGAGGGTAGATTTTCTGAGTATTCAATTTATGAGTAAGTATATTAAGTCCCTTATTACCTAATTTTTTTGCAAGATGAAACTTTTCATCAAGAAGATATGAGTAATCTTTACTTGAAATATGTTGCAGAAGTTGATTTCCTAACCAATATGCCTCAACTACTTTCTTATCAAATTTGTCACTAATATTATTTTCCTTGGCAATAAGAGTAAGGTTTAAATAAAGTGTTTCAAACTCTGATAGAATTGATTGGACTTCTTGATCTGCAATTCCTTCTTTTAAATGATCAGTTAGCGACTTATTTTCGTCAGGACCACAATAACCAAAAAAATTAGGCGCAACTGAATATTTTGCACAAAGCAATAATCCTTGTTTATTCATGAGGTCGAATAAAAAGTCTGAATTTCTTTATGAAAGGTATTATCAGAACTCCCATCGCAGCAACAATACAAATTGTAGTATACAAATCATTTTTCAGTAAAGGTATACGAGTAAATGATACGCTCAACATATTACCTACCACTAGTGAAAATGTTAAAATGAGCGATACTAAACTTATTGGAGCGTATTTGAGAGCCCTATACCAAGTGAAGACATAAAAAAACAAAATGCTCCCACCAACAAAAATTGTTTTCCATTGCATAAAATTTAATCCGATAAGCAACTTTCCTTTCCCTGAAAAAAGCGTTATTAATACCAATATAACACCACCAACTACCATTCGAAACAATGCTACGAGTTCAGATGAAGTTTTGGATAGTATTTTTTTTGCTAAAACGTTTTCAATTGACCAAAAAATTGTTGCTATCAAAACAAGCTGTTCACCTTTACCAAATTTAGGTGTAAATGGTGCAAAAAAATAAGTTCCTATACATACTAAAACACCCGTGATTATATAGTTGACCTTAACCTTTTCTTTCAAAGTAAAAATACCAAGAATTGCTACCCAGATAAAAAGAGATTTATGAATCATATTGGCAGACTGTGCTCCGATAAGTTTTATACCGCTAAAAAAAAGATAAAAAGAAATACTCCCTCCAACAATCCCAATTATCAATAAAGTTAACAGTTCCTTTTTTGACAGTTTTGATATCTGTTTTAGATTATTAGTAAGCAAAAACAATAAAAGAAATATTATTCCAACATAACTATTTCTTGCTGTAGCTAAAATAAGCGGATCGATTTTTACTACTGATATTTTCGAATAAAAAATAGCAATCCCCGAAATAACTGAGGCGGCAAATGCTAGAGTAATACCTTTATGAATTTGTTTTATGTTTTTCATGTTTTGTTACTTTATTAATAATAAGATTTCCATATACCATAACTTCATCATTTGCGTGTAATTTACCCACCTTTTTATCATAAAAAGCCTTCATTCCGTTTGTGAGCATAACCACGTTTTTATCGATTGACTTTACTTTATAAGGAACAAGATAACACATATTATTCTCTACAACAATCTAAAACTTTCCCAATCATACTACTCATCTTACCTAAAAAGCTGTTTCCTTTTTCATCTTTGTATTCAATAGGTGCCTCTCTCTTGTCAGGAAATGCTTTATTTTTTTCAAGTTCTTTTTTATTCACAACACCCAAATTTAAACCCCAAAACAAATTATATAAATGATATGACTTTTCAAATAAATCATATCCTTTTTCTTTTTCACCATTTTTTAAAGCTTTTGTACCAACCTCCATAATCCGCATAGACGCTGCAAGTAAATGCTTGCTAATACACCATACCTCTCCATTGTATTCTTTAATGATCTGCTTCAAAAGCTCAACGCGCATTTTCCGTACTTCATCCAGTAAATCATAATATTTTTTGTCTCCGGTTTTCCCTCCTGAAAAAAATAAATGTTCCTCAATTGATATTAAATTCATAATCCCTATTGATAAATCCTCACCTGGTGAAAGATCAAGTTTTTCACCTTTCTCTATTCTTTTAACTTTGTCCATAAACTGTTTAAGATCGTTTGTATCTATCATAATTATCTTTTAATGAACTGCATAATATACATAAATATCAAGGTGGTTAATAGTAGTATAACGAAAGGAATAACAACTTTTTGATAGTAAAAAAGTACTTTTCCGTTATTTTTTATTCTTATAATTCTATCGATAATAATCGCCACCAAGGAAATAATAAAACCGATAGTCGTCCCAGCAACTACTTTGTCAATTCCCAAAAATGTATTATATTTATGCCCAATCTGTTTGGTAAAAAATAAAGTCCCAATCGTCAAGAAATAAAAAGCGATGGTCCAACCGAAACCATTTTTCAACAGTTTATTTTTCATAAATGAAGCAAACCAAAATGCAACTGCAGTATTAAGAGCAGATAACCATATTGAAACAAGAAGATCGTCAATTCCAAGTTTTTTTGCTATAAACAAACCTCCTCCAATAGTAACAACACATACCGGACATTGAGCATATACAACGGGTGGAAACATATCTTGTAAGTGTATCATAAAAAATGTGCTTTCTCTACATTTTTCTATAAATAATATGTATATGTTGATAAATCACCGGATCATGATTATAATCTGCATATGTCATGGTTTATATATGCACTTTTATCTGCCCTGTTTGCAGCTGCAACAGCAATACTTGCAAAAATAGGAGTAAAAAATATAAATTCTAATCTAGCAACAGCTATTCGAACAATAGTAATTTTGTTTTTTGCATGGGGAATTGTTTTTGCACAAGGACTTTATAAACAAATCCCTTCAATCTCAAAAGTATCATTAATATTTTTGATCCTTTCAGGTTTTGCAACTGGTCTTTCCTGGCTATTTTATTTTCGAGCTCTTCAAATTGGAGAAGCTTCAAAAGTAGCCCCAATTGATAAATTTAGTCTCGTTCTTACGATCTTACTTGCAACGATTTTTTTAAAAGAGAAAATTACTCTTCCTATTGGGTTGGGAGTTTTACTCATTACAATTGGAACCTACATAATAGCCTTTATAAAGTAGATGTTGAAAATGAAAAACTTCGATTCATAAATTATGCTCTTGACTTATTGCAATTTATTTGCAATAATAATAACTCAATGGACACCATTAAAAAACTTATTAAAGATAAAGGCCAACGATTTACCTCTCAAAAAAAAGAGATTTTATGTGCATTGCAACAAAAACCTCAAACCGTACTTGAGATTTATAAAGCAGTAAATTCTAAAAAGAATAGTATGGATAAAACAACGGTATATCGTATTTTAACGAACTTTCTTGATCTTGGTATTGTAAATAAAGTACAACTAAACGATAAAGAGGCTCGATTTGAACTATCAAATCGTAAACACCACCACCATCTTGTTTGCGAAGACTGCGGAAATATTGAAAATATTCAACTACCAGAAGATACGCTCCTTAAGGTAGTTAAAAAGAAATCAGATTTTAAAATAAAAAGTCATTCACTTGAATTTTTTGGTGTATGCAAACACTGCCAATAAGGACAGTAGCATTATTAATTCATATTTAGTTTCCTATGAAGCGTAATAAATTAGATTTACTTATCTTTATTTTGTTAGTTGGAATCGGTGTTTTCTTTGTGTCAACAAAAAAGTCTCGACCACAAAATATCACTTCAAAGAAAATAACTATTACTGCTTCATTTTATCCTCTCGCCTTTTTGGCAAAACGTATTGGGGATGAATATGTGGATGTTATCAATTTAACTCCAGCTGGAGCAGAACCTCATGATTTTGAACCCACAACAAAAGATATGGCAACAATTGAAAAAAGCAGTCTTCTCATTATGAATGGCATGGGGGTAGAAATGTATGAAAAAAAATTAAATGAACAGTTAGCTGGCTCCTCTGTAAAAATAGTACTTGCGGGAAAGGAATTTGCAATACAAGATATTGTGAAGGATGGGACAAAACGAAAAGATCCTCATGTATGGGTTGATCCTGTTCTCTATGGCAAAATGGCACAAAAAATAGCTGGGGAGATGGGCAAGCTCGATACGGCTCATGCAAGCGAGTACAAAAAAAATGCAAATCAACTAGTAGAAGAGCTGAATAGTCTTGATAGAAGTTATAAACAAGAGTTAGCAAGCTGTACACTTCATAAGATTGTTACAGCACATACTGCTTTTGGCTATCTGGCACATAGATATGGATTTGAACAAATTGGAATATCGGGAATATCCCCTGAAGAAGAACCGTCTCCTAAAGAATTAAAATTAATAACAGATTTTGTAAAAAAAGAGGGAGTGAATCATATACTTCTTGAAGAATTAGCTCCACGAGTATGGGGAGAAACAGTAGCCGCTGAAACAGGAGCGCAAGTACTAGTCCTTAACCCTCTTGAGGGCATAACGCCTGATGAAGAAAAGGATGGGGTAAACTATATTTCAATACAGAAAAAAAATATTGAGTCATTAAAGATTGCACTACAATGTAAATAAATATGGATACAATTATTCCTCACGCTATTGAAATAAAGAATCTTTCCTTTTCATATGAAAAAGAACAAGTACTTACAAATGTTAATTGTAAAATTGATGTGGGGAGTTATGTTGGTATTGTTGGTCATAATGGAAGCGGAAAATCTACACTTTTAAAGCTTATTCTCGGAATACTCCAACCGGATAAAGGAAAGGTGTATTTGTTTGGAAAAGATAATTCAGTCTCAATTGAGTGGAGCAAAATAGGATACGTTTCCCAGAAAGCAGGCATCAGCATTTCTCATGTACCAATCACCGTGGATGAAGTGGTAAAAATGGAGAAAGTAAGTGATTATGCGGTTGATGAAGCACTTACATCTGTGCATATGTTGAAGTTTAAACATAAACTCTTAAGAGAGTTATCTGGAGGTCAGCAACAACGAATATTTATTGCACGAGCTTTGGTGAAAAAACCACAACTTCTTATATTGGATGAACCAACTGTGGGAGTTGATGTAAAAACACAAGAAACATTTTATGAGCTCCTTAGTCGTTTAAATACGGAGCAGAACATTACTCTTCTTCTCGTTTCCCATGATTTACATACTATTTCACATAAGGTAAAAACAGTTATTCAACTTGACAGAAAAACATATCCTTACAACTTAACATCATGTAATGTTAATCATATTCATTCTCCCTATGCAGCAGCTCACTGAACTATTTCAATATGAATTTATGGTACGCGCCTTTTGGGCAGGACTTATTGTAGCAATTATTGCCCCGCTTATCGGAAGTTTCTTAGTTGTTCGTAGGTTATCACTTATTGCAGACACCTTATCTCACGTTGCATTAACGGGAGTCGCGATAGGGCTTCTTTTAGGAATTAACCCACTTATTACCACCATGATTTGTACCGTTGTTACCGCATACATTATTGAAGAGCTTCGTTCCAATGAACGTATCTCAGCGGAGTCAGTTCTTGCCATGATCCTTCCAGGGGGACTTGCTATGGCACTTATCCTTATTAGTCTTGCCAATGGATTTAATACGAGTCTTATTACATACCTTTTTGGGAGTATTACGGCAGTCACCCAGCAAGATCTATGGATTATTTTTGGATTGGGAATTGGCATTGCTGTCATATTCATCTTGTTTTATCGGGAGTTCATGTATACGTCATTTGATGAAGAGAGTGCCCGTACCAGTGGAATACCGGTGAAATTGATTAATCATCTATTCATGATATTAATTGCCCTCACTGTATCCGTTGCGATGAAGGTTGTAGGAGCACTTCTTATTGGGGCTTTAATGATTATTCCTGTTATTACCGCTATGCAAATAGTACAAGGATTTAAGAAAAGTATAGTAGTTTCTGTGGGAGTTGCTTTTATAAGCATGATTATGGGGCTTATCGTTTCGTACTATGCAAATTTACCCGCGGGAGCCACAATTGTTATGACTTCTATATCTCTCTTCGCCCTCATATCCATTCTTAAAAGAATATAAATTCTTTACTTTTTTCCAGAGGCAATCATAGTTGCAACAAAAGTTGTGATGGGGACTGATAGAACAAGACCAATACTTCCTACAAGGGTTCTTACAATTTCATCCGCAATGATTTCATAGTTGATGATCTCAGAAAAAGGATGCGGGTTATTGATGAAAAGAAGCAGCAGTGGTAAAGCTGCACCAGTATATACCAATATTAAAGTATTAACCATCGAGGATATATGATCTTGTCCAACATCCATCGCACGCTTATACAACTCATCCATCGTTAATCGACTATTTGTTTCTTTTAACTGAAATACAATAGAGGATTGCGATATGGTTATGTCATCTAATACACCTAAAACCCCAATAATAATTCCAGCTAAAAGTAATCCTTTCATATTAATAGTGCCTTGTTTTATCACCTGAAGGAAACCAGCTTCTTCTGAAGCAAAACCAGTTAAGTGCGCCGTATCAACAAAAATGTTTGAGAGTATACCAGTTATAACTAAAGCAATTAAAGTACCTACGATCGCCACAAAAGTCTTTCTATTGAAGCCATGAGAAAGAAAAAAAGAAACAGGAATAATAACAAGCGACCCTAAAATAGCTATTTCAACAGGATTTGCACCTGATGCTATTTGTGGCAAAATAAAGGAAAAGATAATAAGAAATGAAATAGCCATGCCAAGAAGCGACATGAGCCCCCTCCATTTTGCAATAAATATCGTTACTAAAATAAAGATGACAAAAAGAATGATCAACGCATCTCTTCGCATATAATCTGAAATATAATAAATTATCTTTCCATCAATCCCCTTCATCATAGATACTATAACTTTGTCATCGAGATGATATTTTTGTTCGTTGGCAAGAGGCATATTGCTATTCTCTATAATTATTTTTTTGTTTTCTTGAGGTCCGCTCATCACCGTAAGTTCAAGTTTTTGGTATAACTGTTTCTTTTGCATGACTTCAACCTGTTTTTCTTCCAATATCCGAGTAACAATTGCTTCAAGTTGTTCTTGTTTGGGCGGACTATTAACAACCTCAGTTTGAGCAAAAACTGTTGAACTACAAAAAAATACTATTAAGAATAACAAGGTTATAAATATTTTTTTCATATATGTTTTATAATATCCCAAAAAGATAATAGGCACCTAAAGAAAACATAATAATACTTTCTATTAGTGTGATCCATGTAATAAATTTTGGAGACGCCAACCAAAGCTTCATAGTAAAAAAAGCAATAAAAAAAACAAGTAATTCATCAAACATGTAAAAAAATACGTAAAGAGCAATATATGTAATGTATGAAAAACCCGATAAATTTGCTTTAGTCAACATTCCTGCAAAAGCAACAGGAACTGCCGCTGAACAAGGAAATTCGACAACAGTTATTACTACAGCAAAAAGAAATATCGATACAAGTATTGTTATCGTTCTTGCTTTGTTATCCATCAAAGATTGAAATTTTTTAGAAAATCCTCCCTCTATTTTTTGTGCCGGCCCGATACCGCAGATTGGGCCTTGTTTTTTAAATTTTATAAACTCCTTTAAAAAATAAAGCCCTCCTCCAAAAGTTAAGATACCTATAAAAAGCTCCATTTGTCGAAGATATGGACTTAATAGGTTGAATAACTGGTACCAAAAAAATATTAGCAATCCATAAATTACGGCTGTTGTAAAAATAAAGCTACTTCCAAAAATAAGAGTCTTAGTCCTTGATTTCAAAGCTAAAACAAGAGCCAGTATAATAAGAAGTGCTCCTAATGAACAAACATTAAATCCATCCATAAACCCAAGAATAACGGCGATGATTGGCAAACCATATTGATTAGGGTCAACTTTTCCAATAAAAGGAAATAAAATCGAATTATCTGAAGGGCAATTCTGAGTAGCAGAATTTAGAT
>Ga0051987_10001360_pt1 | contig 12476 bp, 13 predicted proteins | sample CryGey08umfilter_2_FD_58083 | JGI IMG/M metagenome (GOLD analysis project Ga0051987, IMG submission 58083) | Groundwater microbial communities from aquifer in Utah, USA - Crystal Geyser 4/10/14 0.8 um filter | ecosystem: Environmental > Aquatic > Deep subsurface > Groundwater | place: USA: Utah... | reverse complement strand
CCTTCCTCGGTAACCATTTTGACCGCTTGAATCTTAAACGCCTTATCAAACCGCTTCATCTGACGCTTTGCTTCTTCCATTGGACACCCCCTGTTTTAAAAGCCGGTGGCTATGCTACTACCAACTCTTCGTTGTGACCACTTTTTCGGGGGAAGATCACTCTTCTCTGTTCTTTGCTGTACTTTTAGGGCACGAAAGTTATGTCTCAAATAACCTTCGGAGCCTTTTTATACATCCGTCACTTCTTATCTTCGCACTTATTGCACAACTCGGGATCCTTGACCGACGGCCGCACGCCGAAGAGCGTCTTCGCGATCAGTCGGTACAAAAATCCTTCCAGCGGTACTTTGCATTTCTTGCATCTCTTACCCATAATCGATTAGCGCCCCTTTGGCGCAACTATGTCCCGTTTGTCCCCTTTATGTCCCCTTAGGCTAATCGTGCACTATTCGTGCAAATCGTGCGATCGAACCTTACTACCTCTTTCGCCCCATTAGCGCCCCTTTGGCGCATTTGGCTCAATTATGGCTCATTAACTAATCGCGCACTAATTGCGCATTATCTACGCAAATAAGCATCATTTATGTCAATTTCGTTCGAACGGCAATATTTATTTAACCTTTCCCGCTTATCCATGTCTTTCCACAATGGATTGTCTTCGTAAGATCCGATACGAAGTAGATCGCATTTCTTATGCCCTGCATAATCCGAATCATTGCTGATAAATCTAAAAATGTTTTTAGGCTCGTGGTTCTCCAAAAACTTTTCGAATTCATCTTTATTCCCTGCGAGGACGAGAATCATTATTGCGCCACCACTTCCCAATGGCCACCCTTGTCGGGACCGATACGCCTTAAAAGGCCTTGTTCCTGTAATTTTCTTAAGTGTTTTTTTATTCCAGGCTCACTTAAACCAGTTTGTTGAGCAAGTTCTGCAATCGTGATAAGACTATTTTGCTCGACCAGTTCCAAAGTTTTCTGGATACTTTTCTGGATACTTTTCTCCGAACTTTTCTCCGCCTTTCGAGAGGTTGTCTCGGCTTCTGATCGGTAGAATGTCACCTGAAAGCCGGTAGATACTTTCTCAAATGCAACCTTCACACCCACGGCATCGCATTCTTCCTTGATACGCCGCAACCCTGATCCCCACCGTTCAATATCCTTAGCCAGATAAAAAACTTCCGCAATCAGTGGATTTCTGGGATAGCTTTTACCATGACCTGCGATGAACTCGTCCGGATCATGGTCAAAAGGAAACTGGCCGGGGTTATAAATTTCGATCCTGTCTCGATAAATAGCGATCTCGTTCGTTTTAGGATTATAAAAATCTCTGTGGCAAAGGGAATTGATAATAGCTTCCTTCATAGCACGGACGGGAACCTCCGGGATTTCCACCCTTGTGCTACCGGAAAGATCAGCGCGCCAGTTAATGTGTTCTTTGGCGTAAACTTCGCACCGTTCGATCAAACTAAAAAGAGGCCCGCGAAAACTCTGAATATCGACGAATGTCGTTTTATTTTTACCGGCAAAGACAGCCGCTTGAACTTCAACACCACTGTCTTCACAAAATAGCGCCCGACCCGCGTTAAGCAATCTTTTACCCTTGAGTAGGTGAATTTTATTAAGGACATTATGCGCCGAATCATAAGCGTATTCAATACGTCCGGCCTTGCGGCCTTTCTCAACAAATTTTTTAACGGCCGCAATATTAACTTTTGACAATGAGAATTCAGAAAGCTATGCGCCCCACGAGTAAGCGTAGTTATTTTTCTTTTCAACCAGATGCCTTAGTTCATCAACCGAAAGTTTTTTATCTTTCTCTCAAATCCGTAGATAATATCGCCCGCGGGCCGAATACACAACATCATGCCCGCTAGCTTTAACAACAATACAGTCCTTGCCTTGTATTTTCTTGGCCTGAATATCCGGATAAACCTTGGGTTCAATCCAATCACTGATGGCTTTTGAAACATCTTTTATGGTTGATTTACCGATCTGTTGTCCCAAGACGGCACCATTATCACCGATGCCGAAATAAACTGTGCCTGACCCCACCCCTTTATTAAACCACCTGCAAAGAGAGTTTCTGGGTATTTTGGGTTAACTGCTCCCGTTCACAATCCTTCAAGAATTCTTCAGGCGTTTTGTACCCCAACGAGCTGTGCGGCCTGAAGGTATTATACTCGATACGCCATTCCGCGATCTTATCTTTTGCTTCCTGCATATCCAGAAAATAATTCTCATTCAAGCATTCATCACGAAACCGCCCGTGAAATGATTCCGCGTAGCAGTTCTCTGTCGGCTTGCCCGGACGGATAAAGTCCAGTTTAACACCGTTACGATAAGCCCATTCATCCAGGACCTTTGAAATAAACTCCGGGCCATTGTCAACGCGGATCGATCCCGGCAATCCTTTGATATCAGCCAGATGATCAAGCACCCTGACAACTCTATGCCCGGGCAAAGATGTATCGGCTTCAACACACAGGCACTCCCGCGAATAGGTATCAACAATGGATAACGTCCTAAACTTGCGTCCGCTCCATAGCGAATCTGAAATAAAGTCCATGGCCCAGCGTTCGTTTTGCTTTGTCGCTGGAGACAACGGGTTGCGCACAACAGCCGCGAACTTCCTGCGGCGACGGATCCTTAAAGACAAGCCTTCGGCTTAATATATGCGTTCAGTTCGTTTATGGTTCACAACAAGCCCTTCACGTCTTATGAGAACATGCAAACGGATATGCCCATAACGCCGGTGCTTCTCAGCCAGGGTTTTGAGCCGTTGCCGAAGTCGATCGTTAAGGTCATTCGGTCGAGTCCTATAATGCATGACCGTCCGCGATACGCTGACCAGCGAGCAGGCCCTCCGCTCGGACAGGCTAAACTGTTCGACCATGAACAGGGCGGCCTGCTTCTTCGCTTTGGGCCTCAGAATTTTTTTGAGAGCACCGCCTTCAACGCCTGGTTATCCAATGATAAGTCCGCGACCATATGCTTTAACCGACGGTTCTCATCCTCCAGCGTTCGCATCTTCTTCAAGTCTGAAGCCTCCATGCCCGCGTACTTGGCCTTCCACTTGTAAAAGGTCGCATCTGAAATACCGTGTTGCCGGCAAAGCTCGCCTGTTTTGGTTCCGGCCTCAGCCTCCTTGAGCACTGCGATGATCTGTTCTTCGGTGTGTCTTTTTGCCATGTTCGGCCTCCTTGATAGGTGTTCTACACCCTGGAGACTCTACTGGCAAGTGGCTTTAATTATTGGGGAGAGGTCAAAAGGGATCCTCTTCTACTCAAGCAGTATTATTACACAAGGAGACGGCTTCTCTGTATACAGCCTGCCTGCCTCAAACTACCGTATATTTACCTTGCTACTCTCCATATCCCTTGCCTCAATCTCTCCAAAACATCCAATACTTCTTGAGGGTGGGTTCTCAACTGATAATCCTCATTCGCATAGGCAAAAATAATTTTCCCGGCCTTATCAATTACATATGTTGCCGGGACCGCAATGACATTATCTTTTCTCCCCGAATAGGTCTCAAGGTCAATTTTATATTCACTGCGATATCTCTGAACCAACCCATCAGGAACTTGATATACGACTTTATATGCTTTCAAGATTTCCGCCTGAGTATCGCTGATAACTTCAAAACCGAGGCTATTATCTTTGACGATCTTGGCTTCCGAATCAGGCTTATCCACACTGACCGCCAAAATCGTTGCGCCAAACTTTTCGAAATCTTTCAACCGCGATTGAAAAGCTTTTAAATGTAAGTTACAGAACGGACACCATGTCCCGCGATAGAAAATCAAGACCACCGGTCCTTTCTTATATATATCCGAAAGCACCACCTTGTTTCCCATATACGTCTTCGCCGTAAAATCAGGCGCCATTGTTCCGACCTTAAGCCCCCGATTTTCCGCGGATACCTTGACCGAATCTGCTTCTGCCATAACGCACTCCTTCCCTAATGGGCAACTTATCAAAAACATAGCTACTAATAATAATCGCGCTATTATCATATCATTCTCCCAATCATATCTATACGTCAACCTCCGTCGCGGGTCTTTTCTTCGAATATTTCGATTGCCCGCAGGCATTGCATTTCTCGATCTCCAAAAGTTTATTCAAATATTCCTGAACAACGGCAATATAGGTCGCGTGGCTCCACGTCAACGGAGAAACCGAAAGCGGCTCGTTTGTGTTCGGGTTAACCTGTTCGGCTAAAACACCACTAGGCAAAGCATGCTGCGCAACCCACTGCATAATATCCATGGCTTTAACCAAATCATTCTTTGTTTTCGCCAAAGCTATATAATACTGCGCCAACCACAATGTCGTAACAAACCACGGATTTCCAGCCACATCTTTGCTCTGCCGATAATAAGGATCATTTTCGTATCGCGCTAGTCCACCCACATTGGTTCTGCACCACAGTTTTTCATACACCTGCTGCATGGTACTTTTTACCTTTTCGTCATCCGCTTTATACGCGCCAAAAGCAAAGACGCCATAAAGGCTGGCATCTATCGTTGAGTCAACCTCCACTGAGCCATCTTTATTGAAGTTAATCATTCGGGCAAAACGCTTTTCTTCCTCAAGGTACAGGTATTTATCCATCGCTTCCCGTAATTGGCGGGCGCCTTGACGATATCCTTCGGCAGGCTCTCTTTCGCCAAAAGCCTCGGTAAAATGAGCCGCGGCAATTAATCCGCCATATACAGTTGACGCGGTAAAAGTAAGCACCCCTTGCCGCTCTTCCCAAAGGTCATAACTGGCTAAAGGCAATCCTGTTTTGTTATCGCGGTAATTCATCATAAAATCAGCCGCATTCTTAATCAGTGGCTTATAGAGCGGCTTAATGAATTCGATATCTTTAAAATTTTTGTAGTGATTCCAAAGCGCCCAGACAACCAGAGCTGTTTCATCCTCTTGTATAGGAAGCTGCGCCTTATTATCTTTCTGCCAAGGATGCCAGGAGCTAGCCAAAGAACCGGAAGGATTATACTTATGTAGAAAATAACCGCCCTTATCGATAATCTTGGCGCAGAGGTTAAAGAAGTTGCGAGTAATCCCAAAATAACCCGCTAAATCCAAAGCGTACGAAACAAGAGCTGCATCACGCGGCCACATGTAACTATAGGTATCGCGGTTATAGTACACGACATCCGAATCATTGGCAGCGACAATGCTACCGCAATTATCTATCTGGGTACGGCAAATCAGAAGACTCTTTTTATACAACCGCGAGATATTCTCAGGAAGAAGTTCATAATTCAATTCTTCTTTATCAACCCATAATTTCCAGTAATCTATGGTGCGTTTAATAATCGTTTCGGGACGTTTTTTTACCACGATGCTATTAAGCACAGTTATCTCATCCCAATTTTTTCCCGCACATATCCAATAATAACAAGTTTCTTTTTCTTTTGCTTTGAGCTTTAGTTGAATGGATATAACAGAATCAACCGAGCCTTGCGCGATTGCGTTTTGGCTCAGCAAGCCATCTTCTGCATCCTTCCATGTCCCCTGTTCGTGCTCGCGCTCTTTATTCCCGGTAGCGAAAGAATCGATTCCGAATTTCTTGTTGGCATAGGCATTGATCAAAAAATACCGTTCACCCTTATAATGCAAAAGGCCGTTTACCTCCGGCCTGAACGCCGCAGTATCACCGATATCATTTCCGAGAATATGAAAATCGTGCGCCAGAAACAACCGCACCTCTTTCTCGTCAGCGGACAGATTCTCCAACGTAATTTTCTTCATGAAGATATTCTCATGAAAATCAACCAAATCATTGACGACTATACGCAGCTGCCAGCGTTCATGAACAAGCTCAACATTAGTCGCTAATGAATCATCCAGATAGTCTTTGGTGATCCGCCAGCCATCAGGAACCCAGCTAAACTGCCCATTAACCCACACGCCGAAACGAAAAGGTTCGCCCTTGGTATGGCTTTCTTCACCGATATGCGGAAAATAAAACTCGCGCAAGTTATAATCTTTATCAAATGCGATTAAAATATTGCCATTGCCGACAGGAATATCTCTTGGCATTTTTGCCTCCGTTCTTAACTTTATATGATCGTGCTAAAATTGCGCAGCTAGTTTTTGCGCCTGATCCTTTGCTTCCTTAATCTTTGTTTCCTGCAACTCTTGGCCCATATCCATAGGCTGAGCGATGATAAACCCGATATCCGTAATACCCACAGAACCGAAAACAGTACGCAGATATGGCTCTTGAAAATCAAATGGCTTCATCTGCTCGGAAGCATAATCGCCTCCCCGACTGGTTATCACAACCATCTTCTTATTCTTAACCAAACCTTCGACACCGGTTTTCGTATAGCGAAAAAGATACTTTGGTTGTAAAATCACATCGATATACTGCTTCAATGTATACGGAATACTGAAATTCCACATCGGAGCACTGATTAGATACGCTTCGGCCGACAGAAACCTCTCAATATGCGCTATGATATCCTCCCAAGCTTCTTTCAATTCGCCGAATAGATCTTTTCCCCCAAGCAACACATATTTACCATCCACCCTTTTCGTGGTTAAAGACGGCAGCTCTTCTTTGGACAAATCCAGCTCTTCTATAACCCAATCCGCATGGGTATCTCTAAACGCGCTTAAGAATGCCTCGCTAACAGAAAGAGTTCTAGACTCATCTGCTCGCGGTGTCGCAATAATATGTAAAAGTTTTTTCATAGTTTTCTCCTTATCCACCTGTAGCAAAGCCGGGATAAAGTGTCATCCCGCCATCAACAATAATTGTCGTTCCGTTCACATAATCAGATTCATCCGAAGCTAACCACACCGCCACGGTAGCAATATCCTGCGGTTCCCCGACCCGTTTGTACGGAATTAATGTAAGAAGGTTTTTCTCTGCTTCGGGAGTAGACCAAGCATCGACATTAATCGGTGTTTTTATCGCTCCGGGGCCAATACTATTGACGCGTATTTTATGGGGTGCTAGTTCCTGCGCGATCGACTTCATAAGCAGCATGATGCCGCCCTTGGAAGCAGCATAGTTGGCATGCCGCGCCCAGGGGATTACCTCATGCACGGAACTAATAAAAATTATCTTACCCGCACAAATAGATTTTCCCTGTACCACGCCCCGGCGGATAAACTCACCAGCCGCCTCTTTTGCGCAAAGGAATCCTCCGGTAAGATTAACATCTATTACTCGCTGCCATTGTTTTAATGTCATATTTACAAAATCGGCATCTATTTGTATTCCTGCGTTGCTCACCATGATATCAATTGTGCCGAATTCCTTAAACATTTTGGCAAACATCGCCTTTACTTCATCCTCTTTACTAATATCCGCTTGAATAGCGATTGCAATCCCATTCTTTGCCTTGATTTCTTGCACCACTCTTTTTGCATCTTCATCATTTGCCACATAATTCACTACAACTTGAGCCCCTTCGGATGCCAATGCCTTAGCTGCCGCCTCGCCGATGCCTGAGTTAGCACCCGTAACGAGCGCTGACAGGCCTTTTAATCTTTGCATGCATATTAATGGACTCGAATTATTCATTTTGATCACCACTCTTTTCCCCGCGATAAATTTCTCCGACTCTCCCCTCTTTTCTTTCGCGGACTATAGCCTCATTGACGCCAAAAGGATGACCGCCAAAACCATGACGCATCATGGCAATGGACTTTGCCCAATTTTTTGTGTCATCACGGGAGGCAAAAAGCTGCATTGCCGCCAATGAAATAACCGGAACCGAGATTTCCATCCGCAGGGCATCCGCTACCAGCCAATTCACCTCACCGGTATCTTCGATATACGCAGGAATCTTATCTAATCCTCCCTGCTCGCGGTATTGCTGCTCCATAAGATCAATAAGCCAGGAGCGAATCACCGAACCATTCCTCCAGCACCTCATTATTTCTGCGATATCAAGAGAATTATGATAATGCTTTAGAAGATCTACGCCCTCAGCTATTGCCTGAAGCATGCCAAATTCAATGCCATTATGCACGAGTTTGGTGAAATGCCCGGCGCCTGAGGGCCCGGCATGGACATAGCCGTCTTTAACCGCAAGCTTCAAAAGTATCGGCTCTATGCGCGCAATCGCTTTATCATCCCCTCCTGCCATAAAACAGGCTCCGTGGCGCGCGCCTTCTACTCCTCCGCTTGTCCCCAGATCTACAAGGTATAAACCTTTTTCTTTTAACTGCGCTGCTCTGCGAATAGAATCACCCCAATATGAATTCCCTGCGTCGACAATAATATCCCCTCTATCCAAAACCGCTGCGAGTTGGTTGATAAGCACATCAACCGCCGGCCCGGACGGTATGTATAAAAATATAGCTCTAGGCGCTGATAGATTTTTTCTGAGTTCCTCTATAGATTGAGTAGAAACTAACCCCATTCTAAGAAGATCTTCATCTATCTTTCCCTGAGTATACCCTGCAACTTTTATCCCTTTTTCAAGCGCCTGCCTGGATAAATTACCTCCCATGCGCCCCAAACCAATTACGCCAAACTCAAGTTTTTCACTCACAATACCCTCCCATTTTTATCCTAACCGCGGTCGAATAATTGCCCGCGCAGGAGCACCATCTAAATTAAATATTTTAATTGGAAGACAGATAAGATCATAATCACCCGGCTTAATCCCGTAAAGATTTAATCCCTCAATAATCCAGATACCGCCGCCAAGAATTGTCTTATGAGTTTTGGCGCCGTCTTTTTTATATCCGCCAACAGAAAGGTAATCAACTCCGACAACAGCTACGCCCACATCCGAAAGATATTCGGCCGCCTCCTGGGTTACATATACAAACTCCTTTTGAAAAACATTGGTTTTCCAAAAGGAGGAATTTCTGGTTTTAAAAAGTATCCGTTCACCAAATTTTATCCGGTGCCGCTTTAACTCTGGCACCGTGATACATCGGGTATTGATTATCGCCAAAACCCGCGCCGGACCGATAACGGCGCTCAAAGGCATTTTATCTAAACCTTTACCCCTGACAAAAAAATGACGGGGAGCATCCATATGGGTTCCCGTGTGCGACCCCATAGAAATCAGAGAAACATTATCGCTATCTCCTTTATCCATGTCTTGCCTACGGCTTATATTGACCGCAGGATCTCCGGGCCAATGCACCATTCCTGATTTAATTGTTACCGAAATATCAACCCACCCATTCTTTCTCATATTCACTTCACTCCTGTTATGCTAAAAAGATGCAAGCCATTAGCCGGCATATCCAAATATAAACCGCGGGAATTGATTTCATTCTTGGATCGCGTATATTCTGCCGAACCGAGTAAATCTTTAATAATCACATTCTTTGCTTTAAAGTCTCCTGGATTGAAACTCACATAACACTGCGATTGCGTTTGTGAATAATTAATGGTTGCTAAATATGAGTTAGCGTTGGAAAATACAAAGAAATTACGAAAGGTTGAGCTACCTTCCCATGCCGGAAATGTCTGACGAAACACCCATTGGCTGTCAGCTTCGGAAATAGTCTTTAGATTCAATAAAAGCTTTTCATAAAAAAGGAATATTTCCCAATTGATTTCTTCTTTAGGCATCCTGATAAGTTGGACAGGCAGTTTCTTTGTAAGCCCTTCCATTTGTCCTTGGTGCACGAGATGCGTGCCAGATGCCAACAGCATAAGTAAGCAAGCGGCTTTTGACTTTTCATTATCGAATACCGCCGCGGCCCGTTTTTCATCATGGTTTTCAATAAATCTGAGGCGTTTCTTCGCTAATTGACCCTCATCAGTCAAATTTGCCCTTAACCTTTCAACGTCCGTTTCTTTCAGAGCATCGTAAAAAATCTTGTCATACACATAATCAAAGCCCAATGAAATCAGCTCGAATTCCAGCCCCCAATATACCTCAGCTATAAAGAAAAAATCATGATATACTTTTTTGACTTGGGCAATAGCATCCTGCCAAAATTCTGTTTGAGGCTCACTAAATTTATTCCCGGCGTAAACCCTATCGCCCCAGATTTGTTTTTGTATGCGTTTCAAAATAAGCATCGCCATATCGTAGCGCACACCGTCGCAAAGCGCAGCTACTTTCATCAACTCATCCTGCATAGCTTTTCTGACCTGGGGATTAAAATAATTCAGTTGAGCTACATCCGTCCATGCGGGAAAATACGGATCTTTGCCGTGCGCAAGAATTGCCTTATTCTCCGTTAAGAAAAATGACCCAGGGGCATTCTGCATGTCCTGCGTAGTCCCATTGACAAAATATTCGGGATGCTCTTTAACCCACGGATGATCGAGAGCCAAATGATTAGGAACAAAATCTAATATTAATTTCATCCCGCGTTTATGTAACCGCTCCTTAAATTCAATTAAACCATCTTTACCCCCTAAAGAAGGATCAGGCTCATAGCCGGCGATTGAATACGGAGAACATGTGATATCTTCATCTTTAAGATCCGGCAATACGCTCAAGAATTCCTGACGCAATCCGTCATGGTTAAGCGCAATCTGCCTGCCTCTGATGCTCTGGGACCAAACTCCCATCAACCATACGGCATCAAAGCCGAGTTTTTTTAAGTTCCTGTATTCTTTTTCAGGAATATTCGCCAGAGTTATACTTCGGTCATATCTGGTTGAAAGCTGTTTCAGCCAAACGCGAGTATTGATTTCAAAAATTAAATTCATCATTCTTTCTCTTTATTAACAACAACTTCCGCCGCTCCAAACATCTTGAGGCCCTGATACCGCTGTGGCAGACCCGCAGGGAAACGGCCCGAAATGACAACTCCTATCCCCGACGATCTTAAAATGTTGCCCAAAACGAGTATTCATAAGCATAGACGCGGTATTACCACACACAAACATCGGCTTATGTGCGATAAACATGTGATGATCATCGAGAATAAACTGATGGGGAGAACCCGAGATCGTACCTTGATAATAGGCGACCTGCCCAAAGTCCTCGCAAATATCTTCCAAATCTTCCAGTTTAAATACGCGAACAGTCATAGAGTAAAAAGTGATATTCCCTGTCTTTTCCGCGACATTAGGATCATCAATAGTGATCTTTCGTTTTGACATATAACGGAGATCCAAGCAACCTAAGTCTCTAAGCATTCTCCTAAAATCCTCTGTGTACATCGCTCCGCCAAGGCACTCGCCGTAAAGAACAGAATCATTCTTTATTTCATTGGGAATCCGTCTATCGGCGAACACATCAGCGAAATAAAGTTCCCCGCCCGGCTTAAGGACTCGGAATATTTCCGAAAAGACCTTTCTCTTGTCCGACGAAAGGTTAATAACGCAATTAGAAATAACCACATCTTGTGAGTTATCTTTGATATCGCATTCTTTTAAATTCTCAATATAACCTTTTTTGAAATCCACGTTACAGTGCTTAAAACCGAACCGTTTCATTTGCGCGTCTTTATATTTACGGGCGATATTTAACTGCTCGTCAGTCATATCAACACCTGTGACAAAACCATGTTCTCCTACGAACGCTGAAGCAATATAAACATCGCGGCCCGTGCCTGAGCCTAAATCAAGAACCCTGCACCCATCCAATAACGGCGGCAACGGAGAACCGCAGCCGTAGAATTTATCCAATATTTCAGGCTCAATGTTTTTGATAATAGAACTCATCGGCTCTGGGAAAGCCTCGACAGAACAGCATGCGCTTGTCTTGAGGTCATTCTGCGTCTTGAGGACTTTCCCGTAATACTCTTTGACCGTGTCCTTCTTATCTTCTTTGGCTATTGTCATAGAACAATCTTTTTCATTCGTAAGGGCGCCCTGGCAACTTGATCCGCTCCCAGCGGTACAGGCCAGACAATGCTCGCCAGTAATAATTTCTCTTTCCTCAAGCTCCTTCAAATTTAACTTATCGATGGTCAAATAATCGCCTCGGACATTTTTAAGCGCGAACCCCAAGGCAAGATTAAAATCACAATCGTACAATCTGCCGTCAAATCCGACGCTCAAGAAAGTCCGGCACATTAAGGTCTCAATAGTCGTGGGATTAAAATTATGCTCAAGAATATCGGAGTATCTCTCATATTCGTTATTTGATTCCAGATAGTCCTTGAATTTTTTAACCGGCACATTTGTAATCGTCAAAAGGCGGTTGAATTCAATTCCATAATTTTCCTTCAGGGCTTTTTTATAGTCCCTCTCTAACGCACCCTGAGATCCGGGAAGATACGCGCCCAAAGCGTTATACACCAAATCCAACTGGAGATCACTCCTCTTTGTAAAACCAGTCTCATTGAGCAGCTTAAGTGCCTTTATGCTTTTTTCAAATACGCCCGCCCCACGCTGTCGGTCAACATTCTCCTTCGTATAACAGGGCAAAGAGCAAATAAGATGCACCATGTTTAATCGAAAAAACTCCGGCAAATGTTCTTTCCCCTTTTCAAATAAAACCGTAAGGTTAGACCGGACGATAATCTCTCCAACGAGAGACCGTGCCGATTCAACGAGATACTCAAAATTTGGATTTA
>Ga0051987_10001352_pt1 | contig 12515 bp, 11 predicted proteins | sample CryGey08umfilter_2_FD_58083 | JGI IMG/M metagenome (GOLD analysis project Ga0051987, IMG submission 58083) | Groundwater microbial communities from aquifer in Utah, USA - Crystal Geyser 4/10/14 0.8 um filter | ecosystem: Environmental > Aquatic > Deep subsurface > Groundwater | place: USA: Utah... | reverse complement strand
TATATTTGACAATAAACTTCCTAATAGTCCCAATAACCTAATAACCTAATTTTTAATTTTGCATTTATTTTACCCTCTCGCTAAAACCAGTCCCCAAACTTCCCTCGCTCCAGCTTTCTTCAAAACCCTCGCACACTCGGAAAGACTTTGCCCCGTTGTCATTACATCATCAACAAGAACAACAAATTTGTTCGCTGCTAACTTTGGTTTTGTGCAGGTAAAAGCTTGTTTAACATTTCGAAGTCTCTCTTTTCTCTCTAAACTCATTTGAGGCTTAGTTTCTTTTATTCTAGCAACTAAATCTGTCCTCACTTTTATATTAAAAAACTCCCCTACTTTTTTTGCTAAGACTTCTGATTGATTAAATCCTCTAAAAAGAAGTCTTTTTTTGTAAAGAGGAAGTGGCACTAAAATTACACTTTTTTTAGAAAGTAATTCTTCTCTTTCTTTTTTTAAAATCTTAATCAATAAATGGGAAAGGTCATCTCCTAAATCTTTGACAAAAAGATACTTAAAATAATGGATTGATTTTTTAAGAAGATCGTCCTTATGATACGAAGCAACAACAACTCCGTCCAAATAAGTTTTTTTAGAACAATTTTCACAAGTTTTACCAGTAAAACTCTTCTTTTTGCAAACAGGGCAGATTTGATGCTTTCTAAGCTTAATCTTTTTAAAGCAGGCGTTACATAAATACTTCCCCTCTTGTCCACAATCTATACATTCAATCGGAAAAAAGACACCCAAAAAGATGCCTTTTAATTTGAATAAAATATTTTCCATAGGAATTAAACCAAGACCAATTCTCCTTTTTTAACCCTTATTTTAATAGGTTTTTTAAAATTATCTTTAGAGATTATCTCTGCTATCCTATCTTCAACTTCCTCTTGAATTACCTTTCTTACTTTTCTCGCACCTTCAGCTGGATCAAATGCTTTATTGCTAATTTTTCCAACAATATCTTTATTTAAAGAAATACCAAGTCCTTGCTTCTTAACTCGCAGTTTGAGTTTTTCTAACTGAAGTTCTACTATCTTTTTAATATCTTTTTTATCAAGAGACCTAAAGACGATTATTTTATCAACTCTTCCTAAAAATTCTGAGGGAAATTTTGCTTTTAAATCCTTTAAAACTTTTTCTTTAATTTCTTCATATTTTATATCCAACTTTTTTCTACCTCTTTTGTCTCTGAAACCAGAGATCTGCGCTTTTCTTAAAAAATCCATTCCTATATTAGAAGTCATGATAATAACAGTATTCCTAAAATCTACTCTTCTGCCTTTGGCATCAGTAAGATAGCCATCTTCTAATACTTGAAGTAAGATATTGATTACCTCAGGATGTGCTTTTTCTATTTCATCAAACAAAATTACGCTATGAGGGTTTCTTTTTACTTGCTCGGTGAGTTTTCCTCCTTCTTCATATCCTACATAACCTGCAGGAGCACCTAAAAGGCGTGATACTGTAAATTTTTCGGAAAATTCAGACATATCCACTTTAATAAAGCTTTCTTTGTGTTTAAAAAACTTTTTTGCTAAAACTTTGGCAAGCTCGGTTTTTCCTACTCCTGTTGGTCCTAAAAATATAAATGATCCTTGAGGCCTATCATGAGAATTAATTCCTATTCTTGACCTCAAAATTGTCTGCGATAACTCACTTATTGCATTATCTTGACCTATTATCTCTTCTTTTAGCCCTTTTTCTAATCCTTTAATCTCCTCTATGTCACAAACAGAAATTTTATCCACAGGAATATTCGTTGCAAGAGAAACAACTTTGGCAATTTCCTTAAAAGTTACCTCACCTATAAATTTCTTTTTAGGAGTCTCGTCCTGTCTCATATTAAGTAGCACATCAAGTTTTCTCTTTAAAGCAATATGTCTATCTTTCAAAACTGATGCCTTTCTAAAATCTTCTTCTTTGATTGCTTGCAATTTTTTAGAATCTATAAGACGAAGCTTTTCTCTTGTTTTATGGATTTTTCTTATGTCTTTCACCTGACCTCTTTCAAGTCTTACTAACGATGCTGCTTCATCCAATACATCTACAGCCTTATCAGGCAAAAATCTTCCTGTAATATATTGATTAGAAAGTTCTGAGATAAGACTGATTGCTCTTTCTGTTATTTTCACTCCATGAAATCTTTCATAATTACGTTTCAGGCCCGAAAGAATCTTTTTAGTTTCCTTAAGGCTCACTTCTCGAATTACAATTGGCTGAAACCTTCTCTCAAGTGCTGGATCTTTTTCAATATATTTTTGATACTCTTCTAGAGTAGTAGCGCCAATACATCTCAAATCTCCCCTGGCTAAAGCAGGTTTTAAAATGTTAGCAGCATCCATTGAGCCAAGAGCATTTCCAACACCTGCTACATTATGAATTTCATCAATAAAAAGAATAATATTAGAATCTTTTTTAACTTCAGAGATAATCCTTTTAACTCTGTCTTCAAATTCTCCTCGAAAAGCAGTGCCAGAAACCACAGACGCTAAATCCAACGCTAAAATTCTCTTTTCTAATAGAGAATCTGGAACTTCTCCTGATACTATCTTTCTAGCAAGTCCTTCTACTATAGCAGTCTTTCCTACTCCTGCTTCACCAATAAGTACAGGGTTATTTTTGGTTCTTCGCATTAAAATAGTCATTAGTCTATCGATCTCTTGCCTCCGTCCTACAACTGGATCAATAAGGCCTCTGCCCGCTTTTAATACTAAGTCTTCTGCAAACTCAGAAAGAAGGCCTTTTCTAGGTCTTTTTACTCCTGGGAAAAAGCTACTCTCCCCTATGTCGTGTCCAAAAGGTAAATCTTGAAAAGGAAGGAATTTTGGAAAACGAGAAGTAGATTTTACAACTGCCTTAATGTGCTTTTTAACTTTACCTAAATCAACACCGCTTTTCTCTAGACAAAGGTAGCCGCAAGAAGAGTTATCATTAATAATCTCTGCAAGAAGATGCTGAGTACCAACGTAATTTCCTTTCATATTAGATGCCAAAAATAGTGCTTTCTTTAATACTTTCTTAAGTTTTTTGGAAAGTTTTATCTTTTTGCTACTAGATGTAACTTCATCTATTTTCCCTACTTCAAAAAGGATCTTTTGAAAATCAGCATTATACATCAAAAGGATCTGTCCACCTAAAGACCCAAATTCTTTCAAAATTCCTAAAACAAGATGTCCTGTACCGACATACTTATGCTTAAGTTCAGATGCCACTATCCTTGCAGTTACAAGAGACCTTCTTGCTCGAGTACTAAATTTGTCCAAAATGTCTTCTTGCATAAATTTAGAGATTAGATCGTATGGGAATTGGCTTTTTTAGAGTAAATGTGAACGATACGAATCCGCCCAGGGCGGACGAATGGAAATGGAATGCGAATAACTGTGCGAATTATCCGTTGGCTTGTACCGTATATTACGGCACTTGGTGTAATACGTGCGTTGTAGGAATTAGCTCGTATCATTCACATTGCTTCTTTCTTTTAACATATCAGAAAAACAACTTAGAGTAAAGAATAAGATTTGGAGCTTAAAAAAGCGACGTATAAGAATACTTCGCCTTGACAAAAACTACTTTTTTACAAGAAATTCTCTAGAAAGTCATTTTGTAAAGCTTCCCATTATCCACAAAGTATAAACTGCCCTCAATAGCAGCAACAAAGCTGATACTCGCAAAACTCTTCTCCGATAGTAAAATTCTTCCTCGAGTCTCTAGGTCTACTTTATATATATAATCATCAGAAGAGACTACAAAAACCGCACTCTCATCTTTAGACCAACAAGCTTTCTTGCCATTTCCTAAATCCTTCTGAACATTAGAAAAAGGATCTATATACCAAATATTTGTATCGGAAGTTTCTTTATTACTAGTTGCACAGAGCATTTTTGATCCAGAAGGTGCCCAAATTACTTCTTCGCAAAAACCAGGCAAAGTCTTTTCCGTCTTTTTCTTATTGACTATATCAACAACATATATTTTATTATCTAAATTTTCATTACCAGTTTCTTCTTTAGAGAAAACAGCAATATATTTTCCGTCAGGCGACCAACGGGTATCAGCTCTATTAAATTCTAATTCATCAACATTCTCCCACTGAGAGCCATCAGAATTTGCAGTACTTAAATACCCATTATTCTCTGACCCAGGGAAAACATAAGCAATCTTCAGACCATCAGGCGAAAAGGATACGTCGTGGATACTAGTATGAAAATCAACTCTCTTTTTTATCTTCAAATCAAAGAAGGTAAGTTTTTCTGCGTTAGAATTCTTGTCAAAACAACTTAAAACTGCCTTATTGAAAAGAGGACTAAAAGTTACCTTTCTAATATCATCAAAATAAAACGGTAAGCTTAAAACTTCCTTTTCTGTCATATCGCTAAGATTTAAACTAGAGATGGCAATCTTCCCTTGATCAACAAAAAACAATTCATTTTTATCATGATAAAGAGACGCAAAAGAAATAACCTTATCAGAGACCTCCTCAATAGTAACATCCATTACAAACTCTATTTCTATCTCCTTTTTCTCTCCTCTCCCAATATTAAAATTTTCTAAAACAAAATCTTTAAAATCTTCCTTTTGGGCAACTATTGTATAAGTTCCTGGCTCTACTTTCGCATAAAAATCTTTTGCGCCAATCTCTCCAAAATCTTGATCCCCTATTTTAAGCTTAAAAGGATAAGTATTCACTGAAACTATTACTTCCGCCTTATTAAGTACAAAATAATAATAAGCAAAGCCAGCACCTCCGAGTATTGCGATTATTAACAAAAATACTAATAAAGCTTTCAAGAATCTCATTGTTTTCTAACTAAGGTTTAGTTTTAAGTCTATAAAGAGATTTATCGTACTTATTTATAAAATAAATATTCTCATCATTATCTATCTGAATAGACTCGATGTCAAACTTTCCTTCGGTAAAATCTTCTATCAAAGTTTTTTCACCTGTATCAATATTTATAGCATAAAGTGCGTCTTCAGTAAAACTCCCGTCTTCAGAGTAATTTTTAGGTACAGCACAGATTAAATTTTGAGGATCTTTCCAGGCACATTTATCTGTAGTGGTGTTCACATCTAGAGATTTCTTGTCGGAGCCATTTTTATTCATTAGCCAAAGAGACGGACCACTCTCTCCATTATTAGTAACATTATATAATATCCTATCCCCGCCTAAAGACCATACGGGATATATACTGTAACCATCACTAGTGATCTGTTTTATATTCTTTCCATCAACACCAACAACGTAAATATCGCCTCCACCTCCCCCAGGCATAGAGGAAAGGGCAATTAAATCACTACTAGGAGACACAAACATAAAGGGCAAACCAATTTTAGTCAGAGAAGCTAATACTTTCCAATTACTACCATCTAGCTCTGATACAGATAAATTACTTTCAAAATCATCATCGTAATACATACTCCCTTTTCCATAAACATAAATAATTTTATTTCCGTTCTCAAAAAAATCCACATCCTTCATCCCTTCATCATAGTCTGCAATTTTCTTGCCATACTCACTAAAGATAACCTTCTTAAGACTCCCACCTATTACTTCTAAATCAACAATAAGCTTACTATCATTAGAAGACCACTTTACCTTAAAAACAGTATCGCCAGACTCAAGTTGTCCTACTTTCTCTTCTTGATCTCCATCAAGCCTATAAATATCTTTATTGGAGGTCATATAAAACACAATATTTTCCTCCCTATTCAAAAAATAAGAAAGTAGATCTCTCTTTAAGACTTGCCTGCTGGGGACAAATTTTAATTGTATGCTTATTTCCTTTTCTTCCCCCTCACCTAAATGTATAGACTTTTTATAGGTTTCATAATCCTCTTTCCACACCTCAATATCGTATTTTCCTGGTTTTAACTCAAAAACATCCTTATCTTTTTCTTCTCCGTTAATACTTACCTTAGCATCGCTGGGAACTACCTTTAAATTTAAACTTGCCTTGCCAGACAGAGCAAAAAAATTAAAATACAAAAATATCCCTCCCGCAATCACCAAAATCAGAACTAAAATAATTATCAATATTCTTCTCTTCATTCTTTTATTTGCTTATACCAAAACAAGTTGTTGGAAGACGTGTTTTAGGATCAACTACACCATAGGCTTGATGCATAAAGACATGAACTTCAAAATGAAGATGACAACCACTTGAACAGTCTCCGCTTCCCCCCTCACCAAAGCCAGGCTTTCCACCTATAACCGCTATTTGTTGTCCCGCTTTAACGCTTTCTCCACTACTAAAAAAATCCTCAGGTCGCCTCACATGTCTGTATACTGTCAAAAATCGCTCGTTTTTAACCTCAACATAAGGCTCTCTGTTACATTTTTTACCAGTCTTACCTATCTTTATCTTACCATCATGAGCTGCCAATACTGGAAGTCCACAATCAGCATCACCATCTATGTTCAAGTCTATTCCTTTATGTTTACCTTCTATAGGGTGCGGTACCCCGTAGTCCATAATAATATAAAAAGCAGAGGGATCAGCAAGAGGACAAGATATTTCTCCCTCTACCGGAATCCAAGTAGGTGGCGGAAACCAACCCTCCTCTCCTCCTATTCCTATCGCCCAAATGGGTTTACAGATTGTCGCTGGATTAAAACCACCAAACAATCCTATCACTTCACCAGTAACCTCTCCTGTTTTTGCTATAATCGGATGTTCTTGTTTAACCCACATACATAATCCAAACCAAATCAAAATCATCAAAATCACCACAGCTATAACTCCTCCAACTATCGGGAGAATAGGAAGTATAAATGTCATAAAAATAGATCTCAGACCTGACCATACAGCTTTTTTAAAAGCTTCTTTTACTGCCTTTTCTACTGCTTCTTTACCTGCTTCTTTAGCAGTTTCAACTATTCTTCCCTTTCCCTTCTGCTTTCTTCTTTCTTCTTCCTCTCTTTTCTGTTGCTGCTCATCTGGATCTTCTCCACTCAAAGCTCCGACATTATCCATAAATTTCCAAATTACAAACTACCTTATTAAATTACTGCCACTCAAAACCCGCAACCTTCCACTCCCCTTTCTTCTTCTCCATCAAAACCAAAGCATTTCTGTAAAAACTTCTCGTCTTCTTCGTACTTATCTCTCTACAGCTACAACTAAGCAAAACCTTGGCCTTTTCATCCTCTTTCTCTAAAAGCTTATATATCTCAACCTTAGTTTCAGAACCAGAAAGAGACGTCTTGGGATCTTGGCCTGCCAAACCTCTATTCACAAAATTCTCCCTGTCCTTTCTAAAACTTTCTGTCATAAGTGAGTATAGCAAAACTACATTTTGATAATCCCCTGCACTGGAAAAAGTACCATAGTCTTCAGCAAACCTTTTTGCGGTGCCTAAAATCTCCCAATCTTCATCTGTCTTAGCACCTATTGATAACATACTCTCCAAATCGTCTTCCTTGCTTGGAAAAATTTTTTCCAGAAAAGAAGGCCTGCTACACGAAAAACCAGTAGAAGATATGAGGGCAGTAAAAATAATTAAAAAAATGATTAGTTTTCTCACAAGAATTAAGAATCACGAATCAAGAATTAAGGAAGAATTTAGAATATGGAATATAGAAAGTTAGGGATTGGGTTATAGAAAGCAATTATATCACCTGCAACCTAACACCTAAAACCTAAAATAATTAGACATTCTGTCATTGGACATTAATTGGATATTGTTAATTGGAAATTTGATATTTGCAACTTTTGGTTTTAAGAACTTCTCTGTTAATATCTAACCCCCTATCCCCTACAACCTTCAGCCACAGCTGATCCTCCGTAGCCCGCAGGCGAAGGAGGAAACACGGAAACACCTAAAACCCCGGCTCATCAAATCCCTCTGGCGGCTTTACCTGAGTATCTATCTTTTGAGGATCTATACCTCCTTCTTTTCCAGCTTCACTTTTTCTTTCTTGCATCTTTTCCTGCTTTGTTTCTATCTGCTGTACAAATTCTTCTTTTGCTTTTTGAATTTCAAGTAACTGTCGCGGATCAGTAGTGATAATCTGGTCTTCTGCATACGATGCTACAACTTTGATAGCAACGTGCTTATTTCCTGCAAAAAAGATTCCCTCACCTATATCGCTTTCTAAAAGTAAGTACTTCTCCCCGTCAGTTAAATGAAACGTGTCTTGAATAAGATCAATCGCAACAGGAGATTGCTTAAAAAGAAACTGCATTGAAGAGTTGGTGACAATCGGCTTTCCGTATTCCGAGCTTAAGAAGTCGGTTACATCCTGGGTAATAGTAGTTACTCCCAAGTAATATTTTCTTGCACGTTTTGCGAGTGAAAAAAGAAATTTTGCAGAATAATCAGACTGCATCATCCACCATGCTTCATCAATAACCATAATTCTTTTCTTAAGTTCACTACGAATAGTACTCCAAATGTATCCTAAGATAACATACATTGCAATCGGCCTTAACGCATCTTCTAGGTTTCTAATTGAAAAGGTAACAAATTGATTATCAAGATCAATATTGGTTGGCTGATTGAAAATTCCTGCAAATGTTCCTTCTGTGTACTTTCTTAATCTTTCTGCCATTTCTGGTCCCTCTTCGCCCATATCCCGCAAAATATTTTCTAGATCTTCCATCAAAGGATACTCTACAACTTGACTTAAATCAGAAGAAGAAGTTATTCCTTTCTTTTCATAAACTTCATTCAAAGCAGTGTCTAAAAGAGAACTTTCTCTAGTAGAAAGGCCTCCAAGCATTATATCCACAAGGCCTGTTAAATTTAAAATATTCGATCTTATTATATCTTCTGCAGTCTCATCCTCTGCAACTTTTTTAGGTAGATCAAGGGGGTTAATCCTTGCTTTACTAGAAAGTGATACATCCAAATAACTTCCCTCAACAGCATCACAAAGATGTCTATACTCATTCTCTGGATCAATAACAATAACATCTGTCCCCATCATCATAGAACGTAGAATCTCAAGCTTTATTGTATAACTCTTCCCCGCACCAGATTTCGCAAAAACCACAGAGTTTGCATTCTCTAAACTAAAGCGATCAAAAAGAATTAAAGAGTTATTATGCCTATTTATGCCGTATAAAATACCATCATTGGAGGTAAGCTCTGAAGACACAAAAGGAAACATAGAAGAAAGTGGGTCAGTATTAAGACTATTATTAATAGCAAGATCATCACTGGCAATAGGAAGTGTCGAGTTGAACCCTTGCTCCATTTGTAAGACTGCTCTTTTTGTAAAAACAAGTCTTTGAGAAATAATATTTTCTAGAGTTTCAGTAGTACTATCAAGTTCTTTTACAGATTTGGCATAAATGGTAAAATACATGCCAAATTTAAAAAACTTTTCTGTTCCTTGCATCAGTGCATCTCTAAGTTGCTCAACATCGGTAAGTGCTGTTTCCAATACTGGATCTCTTACTTCTCCTCTTTTGGCAGCCATGGCCATAGTAGATTCTATTTGTCCTACTTTATTACGAAGGTTCTTTAAAATAACACGAGAATCCACAGAATAAATAAACATTGCAATATCAAAAACTGCATCCAAATTTACTATTGGAGAAAGCCAACTGGTTTGCAGGTAACGAGGATACATATGCACAAAAACACTCCTTGCATACTTATCACCAAGTTGAATAAAACTAGGTGTTACTTGAAAAGCTGATGGCGCAATAATATCCATAACAGAACTTAAGCCCTCTCGGTACAATCTTTCTTCCTCTAAAGCTCTCCTTGGTTTTCCTTTTTCAGGTTCTCTTTTTATCTCTCTTACCTCCTCTTCTTGGGCTTTATCTTCTACCGCTTCCATATTTCCTTCTTCCTTCCTAGCATCTGGCGACTCTTCTGGAATCTTTCCCTCTTTAAGCTCTATATCTTCCTTAAGTTTGATCCCAGATCTTAAAGGAATATTACCTTCTCCTTTTAATAACTCGTCTTTTAAAGCCATAACGTAAAAGTTTAAAGCTAAAAGCGCAAAGCGCAAAATATAAGCTAAAAGCGCAAAACGCAAAACGTAAAACGAAGGACATAAAATAGAAAGTTATTTATTACTCTAAGTTTATGCTCTATGCTTTACACTTTATGTTTTGAGCTTTGAGCTTTCTTCGTCTTCCTCTAAGTGTTATTATGCTTGCACCTAGAATATTAGAAAGTTCTTTTGTCTCTTGAAGTAACGCTTCTACCCTTTCTTTGCTAGCTTTATTAGAATCCCTTAAAAGACCTAGCCAGAACTTGGTTTCGTTAGCAGACTTCAGGGCATAGTTAAAAAAATTTGCAAAATCTTTTTTGCTACTTCCCTCTCTAGCCTCAATAACATTTACTCCAATACTTGTTGCACTTCTAAGTAACTGCTTTGCTATCATCTGTACTGTAAAATCCTTTTTATTTAAACAATCAATAAATTTGATAATCTTCAATCCATAGATATAGGCCCTCTCTTTTAATTCTAATTTAACTTTTGAGTTATCGTCCTGCATTCTAGTTTCTTTAAACTTTAGATTTTACATTTCAAGTTTTGAGCTTCAAGCTTTACACTTTGCGCTTATTACTTTATGCTTTGCACTTTACACTTCACGCTTTCTTCGCTTTCGGAAATGGGTATGAGTTTTCCTCAACCGCCAATTTATCAATATCCGCAAGATCTTCATGCTCTGCAACTGAAATATTATAAGTATTATAATACAACTCTACGAGTTCCTGAGTATTAAGCGTGACATTATTAAGACCTAGAGACGTGAGTGCTCGAGAAATATGGCTTACTCTAACCATCAGCTGCTCTCTGTATTTTTCAAGTTGAAATCTTCTCAAGACAACATCCCGAGAAGGCCGCAAAGCCTTCAAAATCTTACCCCAAGGTGTCTCTCCTTTAGCCTCTATGGGACTAAAAGGCACTACCACATAAAAATCTTTAGTCATGACATTAGCAACATCAATAAGTTTTTGGATGTAGTCGATGTATTCCGTAGTTTGAATTTGCAAAAGTTCGTTCTTCTGCTTATTTACTCTCTCTTTAAGCTTCAAAACATATTGATCAATATCTAGTTTTCTAGATTGAACCACAATCTGAATAGAAAAATCCAAAGAATTTAAAACTTGCTGAAACCCAATAATAAGCCCTTTTTGCTCATCTTCAGATTTTAGAGCAAAATTAACACTCGATACCAAAAGTACCCCTCTAAGTCCCCCATTTTTCAGCACTACCATCCCATTTCGTATCTCTGCTATACCAAGATGCTCTTGGGTAGAGGGAAGATTGTTACGAGGAATATTGTTTTTATTTTTTGATCGACCAAAAAGGAATGCCATAGAGTTTTTGAAAATTACTAATTAAGAATTTCTTCAACCACGGCTGATCCGCCTGTGGCGGAAATCAAATCCCAATAACCAAATGTCCAATAACCAAGCTTCTTAATTTTTTTCTTAGTCGAATTAATAATGGCATTAAAAATTAAGTTTAACTCTTTTGCCTCCTTCCATAATATTTTTGCTTTCTCTTTTAAACTTGGAACTGCTGTCGCTATTATGCGTAACCAATGTTTTGTTTCTCGTGCCTCTTTTTTGCAGATTCCTATCTTATGCTAAAAATCTCTTCTGGACTCAGCGTCGTCTGCCTCACAGTAGTTCGTCCCTATACTCGTCCCTGATCTTACTAACTGAGAAATCAACGATCTAGTTACAGAATTTTGTGGAATCTTTTTGGAAAATTTAACAATCTCTTCACCAAATCTAGCAGTTCGTTCTTCTAAATCATACTTTTTATCATTGGTCATTTATTAATTGGGGTTTGATTAGTAATTCTTAATTAGAAATTAGAAATTTGCAGATTTTAATTCAACATCAAAAATTTTTTTCAAGTGAACCTTCAATATTTTCTCCCAATTCAGTTTCTTGCCCCATTTGTCCTGCAGTATCTAAAATAGTAACTAACTTCTTTAAATCTCCTCTTGAGAATTCTTTTCTTTCACCACTTGTACCCCTATATGTGTCTTTCTTTTTATCTTTGTCTTTCTTTGTCCTAATACTTGATCTCCTAATTTCAGGCGAGCGGTTCCAGACTCTAAAAGTAGGATCTTTAAAAAATGTAACCAAACTAAAAACAGCATAAATCATGGGTCTATCATTGAATTTCAAAAATGCCAAAGCTGCAAAGAAACCGCCAATGACCAAAACTTCCAAGATAAAAAGAGGCAAAGAAGAAATCTGTTTTAGAATAAACAAAACACCTGCTCCAACTAGGAGATAGATAAACTGCTTGATAGTAAGAGGACCAATTACTTTATCCTCTATTTCGATAAATTGTGGTACTGGGTGTTGCATGGAAGCGTAAAGCTAAAAGCGTAAAGTGCGAAGCAATGTAAATTTAAAACTAAAAATGCAAGATTAAAAATTAGGAAGTTAGGTGATTAGGTATTAGGGTTTAGGTTATAGAAAGTAAGTCCTATCACCTAAAACCTAAAAATAATTGGTCATTCTGTCATTGGACATTGGGATTTGATTTCCGCCTTCGCTATGCTTCGGCGGATCAGCTGCGGCTG
>Ga0051987_10001347_pt1 | contig 12552 bp, 12 predicted proteins | sample CryGey08umfilter_2_FD_58083 | JGI IMG/M metagenome (GOLD analysis project Ga0051987, IMG submission 58083) | Groundwater microbial communities from aquifer in Utah, USA - Crystal Geyser 4/10/14 0.8 um filter | ecosystem: Environmental > Aquatic > Deep subsurface > Groundwater | place: USA: Utah... | reverse complement strand
CCTCTCTTATTTATGTTATTTAGAGTTAATCAATCTTAATAAAGCTTTCTATATCAACAACGACAAAACCCATAATAATAGATTAAATAAAGTTATTTAACATTAAATAATATTAAGCAGGCACATTATAATGAGAATTCAAACTAGAATACATACGTTCAATTGTAAGAAGAACATCTTGTCTAGTAGCGTCCACAATATTTCTTCCTTTTTGGAAGTTAGCTCCTCTTTCATCTACTGGAGAAACAGAATCCTTAAGCACAAAACCTCTTTTACGAGGATTATAATATGGGTTTATTGTTGCTAATCTTCTTAGCGTTTTTTGAGCACCCCTATTATCTCTAGACTTAAATTGAACAACAGCTTCAAGATAAATCGAATCTAATTCGTCTTCAGGGTCCGACAATTTTCCATCGATTGCTTCTAGAATTTCTTTAGCCCTTTTAACTTGCCAGGTAGAATCATAAGAAGCGTCTTTTCTTCCGCCACGTCCATGACCTGAACCCATTTACTGATTCTCAGCCAAGCCCTTTCTACTTCTAATCTTCTTAATAACATTTTCCTGCATTTCTCTTGGAAGAATTTTGAAATTTTGATCAATCAAACTAGAAACGCCTCTTCCTTCAGTTGCGCTTCTTAAATCAGAACTCCAGCCAATCATTTCAGCAACTGGAATTTGTGCCCTTATTATAACCTGTCCAGCTTCCTGTTGAACATCTTCCAAAATTCCCCTCTTACTTGCAATAAGATTTGTTACAGAGCCCATAAAATCAAGAGGTGCTTCAACTAAGTGTGTCTGTATTGGCTCAAGCATTGCAGGTCCAGCCAACTTCATTGATTCAAAAATACCTTTTCTCACAGCAGGATAAACCTGAGCAGGCCCTCTATGCATATGGTCAACGTGAATTTTTATATCATGTAATATAAACTTGGTCTTTGTCAAAGGCTCTTTTGCTAAAGGCCCAGCATCAACAACCAATCTCCAACCATCCATCAAAGATTCAATAATCTCTCCAAGCAAAACAATTCCCCTTGTTCTATCTTCAAAAATATTACCCTTGTAAACATCCTTAACCTGTCTCGCTTCATCTCCACTCATTCCAGCAGCCTCAAGTTTCTCCCAAACTTCCTGTGCTCTCTTTTTTAGTCTTCCTTCAGGGATTTTATCAGAATCTAATGATTTATACACTTCATCCTCAAGAGTTTCAATACTAACATAGAATATGTTATGTCCATTAGGTGTTCTTGATTCAACTTCACTGCTACTTTTAGCAACAGTCTCTCTATAAACTACAATAGGAGACCCCATCTTAACTTCAAGACCTTTTTCATTCTTTATTCTTCCTTCAATAATCTCCAAGTGCAATTCACCCATTCCTGAAATCAAGTTCTCTCCAGTTTCTTCATTAATTTCAATTTCTATGCTTGGGTCCTCTTTGCCTACCTTTCTTAAAATTTCAATCAGTTTTGGCAAATCTGCAGATCTTGTTACTTCAATAGACTTTGTAATAACAGGCTTGAAAATATGTTTTATCTCTTCAAAAGGTTGTTCTGGTTCAGAAGTTATTGTCTCTCCAACATTAACATTCAATCCAACAATTGCAAGAACATTTCCAGCAGGAACGCTTTCAACTTGTTTAGGTTTTATTCCATCATAAACTAAAACTTGTTGTAACCTCGCTTTCATCTTAGCATTGTTAGCATAAACTTCCATTCCATTCTTAAGAGTTCCAGAGAAAAGTCTTCCGGCAGCAACCTCTTTCCCAGATTTAGGATCAATAATAATTCTTGTTATAATAAATGCTAGCTTTCCATCTTTATTACAGTTCTGTAAATCTCTTCCAAGTTGACTCTCTAAATCCCCGCTCCAGATTTTAGGAATTCTATATTTTTGTGCTTCTATTGGATTTGGAAGATGTTTTACAACCATATCTAAAATAACTTCATGCAATGGTGCATTTTCCCAGACCCACTTATCTCTCTGTACCTCATCTTCAAACTCATATATTTTATAAATATCCTTAAATTTTATATCCTTTTTTTTCATGTATGGAACTGACAAGGCCCAGTTCTCTCTTGCAGAACCAAAAGCAACAGTTCCATCATTTACATTCACTTGCCATTTATCAACATATTCCGGCTCAGCAATCCTAATAAGAAGATGATTGAAGTCATTTATAATTTTCATAAATCTCGCCTGCATTTGTTCAGGAGTAACTTTAAGTTCCTTAATCAGTCTGTCAACTTTATTTATGAACAAAACAGGTTTAACTCTTTCTTTAAGGGCTTGTCTTACAACTGTTTCTGTTTGAGGCATTATTCCTTCGACAGCACAAACCAACACAACAGTCCCATCAATTGCCCTCATCGCTCTTGTAACATTTCCACCGAAGTCAACGTGTCCAGGGGTATCAATAAGGTTAATGAGATATTCTTCTCCTCCAAATTTGTGAGGCATAGAAACATTTGCAGAATCAACAGTCATTAATCTTTCTTGCTCGTCAGAATGTTGCCATGTTGCCATTCCCGCATCTAAATCACCCGCAGACTTTACAGCCATTTGTCCTGCAGCAGCAAGAAGATTATCTGTAAATGCAGTTTTTCCGTGGTGAATGTGTGCAGACGTGGCTATGTTCCTTATATTTTTCTGTTGACTTATCAGTCTCTCAATCTTACTTAAACTCGTTTCCTTCTCAACCATCCCATCTTCTAGAAAAAATGCTTTTTAAAACTTGCTATACATAAAAATAATAATTAATAAAAAAAATAAAATCCTTAAACTTATTTGTTCATCATAAGCCCTGCCCCTGCAATGATTGCAAGAACTCCGCCTATGACACCAAGGTAGAACTCAGCACCCCACCACGGGTTAACAACTGCTAGGATTCCACCAATCAAAGCAAGCCAACTTTGCCATCCAGCCATTTTCTTTTTCACCTCCTTCTCCTTATTAGTTATCTTAATGATAAGATGTTTATAAATGCTTTGATAAATAAAGCATACAATCATTACATAAAAGAATTATCTCGCAGCGTCTGCTTGTTTTTCAGATTCATTCTTCTTGCTCATTGCATAACTTTCCATATTTCCTTCAGACGCAAGCATGATTTCATTAGCAAGAGCTTCAGCCATCTTCTTTTTCTTTCCAAATGCTTTCTGATAAGAGCCCTGCACAATCCATCTAAGGGATATGTTTACTCTTCTTAATGGACTTGAATCAACAGCTTGAGGATATCTTGCCCCACCATATTCAATAGTTGTAGTTTCGTCTCTTGGAGAACAATTCTCAATTGCCCTCACTAATACTTGAATAGGATTTTCTTTTTTCTTTTTTTCAATTATATCCAGTGCTTCTAAAACAAGTCTCATATTAGGAGAATATTTTCCTGAAGCCCAGTTTGTTATTATCTTATGTTTTTTTCCTACATGTCCAGGAACAGCAATTCTGTTTGCAAGTCTTTCTAAAATGTGGGTTTTAGCAGAACCAAACTTTCCTATATTTCTTCCATGAGATTTAACCAATAATCTTGCATCAATATTGATATATGGTTTTAAGGTAACATCTTTCACTTCTACACTTTCAAGATCATATAAGCCGAATGCTTTAAACTTGATTACTTGTTCTGTCATTATCTTCTACCCTTCTCTATTGTTCCCTTCCATAGTCTTCTCAATGGTTGATCATTAACTTGAATTACTTGAAATCGGATTCCAGGAATATCTCCTTTAGTTCTTCCTTGTTTTCCACCAATTCTTTCAATTATAACTTCATCATGTTCATCAACAAATTTTTGAGCCAAATTGCCCGGAATGAAAGCACCAACCTGAATTCCATTCTTAATTAATTGTACCTTGCAACACTTTCTCATAGCAGAGTTTGGCTGCTTAGCTTCTTTCTGAAACTTACTTATTACAATTCCCTTTCCTTGAGAAGCCCCTTTAAGCGGGTCGAACTTCGTTCCGATTTTTCTCTTCTGATACTTCTTCTGGCTCCACTTAAACTTTCGTCTATTCTTCTTAAGTTTTTGTGCATTCATTAATCCCATATCATCCTTAGAAAAAATGCGTTTTTAAATCTTTAGGCATTACTATCGTTGTCTAATATCTTCCCTAAAACAATCTTAACATTATCAAAAGTATCTATCTTTTTTACCTCTTCCTGAGAGAACCATTTTATTCCATGAGATTCAGACTCCTGATGTTTAACTTCCTGCATGGGTACCTTGACAATATAAACCATATCTAAATGATAATGTTCTGGATGCCCTCCATGAGCCTCTATTTTTTCTTGCAATATAAATTCAGGTCTAGGCAATGAAATAGCCCTATCATCTAACTTCGTTGCTTCAGGCATATAATTCTTAATATCTATCCCGGTTTCTTCAAAAACTTCTCTTATTGCAGCTTCATACGAATTTTCTAATAATTCTTCATGTCCTCCAGGAGGCATCCATTTGTTAAATTTTTTATGATGTACTAACAATATTTTTCTAGGCATTTCTTTAGAAATTACATAAACAGTTGCAGCATAATGCTTCTCGTCTAATTCTACCATTAAATAAATTCAGATTTAACCTATATAAATCTACTTAACATTACTCGCGCTGGCAATCATAGAACATTGGTCAGGTAATGGTGCATTTCCATAAAAGTCCCTACACTTAATATAATAGACAATATTGGGTTGCCATTCAGCAAAGTGATTCGTCTTAATACTAGGATTACTATAAATCATCTTCAAGCCCTCTTCAAATACATAATTACAACTATTCAAACTATACACGCACTCAGCATCCTCATTTGTTACTATCTTCAATCCATCAGTCCTATAAGCCCTTGTAACCATAGGCGCCTCATTGTCCGTCTCAACTCTGAATTCAACACTTTCATCTGCACTATTTCCTCCGACGTCTACACATCTCAAATAGTAGGTATAATCCCCTTCTGGCAATTGTAATTTCTGTTTGTGTTTGTAATCAAAAGTTTCAAACATCGCGATATAACTTCCCTGCGCTCCAGAATTACTAAAGTAGCAAGTTGCTTTTCCTTCCTCGGCACCATTGCTTGTTTCAGCAGTCAAATCAACTTTAACACTGGTAGTGCTTCCAAATATTGTTTCATTAGGTCCTGTTTTTATAATATTCAATGGCTGACTTCCTTTCAAGACAAATTCATAACTCTGAACGTTGGTGTTTCTTTCATTTCCAGGAGCAGTTGGCTTATCTCTACATCTGAAATAAAACTTATTATCCTTCTTGTCCTCAATTCCTTTAAGAGTTCCAGAACAAGGATACAATTGTCTTGCATTCATTTCATATATTTCACTACTACATTCCATAGTGTTTACCATATCGTCATAATTCTTTGATTCAATATCCCATCTACAGTCAGCAGGTTCATTAACATAAACATCAATACCTACTTCATCAATTCCGTAAGAAACATAGCTTCCTGAATTTATTGAAGTTTCAACTATTACAGGAGGAGTTGTGTCAGGAGCATCATCAACACACAACTGGAAAACAAATTCCTGAACATTAAAGTTTCCATTCGCATCTCTACATCTAGTATAAAAGTTATAAATTCCATCTATTGGAACTTCAGGAGCTTCAGTTCCATTTAAGGTATTCTTTACAGATTCAGGACTTGGTAGATTTAATGTTTCTGTATGATTATATCCATATAAGCTATCTCCGAAATAATATTGCATATTGTCAAATACATCCTGTGTGCTTCCTTTGTTAGGAACAATATCTATCTTACATTGCGCAGGCTCATCTGTAACAATTCCAAATTGTAATGGAGTAAACGCCTGAATGCAATTATTTGGATTTCTTACAATTTTAGCGCCCTGACTTGAAGGTAATGTATCATGATTGCTATATCTGTGTCCTTCTGTAAGTGGCTTATCCCAAGGAGTTATTTGAGGAGACTTAACATCATTAGGATTAACCCATACGCATTTCTCGTCGGTTGTTCCTTTGTTTACAATATCGCAAGCCTGTCCAAGCGCTTTACATCTATATTCAGAGCAAGGTTGCAAACTATCACTATTACATTCTTCACAGCTTTTTCCACCAAGAGGAGCTTCCCAAGGCAAACATTCAAGAGTTACCTTTTGTATTTCTGTTTTCTTGTAAAGAATAATAAACGCCACCGCCGCAATTCCTATTCCCCATAAGAATGCGACCTGCGTTGTGCCGAATCCAAGTTTAGTAAATAAATCGCCAAATAATACTTTATTACCAGCAGCAGCAGCCTGTGCCTGTAAAAATCCGAATCTCGCAATTCCAACTCCAAGTCCAACAGCAAGGGATGCAGCCTTTGCTTGTTCGTCACTCGCACCAAGAAGTCCCGCAATCATATATGTAACTCCTCCAGCAATTCCGCCCCAAAGTGCTCCAGTAATCAAGTGTGCAGGAACACCGCCGAGAATTATTTCGCCTTCCGTAACCACGCCGCCCACTTCTGTACTCTTCTCACGTAAAAAGAAACTACCCCCAAATAGTTTGGGTATGATATCTCCTCCCGCTTTTGTGGTATCAGTTGGATTATTTGTTGCTGCCGGATTTCCCTCTCCGAGATCACTACCCACTAAATCTACAGCACTATAATCTATCTCCTGCTCCGGACCCGCACTCACCCTCCCAGCTTCTCCAACAATAAAAGCAAACGCAAAAACAGCCAAAATTAATATGAAAATTTCACTTAGTGCTACATTACAAATAACAAAGCTCCGCCTCTTTTCCGACATGTATTAATTAATAGGACGCCATTTATAAATATTCTTAGACTTACTCAATTTCCCAGGTAGCATTAGGACATTTGTTTGATATCCACCTAGCCAACTCTGTAACATTTTGTTCTTTATCAATAAACAACCTATAACCATATCCTTCTGCAGTTTCCCAGTTTCGGGCTACCAGACAAAGATAATCCACCCCATCTAACCAACCCCCCTCATCCGAAGATATTTGAATTATAGATTTATAAGGAAAAGAGAAAAAATTAAATTTCTCATTAGTAGTATGACTTGACAGGAATTGAACTCCAGAATCATAAATTTGAAAAACTCCATTTCCTAAATTCATACATCCAGATTTATAAAATTGCAAAGGTTTTCCACTCCATAGAGGTTTTCTTTCCTCAACTCTCTGCTGAACATTCCCCCCATTATTCCCATTCGAATTTCCATTCCCATAATTATTCTGTGTAACATTACTTGCACTTCTCGAAGCATTATCTCCAGCTATCAATGCACGCCCCAAATAATCCGCAGTTTGTGATGCCCTCACATCCTTACCATAAGGAGCAACACCCCCTAACAAAAGCCCCATAGCCTGTTGGTCACTCATTTCACATCCAGTATTAACAATAGAAGCCAAACCAATCATTCCAGCAGTAACAAAACCAGTAAATTTCGACAGAACTCTCTTCGTCAAACCCGATTCACTCGAGCTCGCATCACCCAAACGAGCCATATCTTGGCTATCGTAGGTCATTTTTTACTATAATTTCAATAAAACGAACTATTTAAACTTTTTCTTCAATAAATAAAATCGTTGAAATTTCCTACCGAACCAGAGCAAGCTCCGCAGTATTCGGAAATTTCTAATTCACGATTTTCTAATTAAAATTTTTACACACAGCAAGCTGTGGGGTATTCAACCTAAAAATTTCAACAAAACGAAACAACAGATTTATAATCTTCTCACAATTAAGAAAAGAATGAACAAAAGAGGAGGAATATTCATTAGTTTGCTGATTGTTGCAGCTGCTCTAGCAGTAGGTTTTTATTTTGGTATGAAAGCAAATAATCAAGATATAAAAGTTTCAGAACTGGAAAGTCAGCTCTTGCAAAAAGATGGAACTATAAACGAATTGCAAAACAAAGTGCAGGAATTGAACAACGAAAAAATACAAGATTATTCCTGCCCAGATTCAGATTTAATAAACTGCATGCCTCTAGTCCAAGAAAATCTAACAAAATACTGTTCAGGTGAATATCACGACTGGATTGTAGAATCTTGCAATACAACTTTTATTTTCTAAACAATTCTTAAACCTTTTCCGAAACTATCATTCATTATCTGACTCAGCTCAATAAGTCTTCTCTTATTTCTTCCTATCAAGGAAGCCTTACTCTGACTTCCTGCAGTTAAAACAAATCCATCCTCTTTTTCCTCAAGAGACTTGAACTGAATTGGGTCTACAACATCTCTTACAAATCTTTCGGCATCCTGATTTCCTGAAGACTCTGCAATTATTCTTACTCTTTTTCCAAATATTTCTTGTAGCATCCTAATATTTTTCGCTCCGATTCCTATAGCTTTAGACATAAAAGGTCTTGAAACTGCAAAAATTATTGTGTTGTTATAATCAAAGCACCTACTTGTTCGGACATTAGAAACCTGATTGAGTGAATTGATATACCTCATCTTCTGCATGGTTATTGTTCCGGCCATCTACTTTCTTCTCACTCCAAAAACCTCACAAAAAAAACCTAATTCAAGTTTTTCAGCAACTTCCTCTTTAGGTATGTCGAGAAACTCAAAATCTATCGCTTTATCCTCGAAAATTTTGACAACTTCTTCCCTTACATCCATTGTTAAGAAAACTTTCTCGATTTTATCAATATTTTTCATATTCTGCTTGATGCCAAAAAATACTTTTCCAGCGTCGATAGATTTTTTTAATTCTATCACCATTTCAAAATTCCTTGACTACTGGAGTTTATAAATTTATGTCTATTCGAATTAAAATTTTTAACAGAACTTCTTATGCTTCTATCTTTTTCTGTTTAATCTTCTTGTCAACTAAGGGTCCTGTAACTTTAACAAGCAGTCCAGGCAATCCAGTACCTATTGGAACTGGCTGATTAAGCATTATATTTTCAATAACTGATGCAAGAACATCTCTGTTGCCCTGAATTGTTGCATTAATAAACTGCTTATCAGGCGTTTCGAAAGCAGCTCTTGCAAAAATACTTGACTTGCTAGAAATTATTCCCATTCTAGTAACTCCTTTAACGACTCCTGAAGAAGTCATCGCATCTGCAATCAAATCAAGATGTCTTTCATTAATATCCAAACCCTGTCCATCAAGAACTTTGTTTATTTCATTTATTATTGTCTGTCTTGCAGCCTCTATTCCAAGAACATCTGCGGTTTCATGTATATCATTAGTAGAAACTCTGCTAATATCTACACCCTTTATTTCTAACACACCTTTAAGATTTGTTCCAGATGTAAGTATAACATAGTCTTTATCTCTCTTAGCGACTATAACTTGAGATATTCCTTTCAATCCAGAGATAATTGTTTTTTTGAGTTTTTCCTTTAGTTTATACATTCCTTTAAAGTCCACTTCAGAAACATTTACAATTATTTTCAAATCATTTGCCTTTGCGCTATATCCTTTTTCAACAAGTCTATCCACAATCTTTTGAGCTCCAACGTGTACAGATTTCAGAGAATTATTATCAAGTTCAACTTCAATCTTACTACCTGTAAAGTCTATCTTAACTTTTTTAGCTATTTCCTCAAGAGTAACTTCCTTCATTTTTTCTGCAACCACTCTTGAATCCTTTTCATTATTATCTTCTTTATCCAAATAAATTTCCATTAAAGGAGTTGAAGGTTTCTTTCTTGCATCAAATATTTCAATTAATCTTGGTAATCCCTGTGTCACTTGCATTTCAGCAACACCTGCAGAGTGGAATACATTCAAAACCATCTGAGTAGATGCTTCTCCAAAGCTCTGCGCAGTTATAACACCAATTGCTTCTCCAGGTGAAACTTTCTGATTCAAATGTAATCCAGAAACATCAAGTCCGTCTCCACCAACAGCAAACTGAATTATATTATCTGATGCATCTCTAACAGTCTCATCGTAAGTTACTTTCAAATCTTGCAATGCGCTTACAAGTCTTCTGTACAAATATCCAGATTTAGGAGTTCTTAATGCAGTATCCATCAGTCCGTCTCTTCCTGTAATTGCTCCAAAGAAATATTCAGTAGGCTTTAATCCTCCGAAGTAAGAAGATTTGATAAATCCATGCGCTTCAGAACCTAAATCTCCATCCTTAAAGAATGACAGAGTCCTATTAGTATATCCAAGATTTATTCTTTTATTCCACAATGACTGCTGTCCAACACAACAGGCTATTTGAGTTATATTAAGGGCACTTCCTGCAGCCTTAGGATTAATCATATTACTTACATTGCTATCCCCTGTGAAGTATGCCTTGACATGATTTCCAACCTCTGAAGTAATCTCATTTAATACCTGAGAGATTTTAACTTCCATTGATTCTTTAATTCCCTTTCCTGGAATCAATTCAGTTCCAGCAGAGTCTTCTATTATTTTCTTTACTTTATTTTCCGCTTTCTCTATAAGTTCCTTAGTTAAATTCTTTATCTTATCAGAAACATTTACATCTTGGACTGAAAGAGTATGCCCTCTATTAGAAAGATAAGTTGTGCCAAGCCTGAAAGCATTATTTATTGCATCAACAGCCGCGCCTCTTCCACAATTCTTATCAATAACCTTAACCATTTCTCCTCCTTCTGCTCCAAACGAATTTGGTCCAAGAAGTTCACGGGGCATTTTAACTCCGGAGTTCTTTGGCATAATTTGTTCAAAGAGGTCCATTCCATTTAATTTCTTAGTCTTCGAACTATTTATGATTCCTGCAGAGAAAAGTAATTGATCTGCTTCTGCTTTGTCAAAATCTTTCTTTCCTATAAGATATGTACCAGTAACTGCATCAGTAATAGTTCCTATAAGGTTGGTATTATTCTTTGAAGAAATTATATTATTATTGACATCTAACAAGACTTTAGCTTCTGCTCTTGCTTCTTCAGTCTGCATTGAGTGAATGTTCATTTCATCTCCATCAAAGTCAGCGTTATAAGGGAAAGCAGTTGCAGGATGAAGTTTGAATGTTTTTCCAGGCAATACTTTAACATAGTGAGCCATAAGGCTTTGTTTGTGCAACGAAGGATGTCTATTGAAAAGAACTATATCTCCGTCTTGTAGATGTCTCTCAATCTTGTATCCAGGAGTAATCTCATTACACAATTCATCTTTAAGTTCATCGCTTATTCTCTTTTTTCTTCCATCTGGTCTGATTACATAATTTGCGCCAGGATGATCTTGTCCTTTCTTAATAAGTTCTTTCATCAATTCTATATTTTCAGAAGTCACTGCTTCAGGTATTGTTAGAATAGTTGCGACTTCAAAAGGAACTCCAACTTCATTAAGCTTAAGATAAGGGTCAGGGGAAATAACAGTTCTAGACGAGAAATTGACTCTCTTTCCAGCAAGATTTTTTCTTATTCTTCCTTCTTTTCCTTTTATTCTTTCAGTAATTGTCTTTAAGGGCTGTCCACTTCTGTGTCTTGCAGGAGGTATTCTTGTTATATTATTATCAAAGAAAGTTGTTACGTGATACTGCAATAAATCCCACAAGTCTTCAATTATAACTTCAGGTGCTCCTGCATTCAAATTTTCCCACAATCTCTGATTGCTTCTTATAATATCCGAAAGTTTGTGAGTCAAATCATCTTCACTTCTCTCTCCTGTTTCTAAAGTAATAGATGTTCTAACAGTAACGCTTGGAACCAAAAGCTGGCTTAAAATACCCCACTCAGGTCTGCATGTCCTTGTATTCACTCCTATTTTCTTTATTTCCTCGTCAGAGATTTTTAGAAGTTGTTCTCTTATCTCAATAGGAAAAATTCTACGCTTGCCTATAATAAATGAACTTGGTTTTTCTAATCTTACTCTCTCCTGATCTCTATCACAATGAGGGCATCTTTTCTTATCTCTTGCTTTTTTTGCTCTTTCAACAGGACTATATTGTTTTTGTTTTTCTTCAGAAAGCATAAGTTTTCCACAATCATGGCAGAAACTTCTCATAAACAATTCAATCAAAGGAACATATTTTATATGCAGTGCAGGTCTAGCAAGTTCAATAAATCCTGGATGACCTGGACATTCCTTAACTCGTTTCCCACATGTTCTACATCTCACCCCAGGATCTATGGCTCCAAGTCTCAAATCCATTAATCCTCCATCAACAGGGAATCCATCTATATCATAAAGTTCAGGAGTTACAATCTTCGCTACGCTTATTTTCTTTATCTTGTCAGGACTAACTAAGCTAAAACTCAATGCCTTTACTTGTTTTCTAAAATATTTTTCGTTCATTTTTCAAATTTATTCTTTAATTCAAATGATGTTGCAATATGCAATCCAAGCAATTCATCTATTAAAAGCTTGAAGGCATAAGAAACTTCAACAGGGCTAACTTCATTTCCTCCACAGACCGAACAGATTATTTTATTCTTTATTATATCTTCATAACCAGTTCCACCACACTTGGTACATATGTGCATTACAGTCTTGTCCGAATCATATCTCTCTTTCAATAACAACGATGCTCCATGTCCAACCAATGCCTGTTGCTCCATTTCTCCAAGTCTTAATGCTCCACCTCTTGATCTTCCTTCTATAGGCTGTCTTGTCAACAAGGCAACTTTTCCTGAA
>Ga0051987_10001341_pt1 | contig 12582 bp, 8 predicted proteins | sample CryGey08umfilter_2_FD_58083 | JGI IMG/M metagenome (GOLD analysis project Ga0051987, IMG submission 58083) | Groundwater microbial communities from aquifer in Utah, USA - Crystal Geyser 4/10/14 0.8 um filter | ecosystem: Environmental > Aquatic > Deep subsurface > Groundwater | place: USA: Utah... | reverse complement strand
TCCTTTTTAAATCAGATACTATACCTTAACACCCTGTCTGATTTCTTAGGACCACCTCTCGTACCCATGAAACTTTAAAGAATCATCATGAATCTGATTGGTAAATTTTGATTATTCTGCTTCTGTCTGTTTATTTCTAGTTTTGCAATAATTGAAGCGATCATTGTTATATTTTTCAAGCGTGTTCTAAACTACCGGCTTTAGCCGGTAGCAGTCGAATCAGTGGTATATGTTCTCAAGATGCGCATCTAGGCAGAATTATGCCCAGGCGCTGACACATGATCTTTTATAAATTATCTAATGCTTGTGCCATTTCACGCGCTGTTTTAAAAACTGAAATTTGCGCCATATAGTAACGTTGGTTACAGATCATATCCACATGGGTTTGAATTTCAGAAATGCTAGAACGCTCTAAGGCTTCTGGTGTTATTGTTTCAAAAAAACCATCACCTGAATAACCGTATACGACATCACCAGAGGTTGCCGTTTGTGTGTATGCTCCATCACCATCATAGCGCAATTCATTTTCTGCATCAAAACGAGCTTGGGCTAATTGGAACCATTTTTTCTGTAAATTATTTGTAAAAATAACAACGCCATTACCATTTTCATCCCATTGCATACTTTTAAATTGACCCGCCGTATTACCATTAACCTCAATATGCCCAACTTGTGTTTTGGGTCCATTATTCGTTAAACTGCTTAGATTTAAGGTAATATTACTATCAGACGCATTGCCCCACTGAATGCCTAAAGCCGGCGGCAATGATGAACCACCAGTGCCAAGCGCTGTATTGTTGAAATTTAAAACATTACCAGCAGAATCAAACTCTACTAAAACACCATCATTTGTATAAGGTGGGTTTATCGTGGGTACACTTGTTGTTCCAGAAGGTATGGCTTTTAAATACCATGCTGTTGAGGTTCCTGGTGTTTCTGCAACAGTTGTTCTGCGTGTGCTTTCTGTTGTATATGGTCCAACGCCAGAAGCTACAATATTATAAGTAATAGCAGGATTATTTGCAGTTGATGCAATATTGATAGATCCTATGCCAGCAGCACCTGGCACATAAGTTGCCCCCAATGCTGCAGCTGTTGCACGCCCTGTTATTGCGGCAGCACCCGTTGTGTTATTTGCAACTGCAAATGCAGTGCCACCATCTATAGTTATTGCACCAAGGTTACTTGCATCAATAGTATAAACTTTTTCATCACTTCCTGGCGCTGCAGGAATCGTTACCGTTCCTGTTCCTGCACCGGTCGCAATAAATGGAACCGGGCTTCCTAATGTTGCAGTAATTTGATCGCCTATTGCCTTGGCTACTATGTTGCTATTTGTTAAGTCATTTATATTAGCCATTGTTGTGGATGTTGTTGTAATGTTGCCGCCCGTAATATCTGCACGTGTAAATTGAAGGTCTATATTATTGGCACCACCTAAAGAATCATAAACACTGATTGGTGTACTCGTGATAGTTCCTGGGGGTGTTCCCTGCTCTGCTAGTTTATAGGCAAGTTTAACATTGTTTGTTGCAGCTGCATCCATGCTGATATCATTCTTGTTTGGTGTTACCATATCATTTTGAGAAAAATTTCCACTAAGTGGCTGATTTGTAATGGGATTAATATGCGCCCCATTTTCATTTAGCCTGAAGCACTTTAATTGTTGACCTAAATGATTGACAAGATTACTATCTTTATTAAAAGCAAATGTACCAACACGCGTAAAGCCACCGTCGGTTACAAAGAAAGATCTTCTTCCTAAAGCAACATGCAAAGGATTGCCGTCTTTTTCTGCATTACCGGCTTCACTAATGTTTTTAAGAAGTGTTCCCGAAACACCACCATTACCAGATGCTGTTACGCCAGAACCCCGATTAGAAATTAATGAAAATTGCTGACTTCTACCTGCAACTGATTTTGATGCCGACATATTTGTTGCTTGAACTTCTGATACAGCAGTACCTGCAATTAAAGCTGATTTTGCAATGCCTAATGGATCTGCCATGGTTTAAACCTCCTCTGTTGTTGTGTGTGTTCCAAATTCTGTATGCCTTTGGTAAATATCGTTTGCCTTGCGTATCATTTGAACGTCGCGTGAATTAATTGCCATTTTATTAGATACTAAAAATGTTTCTTTTGCCTCTGGGTCAGTCATAACAGCATCAACAACAGTAAAGAGAGATGTTGATCCTTGAACGTCAAAAGCTTCATCGTTCAGGTCTTTACGCGTGGCTGATTTGCCACCAACTTTAATAATATAAGTTCCAGCATCCATTTTGGCGCCAGCTGAATCTAAACCATTCCAGGTGACTGATCCACTTAACGTGTTAGCATCTAGATCTTGTGAGAAAACGGGGTTATACAGATCATCAATATGAAAAATTTCAAATTTTGGCAAGCTGCATGGCTCTGGTATTGCATAGGCGAAATCTTGTACGCTTTCTCCGTTATGCAAAAATTCACCAGTTTCAAATTTTACTTGCTTGCCAATAAACTTACCCATATCAACGTTATGACCCATCTTCATCAACTGATTATTTTCCTCCATCAGTTGCGACATACCCATCATCTGTTTGGTATTCATCATCGTCATCAAACTATCATTAAATTTTTGTGGATCGACTTCGTCACCTGGTAGTTGGTTGCGAATCATAGCAGCCATAATTTTTGTCTGACTCATTTCTTGTTCGTGAAAACTTTCTTTGGCTTTAGCCATATTGTATTCTGTTTGAAAACCATTATGTTGAAAAGACTGAACTTGCTTATTGTTCTCAGCTCTTGACCCTAAGTTTAAGAACTGTTCAGAACCTGTAATAGATGAAAGTGTCATTTCTATTCTCCTAAATATTTGATTTTGACAGTGTGATTTGAATTTTCAAATACACCTTCAATTTCTTTTGAATGTTCTTGCAGCATATTTTTCCACTCTTCATCTGTTGTGCGAAATGTTACATTCATGACATGATCTGCATCGGTATTAAAATGTATGGTTAAATTCTTACCGCTATGACGCATTTGAACGGTGAGTTTTGAAGTTTGTACTTTGCTAAATTGTTTAAAATTTTGTTTCAATGTTTCAATAAATTCAGCAGCCGGGTTTGTGGATACTAGGTTATGTGTTGAAACTTTAGTGTTTTCAGCCATATTTTTCATATCTGATGACGAACCAGAAAACTGTGAAAAATTCATCGACTCTTGATTACCGTTATCTGTTCTTTCTGCGCTTGCATTTGATAATGTATCAATTTGGTTGGTAGAATTTTGTGAATTTTCATAGGCAGCTTCTTCGCTTTTTAGCGTTGTACTTAGTTGTATAGGCACAACCAATAAACGTTTCATCTCAGCTTGTGGCATTTCTTTATATGTGGGAAGTATATATATACTAGATTTAGTGCTGTCAGAGTGCGCTTTTGCCTGCACAAACCTATCCACGACCATTTGCTCCTCGGCAGTTAACTCTATTTTTGATTGCGTGCTATTTGGGTGCCTTTCGATTACATGATGTTTAGTATTTTCATGTATATCTTGACCACTAATACCAGGCTGCACAGGCTGTACATTAAGACGAGTGGTTTGATTTTGAACTTCATCATGTGATTCACTTTCAATATTTTTCTGTTTTGGGTACGTAATTTGTAATTCATTTGCAAAAACAACAATTTCAGGTTTTGCGGGTGGCGATAATGCTTCTGTTGCATCAGCATCTACCGTGTAATGATCTGATCGATACTTGTCAGTTTCTTTTCCGTCCATCAAATTTAAATCACTCAGTACGCCATTATCAAATAGGGCACCATTTAATTCATCTTCAACAGTCACAGTGTCATTTCTTGTAATTGCTATGGGCACTATAAATTGATTATTTTTAGGATCAACTTCGATAACTTGTAAGCTAACCTGTCCTGTTGGCATCATATTGTGTGATTCTTTCTTATCTTCTTTTAAAAATTCGGCTTCCTTTGTGTCATGTTCTGCATTTTGTATTGTCGGTTTTTCTTGTGATGTATACTTTGTGTTTTTAAAATCGCGTGTTGATGAATGACGTATCGTTTTAGAATCTGATTGTTTGTGTTTTTTTATATCAGAATTTTTTGGTGCTTCATCTGCTTTATGTACAACATCACGAAATGTTGTCTCACTTTCATCTAGTGTATATAGATCAGCCCCCTTAGTGCCTTTGGGTTTCATAAAAGCTGTAACATCAGATGGTTTGCTTCGTGATATTTCTGCCATAACATATTGATATTTTTCTATTCTAGTTATGACTATGCAAACATCGTGCCAATATAGTGAAATTTTAAATATATAGGCACACAAAAAAATGCTCTAGTTTAGAAAAAGAATAATTCGAACGTAAAAGTTTATGAGAATTTTATATTTACAAAGCCTAAAAAGATGTTTTAGCTTGAAAAATTTCTTTAAAAAGACTATATATAGTAACGTAATCAGTAAGATATTTTAAATTCAATGAGCTTTATTCCACGCGTTGCATTAATTGGGCGACCCAATGTTGGTAAATCAACCTTATTAAATAGATTAAGCGGACGTCGGTTAGCACTAGTTTATGATAGACCCGGCGTTACACGTGACAGACGTGAAGTAGAAGTTGATTTTTTTGGTAATGCTTATGAATTTATTGATACCCCAGGGTTGTATGATCCGGGAACAGATGAAGTGCCAAGTGCTATTGCAAAAGGCATGCGCAACCAAGCATTAAAAGCAATTGAAGACGCGGATGTTTTGTGTTTTATGATAGATGGGCGTCAAGGCTGCACACCTTACGATATAACGCTTGCAAAAGAAATTCGCCGTATTAACAAGCCCGTGATTATTTTAGTAAATAAATCAGAAGGCCGGCATGGAGACCTTGGTTTAAGCGATGCAGCTGCCCTTGGCTTATCTAAAATCATCATTCCCTTATCTGCAGAGCATGGGGAAGGCATGTCTGATTTTTCTGATGAATTAGAGGTTATGTGTAAAAAACTATCGCCAGATTCAGGAAATGGTTTAGCCCCAAAAAATACGGCTGATGCGAAAGATTTGCCAGCTGACGATGAATTGGAAAAACGTCCAATTCAGCTAGCCATCATGGGGCGTCCTAATGCCGGAAAATCGACTTTATTTAACACGCTCCTGGGTGAAGAACGCCAGTTAACAGGTGATATTCCAGGCCTTACCCGTGATGCAATTCGCACCCCTTTTACCTATAATAATCAGAACTATACTTTAATTGATACAGCCGGTATGCGTAAAAAAGCGCGCGTGCAGGACGAAGTAGAAAACCTAGCAACACAAGACGCTAAAAAAGCGCTGCAATATGCTGAAGTTGTGATTCTTATGATAGATGGTTCTATTCCCTTAGAAGAACACTTAGAAAAACAAGATTTAACCTTAGCACAAATGATTTTAGCTGAAGGCCGCGCCATGGTTTTGGCCATTAATAAGTGGGACCAAGTAAAAGATCAAAAAGCATTTTTGAATCATATTAAAAATGAGCTTACCTATAAATTAGCACAAGGTGCAAGCGCCCCGCTTATTACTTTATCAGCCTTAAATAATCAAAACTGTGATACGTTAATGCAAGCTGTTGAAAGTATGTATAAGCAGTGGAACCGTCGTATTGCGACAGGAAAGTTAAATCATTGGTTTGATTTTGTAACTCAAAATCACTCCCCACCAATTGTGCGCGGCCAACGTATTAAATTGAAATATATTACACAAATTAAATCGCGTCCACCAAGCTTTGTTGTTTTTGGCACAAAATCAAAAGATATTCCTGATTCATATCAACGCTATTTGGTAAACACTTTAAGAAAAGATTTTGATATTACTGGTGTGCCAATTCGTTTGCACTTTAAAAGCCCAAAAAATCCATATAATAAATAGTGTGCCTCAAACAACGTGAAAATATTTTATATTTTTTAACACAGTATACAAAGTATATTTAATTTTTTATATAATGGTTTTATCGTCCCAGTTGGGTGGGCGATTAGCCCTTGTGCGTAAATTATTACAAAATCTCCCGTTTACCGGTGTGACTCGGTGCAGATACTATACCCTCTGATTGCATCTGGTCAACAATTCTAGCTGCCCTGTTATAGCCAATGGATAGGTGCCTTTGAATAAAGCTGGTAGAGATTTTGCCTTCTTGTCGTATTAAATTAACGGCCTGTTCGTATACAGGGTCTACCTTTTTGCCTTGATCTGATTCATCTGGTACATCATCATAGGAGTCTTGCGTCACATGATCAATATAAGCAGGCTCTCCCTGCCCTTTAAGGAAAGATACAATGCTCTCTACTTCAGCATCTTTCATGAATGGTCCATGAACACGTTGTGTGCGACCACCGCCAGCCATATACAGCATATCACCTTGCCCTAGTAATTGTTCTGCACCCTGTTCACCTAAAATAGTGCGGCTATCAATTTTGGAGGTTACCATGAAACTTATACGTGTTGGGAAGTTTGCCTTAATGGTACCAGTTATAACATCAACAGATGGTCGCTGTGTGGCCATGATAAGATGAATACCAGCCGCACGTGCCATTTGTGCTAAACGTTGCACGGCAGATTCTATTTCTTTGCCGGCAACTAGCATAAGGTCTGCCATTTCATCCACAATCACAACGATGTAGGGCAAATGTTCAAAATTAAAGTTCTGCGTTTCAAAGACAGGTTTGCCAGTATCTTGATCAAATCCTGTTTGTACACGACGTGATAAAATTTCTCCAGATTTTTTAGCGGCCCGCACTTTTTCGTTATAACCATCAATGTTACGAACGCCTAGTTTAGACATTGCCTGGTAGCGATTTTCCATTTCTTTAACAGCCCACTTTAAAGCAATAACTGCTTTTTTAGGGTCCGTCACAACAGGTGTTAATAAATGTGGAATATCATCATAAATTGAAAGCTCTAACATTTTAGGGTCAACCATGATAAAGCGACACTGTTCTGGTGAAAATTTAAATAATAACGATAAGATCATGGCATTTACAGAAACAGATTTACCAGACCCTGTTGTACCGGCAACCAATAAGTGGGGCATGCGTGTTAAATCAACCACAACAGGTTCACCACCAATATTTTTCCCCAATATGATGGGCAATGCACATTTTGTATTGGCATAGGTTTTCGACAACAGCATATCGCGCATGAAAACAGTGGCACGTACAGTGTTTGGAAGCTCGATACCAATTGCATTTTGCCCAGGAATCACAGCAATACGTGCTGATAAGGCGCTCATCGAACGGGCAATATCATCCGCCAAACTAATGACACGGGATGTTTTGATGCCCGGCGCAGGCTTTAATTCATACATGGTAACAACAGGGCCGGGTTTAATTTGGGCAATTTCACCACGAATGCCAAATTCTTCCAGCACACTGTGTAAGAGTTCTCCCATAGCTGACATTTCCTTGTCAGAAGGACCCTTATATTTTGTTTGTTGCACAACGTCTAATAAATCAACTGGCGGCAAGTTATAGTGGCTTGACGTAAAGGCAGGGTTATAGGCTCCCTGTTCTTTGCTGTCTTTTTTATGTGACTTGTGATCGGTAGTTTTTTTATTAGGAATCAGGTCGGATAGTGGCTTAATTTCAGGACTTTCAACGATAAGATTAGACAGATCTATACCACGCTTACCTTGAACATGGACATATAATTTTTTCACAAGAAAACATGCCCACTGATACAGTTGTATGCACAAGGCAACAAAGTAACGAATAGAAAAACAAGTTTTATGGTATAAGTCTGTGATTGAGTAATTGAGGGAAATTCCTGAAAATATAGCACTTAAAACTATAAATAGTGTGGATAAAAAAGGCCAAAAGGCCAGCAAATTGAAATGCAAAAATAGCTTGTACATATAAGGCACAAAAAGTTTTGCAAGAACGCCACCATTTGATGTTATGCACATTTGTAGAAAAAAACCGAACAATATCATTGCTATAAGAGCGCATAAAACAAAACGAATAAAAGATGGTGTTGGTTGATTTGTACGATCACATTGCAAGCTACGTGCAATGTAAGCAGCATTTAATATAACAAGCCAATACGCCCCGTAGCCAAAAATTTGTATAAAAAAATCTGCCGTATAAGAGCCAAATGCCCCTAACTTATTTTTAATGAGTCCAGATGTGGCCACATTTAAAGAGGCATCCAGTGGATTATAAAAAATAAGGCTTATAAATAAAGAGGCGAATACCGTTAAAAAAAAACAATATTTTAGAAATAGAGCGACGCGCTCAAAAAGTTTATCCACATTGTCAGGAATAAAAGATCTGTTAATAAAGCTTGCCATAATATTTCTATTTCATTTATTTTTTAATATTGCATCAATAACAATAGTGTATACAAAGATTTATAACACTTTATAACAATAAAAAAAACCGTTACTTGAAAACAAGAACGGTTTTTACAGTGCAAGTGTTAATTAACGCTTAATATCCTACAGCTTCAACAAGTTGCTTACCTGGACGGAATTTTGGTTTACGCTTTGCAGGAATTTGAATTGCTTCACCTGTGCGTGGGTTACGACCCGTGCTTGCTTTTGTTTCAACAATGTCAAATGTTCCAAAACCAATCAAGCGAACTTCGTTGCATGATGATAGAGATTTTGTAATTGCTTGAAATGTTGCATCAATTGCTTTTTCAGCGTCAACCTTTTTAAGTTCCGTTGCTTTTGAAACGGCGTCTATAAGTTCTGATTTGTTCATAATGATTATCCTTTCTAAAAATAACTTAACTACAATCAATTTTTATTCTAGATGCCTTGTAAGTCAAGTGCAATAAGGATTGTGAATAAAATTCAAAAAAAATGAATAAAAATGCATTATTTTCCCTTTTTATTAAGTAAAAACCCTAATACAATGGCCACCTCGGCCTTGGAACTAAAGGTTCACTCTGTATGCCTGCTTGAATTTTTTCAATACAGGCCCAAGCAATCATGGCCGCATTATCTGTACATAAAGAAATTGGTGGGGTAAATAAGGATGCGTTTTTTTCATGAACAACAAACTCTAACCTTTGTTTTAAGTATTGATTTGCCGCAACACCGCCCGCTATTACCATACGTTCAAACTTATAAAATTCCAATAAATCTTTTGTTTTTTTAACAAAAATATCACCAACTACCTTTTGAAAAGAAGCAGCCATATTGCACTTAAAAGTATGTGATAGTGGCATAGCTTGCTTATCAATAATATTTTTAACTGCTGTTTTTAAGCCTGAAAAAGATAAATTATAATTTTTAGCGTGATACAAGGGCTTAGGTAAATCAAAAGTATTTTCATCACCTAGTTTAGCTAATTTTTCTATTTCAGGTCCGCCAGGATAAGGTAAGCCCATCATTTTAGCAACTTTATCAAAAGCTTCGCCAACAGCATCATCAATTGTACTGCCTAATAATGTGTACTTACCAACTCCAGATACTTCTAAAAATTGACAATGTCCACCGGAGACCAGTAACAATAAAAAAGGAAACGGCACGTCTTCTGTTAAACGCGGCGTTAAAGCGTGGCCTTCAAGGTGGTTAATGCCGTAACATGGCTTATTTAAACCTAGAGATAAACCTTGTGCGTAAAGAACACCAATTAAGACACCGCCAATTAATCCGGGACCTGCCGTAACCGCAATAGCATCAATATCATCAAATTTACAATTTGCATCTTTAAAGGCCTGGTCAACAATACGCGGCAAATAATGCAGATGATTGCGTGCCGCAATTTCCGGTATAACACCACCATATTCTTGATGAATTTTAATTTGTGACCAAATACAATTAGACAAAATCTGTTTTTGATCCGTTACAATTGCAACAGAAGTTTCATCACAGCTGGTTTCAATACCAAGAATTTTCATATATTTATCTAATCTCTATAATTTATCAATCTTTTTGAAAATAAAGATGAATTTTAACAGGTTATGTAAGCGTGTTGGGTAGCTAGATTATTGAAAAAATATTATGGCGTCATCATCATTTCATCATCTTGCAAATTGCCAAATCGTGTTAATTGGTTGTTGAAATACAGTTTTACGTTGCCAACCGGTCCATGACGCTGCTTTGCGATAATAACTTCAGCCTTGTTATAGACTGATGCCATTTTTTGTTGCCACTGAATGTATTGCTCTGTTCCTTCTTGGGGTTGCGCTCTTGATACATAGTATTCTTCACGATATACAAACATAACAACGTCTGCGTCTTGCTCGATCGAACCAGATTCCCTAAGATCAGATAGCATCGGGCGTTTATCATCACGGCTTTCAACACCACGTGATAGCTGTGATAGTGCCAAAACTGGAACATTCAATTCTTTGGCAATACCTTTTAAAGAACGGGTAATTTCAGAAACTTCTTGAACACGGTTATCTTGTGATCGTTTTGATCCGCCACCTTCAAGCAACTGCAAATAATCAATAATAATCATACCAATATTATGCTGACGCTTCATTCGCCGCGCACGGTTACGAAGGGCTGTAATTGAAAGACTTGCCGTATCATCAATTAAAAGGGGTACAGAATTAATACTGCGTGAAGTATCAACAATTTTAGTAAAATCTTCAGGTCTGATATCGCCCCGTCTTAGTTTGTCTGATGCAACGCCAGATTCAGATGATAGAATACGCGCTGCTAATTGTTCAGCTGACATTTCTAAAGAAAAAAAGGCAACTGGGGCACCATCAGTGTTTTCATTAGCGTAAGCAAATGCTGCATTGTAGGCAATGTTTGTTGCAAGCGCTGTTTTACCCATGGAAGGACGACCTGCTAAAATTAATAAATCACTAGGGTGCAACCCCCCTAGATATTTGTCTAAATCCTTTAGGCCTGATGTTACTCCAACTACTTGGCTATCACGCTTGTAGGCAAGCTCTGCCGAGGCTATAGCCTGTGTTAAAGCGCCCCCAAATGTTGTGAATGTTTTAGACCCTATACCATTTGAACCAAGATCGAATAATTTTTTTTCAGAACTTTCAATTTGTGTTGTCGCATCTTCATCCAAAACAGATTTACGCGCATCAAGGACCATATCTTCACCAATGGTTATCAGTTCTCGGCGAAGATAGAGATCATAAATCATCTGACCATAATCTTTAATACTGACAATACTGATGACATTGTGGGTAAGGTCAACCAAGTACCCTGAACCCCCAACGCTATCCAGTTCTTTAGAATCAGAGAAAAACGCTTTAAGTGTTATAGGGTCGGCGATTCTACCTGCATCAACTAACGTGACGATTGCATGATAAATTTGGCCGTGAATTTTATGAGAAAAATGTTCAGCGCGCAAATAATCACTTACACGTTCATAAGAATTATTATTTAATAAAAGTGCACCCAAAACAGATTGTTCTGCTTCTAAGTTATGTGGAATTGTGGATATTTCTGTTGTGTCGCTATTTGCTTCTTTTAAATATGATTCCATAAACATCTCATTTTACTGTTTAAAACAGTGTGGATAAAGTATACACTTTTATACTGCTGCTAATAATACATTTAAAATGCATATATCATTTTCGAGTGTACTCTTTTTCACCTGATTTTAAAAGTTTTGATGCGATTGCGACAAAAAATTACTGTTTTAGATTGATCAAAAATATAGGGTTGTCATCCAAAATTAATACCAAGCCAAAACCATAAAACAGGTTGATAAAAAATATCTTGTGTTATTGCCAATAAGATGAAGAACACCTGTTAATCATGGAACAACGTCTCCATGAAATTTGTGCAGCGCCTAAGTAACAAGTCATTGGCACCCTTATTAATTAAGCGATGATTTTTACATGCAAAAGGGTGCCTATAGATTTACTTATTCTTCATCATCTAATGCTTTCATGCCGATGATGTTATAGCCAGAATCTACATAATGCGTTTCACCTGTCACGCCACTTGATAGTTGGCTTAACAAGTAAAGGCCAGCGCCGCCAACATCTTCTAATGTTGTATTGCGGCGAAGGGGTGCGTTTGATTCTGTCCACTTTAACATTGCACGAAAGTCGCTAATGCCAGATGCCGCAAGGGTACGTACAGGCCCTGATGACAAGGCATTTACACGGATGCCGTGTGGTCCCATGTCATTAGCAAGATAGCGCACACTACATTCCAGTGCGGCCTTTGCAACACCCATAACATTATAGTTTGGCATCACTTTTTCTGCACCATAATATGTAAGGGTTACAAGTGATCCACCCGCGTTCATAATATCCATCGCGCACTTACAAGTTTCTGTAAATGAATAGCATGAAATATTTAAAGCATTTAAAAAGTTTTTCTTTGACGTATTGTAGTACGGCCCTTTTAATTCGCTTTTATCAGAGAATGCTAGGGCGTGCACGACAAAATCGATTTTCCCCCATTTAGCTTTTAATGTATCAAACATTTTTTGAATATCTCCGTCCTTAGACACATCGCATTCAATTAAAAAGTCTGACCCAAAGCTTTTTGCAATTGGTTCAACGCGTGATTTTAAAGCTTCTGCTTGGTAGGCAAAAGCAATCTCAGCACCCTGTTCAAATAGTTTTTCGGCAATACCATAAGCAAGGGAGCGATCATTCGCAAGCCCCATAATAATACCACGTTTACCT
>Ga0051987_10001337_pt1 | contig 12603 bp, 13 predicted proteins | sample CryGey08umfilter_2_FD_58083 | JGI IMG/M metagenome (GOLD analysis project Ga0051987, IMG submission 58083) | Groundwater microbial communities from aquifer in Utah, USA - Crystal Geyser 4/10/14 0.8 um filter | ecosystem: Environmental > Aquatic > Deep subsurface > Groundwater | place: USA: Utah... | reverse complement strand
GTCGTAACAAGGCATCCGTAGCGGAAGCTGTGGATGGATCACCTCCTTTCTAAGGAGTATTGGAGCAAGATTCTTATCTTGTCTTCTAAATGGTCGAGTCGAGCTAAGCTCGACGAGCTTGAAAAAGTTCACGAAACAGAAAAAATTGGCGTTTTCCCCATCCGGGGATTCTTATCACCTTATAGTTGTTAAACCAAAAAAGATTGGAAATTTGGATATTGTCAAAACCAGTCTTTTTTGTTAGTATAGTTCTACAATTGCTGGTTCAGGGGCGCATAGCTCAGTTGGTTAGAGCGTTACACTGATAATGTAAAGGTCCCTGGTTCGAATCCAGGTGCGCCCACCAGGGATAGAATAGTCCCGATGTTCGCCAGCGGGCGAAATCGGGATCCCGACCGCAGCGTCGGGACTCAGATGGTTAGAGCGCGTCACTGATAATGACGAGGTCGATGGTTCGACTCCATCGTCGCCCACCAGAAGAATAAATTTATTAAAACGAGAGAGGACGCGTAGCTCAGTTTCGGCCATGAGCTCACCTCCGTGTCGAGTCGGTATCGAGACAAGGCCGAATGGTGGTCTTCGACCATTACCTCTAACACTGAGTCGAGCGCTTCCCATTCGAACCTGATGGCCTTCAGGGCTTCCGCAGCCGAGAAACTTGATAATAAAAAAGTGGGCTCGTAGCTCAGTTGGTTAGAGCGTCACATTGACATTGTGAAGGTCAGAGGTTCAACTCCTCTCGGGCCCACCAAAAAGATTTATGAATTATTACGCTTATATTCTTCAGAGTCAGAAAGATTTTGGTTATTACATTGGCGTTACGTCTGATATTAAAAAAAGGCTTTACGAACATAATAGTGGCTTATCTAAATCAACAAAGCCTAGGCGTCCTTTTAAACTGGTGAGGGTAGAAAAGTATGAAGATCGAAAAACAGCTTATCAAAGAGAACGGTTTTTGAAATCAAAAAAGAGTTCCAAGATAATTGAGAAGATTATTAAGAATTAGTCCCGATGTTCGCCAGCGGGCGAAATCGGGATCCCGACCGCAGCGTCGGGACTCAGTTGGTTAGAGCGTTACATTGACATTGTAAAGGTCCGTGGTTCAAATCCACGTGCGCCCACCAATATAAATTTAAAGAAAGTCATTTATGTATTCTGTTTATTTCGCAAAGAGTTTAAAAAATAATAAAATTTATGTTGGTTTAACATCGAAAGACCCAAGGATAAGGATTATTGAACATAATAATGGATCAAATGCTTGGTCAAAACAAAACAGACCATTTGAATTGGTATATTTTGAAAGCTATGTCTGCAAAGAGGATGCTATGAATAGAGAAAAATTTTATAAATCAGGATTAGGAAAACAAATAAAATACGCTATTGTAAAAACAGTTTCGGCCATGAGCCAAAGGCCATCGGGCCCCTGGCCGAAAGGCCGACCGGCCCCTGGCCGGGGTTAGAGCGTCACATTGACATTGTGAAGGTCAGAGGTTCAACTCCTCTCGCGTCCACCAGAAGGTGCGGGATTACGTCCACTAAAAGTAATGATAAGCCGAGTACACCTCGGCTTTTTTGAATATCCATAGTATAATTATTACATAAGGAATAATTATTATGTCCCCAATAAACCTTAAGAGAAAAATTCGCAACATCCCTAATTTTCCTCAAAAAGGGGTAATGTTTCGGGATATTACCCCTTTATTGCAAGACAGCCGCTATTTCCAATATGCCATTGATCAGCTGGCGTTGCCGTTTAGGAATAAAAAAATTGATATTATCGTTGGCATTGATGCCCGCGGGTTTATTTTAGCGGCCGCTTTGGCATATAAATTAAAAACCGGCTTGGCCATTATTCGAAAAAAGGGCAAACTTCCCTTTAAAACAATTGCGAAAAAATATTCACTGGAATACGCTAGCGAAATAATAGAAATGCATCAAGATGCCATCAAACCAGGACAAAAAGTGCTACTAATTGATGACGTGCTGGCCACCGGCGGAACAATGCGCGCCGCAGTTGAGATTGTGAAGAAATTAAAGGGGAAAATTGTGGGGATTGGTTTTTTAATCATATTAAAAGCACTCCAGGGAGAAAATAAATTAAAAGGATATCGAATAAATTACCTAGCGGAATATTAATGAGTAACTCAAAAAAACATCAAGCCGAAATAGGAATTATCGGCGGTTCCGGCTTCTATAATTTTTTAGAGCAAGCGGAAGAAATAATAGTTGATACTCCTTATGGCAAACCCAGTGATAAAATAGCGGTTGGTTCGTACCAAGGGCAGCGAGTGGCTTTTTTGCCGCGCCATGGGAAAAATCATAAGTTCGTCGCTCACCGGATTCCCTACCGGGCAAATATTTACGCCTTAAAAACATTGGGAGTAAAAAGAATAATCGCGCCCTGCGCGGCCGGCAGTCTCCAGTTTCATATTAGGCCCGGCAGCTTCGTGATTTGCGATGAGTTTGTCGACCGGACCCATAACCGCCAAGACACTTATTACAACGGGCCAAAAGCAATTCATATTTCCAGCGTCCAGCCCTATTGTCCCCAGCTGCGAAGTCTAGCAATCAGTCAATGCAAAAAACTAAAAATCCCCGTAGCCGAAAAGGGGACGGTAGTGGTTATCGAAGGACCGCGTTTTTCTTCCGGCGCGGAAAGCCAGTGGTTTTCTAAACAGGGCTGGGAGGTGGTTAATATGACCCAGTATCCCGAAGTAGTACTGGCCCGAGAATTAGAGATGTGTTATTTGAACATTTCGTTAATTACCGATTTTGACGCCGGTTTGAAAGGAAGCGAAGACATTAAACCGGTTACGGCAAAAGAGGTCATGAGAGTATTTAACGATAACCTGGCTAAGGTGAAAGAATTGATTTTTTCACTTATTCCAGAAATTGTTGAAAACAGAACTTGCCATTGCGGTGAAATTTTAAAAGAAGCTCAGCTTTAGAAAAAAAATGGAGGGCGTCAGCACGTAACGCCCCCACGGTTTATTGGCGGGTCAGATAATAAATATGGGCTCAACTCCAGCCCGTTAAATACGCCCTAATGCTTCGGGCAAAGGAACGATACTCTCAAATAGGGATGTTACTCAGGCCATGGTTTCAGCCATCTGGTTTATAGGATAAGGTTGGTGATTTGCCTTCCAATTGATTTCTTAGGCCAAGTCGTTCCCTGATGGGGGAATGATTCCGTTATCTCTGACTTTGGCGTAAGAGAAGCAAATATTCAGCAAACACTTCCTGTTCCTTATTTACAGAATAAACTTTATTGAGTCTTTTGTCAATCTTTTCTTAACAAAAAAACCGTCCCGAGCGAAGTCAAGGGGCGATTTTTTGATTAACCGTATTATAATTTTATTCTTGCGCCGGCGGTTTCTCTTTTAAGGCATCCTTTAAAGATTTACCCGCTTTGAATTTAGGGACCGTCACCGTAGGTATTTGGATTTTTTCCGAGGGATTCTGGGGGTTGACTCCCATCCGAGCCTCTCGTTTTTTGGCCATAAAAGTTCCGAATCCAGTTAAAGTCACTTCGCCGCCGTTCTTTAAGGTGGAAATTATGGTTTGCTCCATTGTCTCAAGCATATCTTCGGCTTGTTTTTTGGAAACACCTATTTTTTCCGCAATAATATCAGAAAGTTCCGCCTTGTTCATATTTACCTCCTTCCCCGCCGATTCAACGGCGGATGGCAAATTAATTATATAGAAATTTCTTGATCAATTAATTCTATTTTTTTCGCCTTTTTAGTTTTAGTATCTATGGTTATCAGAACGGCATTGATCTGAACAATTCCTTCTTCCGGAATGTCAAAAATGATGGGTAAATCTTTCAGGAATTTTTCTATGATAATTTCCTTTTTTACTCCCAACACAGATTCCTTAGGCCCGACCATGCCGATATCGGTGATGTAGGCCGTTCCTTTGGGCAGAATTTTGGCGTCTGCCGTTGGAATATGAGTATGGGTTCCCAGAACAGCGGATACTCTGCCGTCGGCATACCATCCTAAAGCCACTTTTTCACTGGTTGCTTCAGCATGGAAATCAATAATGATTCCGGATAAATCATCCTTAGTATGTGTTTCTAGTATCTCATCTAATTTCTTAAAGGGCGAGTCAAAATCTTCTTCAAAGAACACCCGACCTATTAAGTTTATCACAAGCAATTTTTTTGTGCCAATCTCAACTAATTTTTCACCGTATCCCGCGGTGCCCTCGGGATAGTTGGCCGGTCGGATAACCAGGGAATCTTTATTGGCCAGCAAATCTAATCCTTCCTCTCTTTTGAAGATATGATTCCCAGAAGTAAAAATATCTATTCCGCTTTCCTTTACTTCGTTTAGAGTTTTTTCCGTAATCCCTTTCCCGTGGGCCAAATTCTCGATGTTAGCGATTATTAAGTCAGGACCATACCTTTTTTTAAGAATGGGAATCGCCAGCCGAATCGCTTTGCGGCCGATTTTTCCGACAATGTCTCCAAAGAAAAGAATTTTTAATTCCATCGGTAGAAAGGGATAGTTTAATTAGCGGGCGTACTCGATGACTCTTGTTTCTCTAATTAGGTTTACTTTTATTTCTCCGGGATATTTCAGCTCGCTTTGAATTTTATCGGCGATTTCGCGGGCTAATTTATGCGCTTTAAGATCGTCAATCTGCTCTGGCTTTACAAATACTCGTATTTCTCGGCCGGCTTGAATGGCATAGCTTTTTTCAATTCCTTCAAAGGAATTCGTTAATTGTTCCAATTCGTCCAGCCTTTGAATGTATTGTTCGTAACTGTCTTTGCGAGCGCCTGGTCGGGCGCCTGAAATGGCATCCGCTACCTTTACGATAATCCCTTCCAGAGTCTTGGGACTGTCTTCATGATGGGCGACGGCGATATAGGCTACTTCATCGGGGAGGCCGAACTTTTTCATGATATCCCGTCCAATCTCGGTGTGGCCGCCCTGAATTTCATGATCAACCGCTTTGCCGATATCGTGCAGCAAACCGCCCTTTTTAGCCACGGGGACATTGGCTCCTAATTCTTCGGCCAGTAAACTGGAAATTTGCGCCACCTCAATGGAGTGAAGCAGCACGTTTTGCCCGTAACTGGTACGGTATTTTAATCTTCCTAAAATTTGAATCAATTTGGGATCAAGCCCGGCTACTCCTACTTCATAAGCGGCATCTTCACCCGCTTTTTTAATATCAGAGGATAATTCCTTTTTTGCTTCGGTAATGGCGTCTTCTATCCTACTGGGATGAATCCGTCCATCCGCAATCAACTTATCCAAAGCTCGCTTGGCCAAATGGCGGCGGATGGGACTGAATCCTGAAATGACGATTGTCTCCGGGGTATCGTCGACAATTATCTCTACTCCAGTCAGCTGTTCAATGGCCTTGATATTTCGGCCTTCTCGACCGATAATCCTTCCTTTCATTTCATCATTAGGCAGAGTGACGGTAGTAGTGGTGGTTTCCGCCACATGCGAGGCGGCATAGCGCTGGATGACGGTGCTTAACAAGGTTCTGGCTTTCTCTTCCAATTCTTTCTGGCTTTCTCCTTCCAGTTTCTTTATTCTTTGGACTAAAGCGTCTTTCATTTCTCCTTCCAGGTTGTTCAGTAAAATCTTGCGGCCATCTTCTTTAGAAAGATCAGCCACTTTTTCCAGTTTGTCGATCTGTTCCTGTTTAATCCGTTGAATCTCCTGTTTAATTTGTTCAATTTGCCCCGCCTTATCCCTAAGTTGCTGTTGTTTATTCTCTAATTCTAGAAGCTTTTGGTCGAAACGGGCTTCTCGATCCTCCAGCCTTTTTTGGAGGTGATTAATTTCTGTTCTTCTCTCGGTCTCTTCAGCTTTAGCGGCGTCGATGATTTTAATTGATTTATCCTTTGCTTGCAGAACGTACTCCTTGCTTTTTGCTTTCGCTTCGTTCAGAATGCCTTCCGCTTTCGCTTCGGCGGAATCGGTTTCGCGGGCCGCCATTTGTTTACGGCCAAAATAACCGATCACCATTCCGACTGGCGCGGCTATTGCTAAGGTAATAATAAAGATTAAATTTTCCATTTTGATTCTCCGCTAGCAGGAGAATCTTCTAAATAGAAAAGACGTTAAACTTCCCTACTGACAGGGAAGGAAAAGTTGAGTTCATTTCTTCTTTCTTGCTCGAAATTTATATTCCGGCAGGAGAGTTTATAATTAGGAAGAAATTGTGCTATTCGAATGTTTAGGATGTTCTTTTGCATTACCATCTTTTCTATAGAGATTCCGCTGCTAATATTTATTAAGATATTGCCAATTTATGGTATCACCGGTCAGAACTGTCGTCAAGTCTTAAGAAAAAGTCGGGCCTTTAGTCTGAATCGTCCCGCAGTCGCGGGGTGAATCGAATTATCTCCGTTAACAAAAAGACCCCGCTTAGAGAAGGGGGTCTTCTAGAGAAAAGAGGAATTTATTGAATAATTTTATCCACGATGCCGTATTTTTTCGCTTCTTCGGCGGACATAAAGTAGTCTCGATCCGTGTCCTTTTCTATTTTCTTTAAAGATTGCCCGGTATGTTTAGCCAGAATATCGTTAAGCCGATCCTTTATTTTAAGGATATGTTCCGCCCTAATCTTAACGTCAATGGCTTGACCTTCGGCTCCGCCCATTACTTGGTGGATTAAAATTTCGGAGTTGGGAAGGGCAAATCTTTTACCCTTTTTTCCAGCGGCCAGTAGCGTGGCACCCATTGATGCGGCCAGTCCGACACAAATAGTCGAGACGTCCGGAGAAACGTATTGCATGGTATCGTAAATGGCCATTCCAGCAGTGACTGATCCGCCCGGGGTGTTTACGTAGAGCTTAATATCTCTTTTCTTATCTTCAGAATCCAAAAAAAGAAGCTGGGCGATTACCGTGTTGGCGATATTGTCGTCAATCGCATCGCCTAGAAAGATAATCCTTTCTTTCAGCAGCCGGGAATAAATATCGTAAGCGCGCTCGCCAAAGTTGGATTTTTCAATGACTGTTGGTATTAAATACATATTTAGGTTATTAGCTTTTTAGCTTATTAGAATTAGGGTAATTGTTAGTATAGAATAGATATTGGATTTGTCAATTGGTTAATAAAAATCGGCGGACACCCACAAGGAGTATCCGCCTTTCCTACTTTGTGCAATTAGGCGACAGAGTCGCCCACCGTCAATGTTTGCGTCTTATTGCTGACGCAGGAGCACGGAGGCAGTCGTGGGATATGATTTTCCGCAAGCTCCAATAATATATAAAACGGGCCTAAAATTGTGTCAAATTTAAAACGACGATTTAATTCGCCGTTCTACTCAATTAAAGAAAAACAAGCTCTCTACCTTCATTACTATTTTAAACAATTTTCCAACCGCCCTTGGTTTCTTCTATTTTTCCTTTAATCGTAAAGCCGGCGGCTTTTTTATGCCCGCCGCCTCCTAAAACACGAGCTAGTTTTGATACGTCTATGTTATCTTGAGTTGTTCTAAGACTTCCCTTTATTGTCCCATCCGATTGTTCCTTAAGCACCAGTATCGCCTTAGCTCCGTTCAAATTATTCAAAAAATTGGCAATTCCTTCAGCGCTTTCGTTTTCCACCCCGCATTCCTTAAAATCTTTTAGAGTAACGACGGTAATGGCGATATTGGTATGGCTATTTTTTATTAAACGGGAAAAAGCGCGGCCCCATAGTTTCAGTACGCCAATAGACTGTTTGGTTAAAGCATTATTTATTATATCTTTGGCTCGGGCGCCATTAATTAACAGCTCAGAGGCATTAGAAATAGACTGGGGGGTCGTAGCTAGATTAGAGAAACTGCCGGTGTCGGTAATAATTCCGGTAAGCAAACAGGTAGCGATTTCTTTGTTGATTCTGAAACGGTTATGATTGAAAATTCGAAAAAGGATATCAGTGGTGGAGGCGGCGTCGGTTTCCACTAAATTGATATGACCGAAACGATCATTGGTCGGGTGATGATCAATGTTTATAATTTGTGGAGAATAATTCAGGTTTTGAAGATGAAGCTTTATTCCACTGTATTCCAGATCCCCTGAATCCAAAACTACGATAGTATCAAATTCGATTTTTTTTAAAATTAAGGGATTGGTTTTAATTCTTTCTATTGTCGGTAAGAAACTGAAAGAAACGGCGGGGATCGTTAAGCAAAAAATGTGATTTTCGCCGATGGTTTGATCTAAAAATTGGGAAAGCGCTAATACCGAACCGATCGCGTCACCGTCGGGGTTTTGATGAGCAACTAAAAGAGTTCTCTGGGATTCAGAGAGTCTTTGAAAAATGTCTTCATAAAGTGAGGCGTTGGGGTACATAAAAATACTTTTACCAAAAAATATGGTCTTATCCTAGATTGGTATTTATAGGTAAAACAAGCCATATTACAGTTACTTCTTAATTGTGTCAAGTAATTGATTGATATGCTCTGCCTTTTCGGCCGAATCGTCCGCTCTAAAGCTGATTTTAGGGGTATTCCGGGTCTTTAAACACGGGTTAAAGATTCTTTGAATATTCCCGGCCCGGGCCGAAATAAATTGAAGCCCCTTTTGCTGATAATTGGTTGGTAAAATGGATAACCAAATATTAGCGTGCTTTAAATCAGCGCTGGTTTCCACTTTGGTTATAGTCACCAAACAATTAGGGGGAAGTTCTATTTCTTTAGCGATAATAGAACTGATTTCCTCTTTAATTAATTCGTTAATTTGTTTAATGCGTTTAGAAGGCATTGCCCCTAAGGAGGAATTAAAATTCTAGTTTACGATTTTTTTGTTCCTCTTTGTATACGGCCAAAACATCGCCTGCTTGAATGGCGGTATCCGTCTTTACTTTAAGACCGCATTCCGAATCTTTCAGTACTTCCTTTACGTTTTTCTTTTCTGATTGAAGTTGGACTATTTTTCCCTTTCCTATTTCTTCACCCTTCCTAATAATTTTGGTCAAAACGTTATTCTCTACTTTGCCTTCTGATACTTTTCCGCCAATAATCTGATACTCTTTTTCCATTTTAAACAAAGCCAGAATTTCTATTTTTCCTAAATCAACCAAAATGATTTCCGGAGATAATATTTTTTCCAACTCCTCCTTGATATAATCGATTAATTCGTAAATAATCGTAAATATTTTTATTTCTACTTGGCGATCTTTCTGAATTTCCTGGGCTTGCGGGGTTAATACCACATTGAATCCCACTAGGCTGGAATGAGTGGAGTCGGACTGAATAATATCTTTTTCCGTAATGTTACCTAACCCCTTAGAGGTAATTACCACCTGCACCTCAGGATGCTGTAGTTTATCCAATGATTCACAGATCGCTTCTTGCGAGCCAAAAGTGTCAGTTTTTAAAACAATGTTAAACACCGTTTTTTTCTCTTTTTTCTCTTGGGCATCGTCAGTTTTTTTCTGGGCGGTTTGCTGGTCCATTTTCTTTTGCAGAGAGTGGAGGCGATGTTTTTTGACCAAGGATTTAATTTCGGTCCGATCTTTGGTTACATATAAAATGTCGCCTACGTTAGGAGCCTCCTTTAAGCCCAATATTTGAACCGGCTTAGACGGCTCGGCATTTTTGACTAATTCCCCTTTCCAGTCTTTCATCGCTTTTACCTTGCCGTGGATGTCTCCGACAACGATATAGTCAGCTAAGCGCAGGGTTCCCGTTTGAATTAGGGCGGTCGCTTGCGGACCGGCTCCTTTGTCGATATGCGATTCAATAATAGTTCCCATCGCCTCGCGTTGGTAATTCGCCACTATGTTTTTCTTTTCCATCTCCGCCACCAACAAAACCATATCAATTAATTCTGAAATGCCAGTTTTTTGTTTGGCCGATATTTCGCTGAAGATTATTTTTCCGCCCCAGTCTTCCGGTACGATTCCAATTTCCGATAGCTCCTTTTTCACTTTTTCCACGTTCGCCTCGGGTTTGTCTATTTTGTTGATAGCCACCAAAAAGGGGAGCCTGGCTTTCTTGATAATCTCGTAAGCCTCTTTGGTCTGGGGTTGTACCCCGTCATCCGCTGCCACGACCAAGATGGCGAGATCGGCTACTCGGGCTCCTCGGGAACGCATGGCGGAAAACGCTTCATGCCCAGGGGTATCGATTAAAGTGATTAACTTACCTTTATTTTCTATCTGATACGCTCCAATCGATTGAGTTATTCCGCCCGCTTCTTTTTCGGCGATTTTTGTTTCTCTAATGGCGTCCAAAAGCTTTGTTTTTCCATGATCAACATGCCCCATTACCACCACTACGGGTGGCCGGTTTTCTGACTGCCGCTGATCTTTTTCTAAGGTGTCCTCTAAGATTTTAACTTTTGCTTCTTGGATTTCTTCCACTTCGCCTTTTTTAACGGTAAATCCAAGATCCTCGGCAATGATTCCAGCCGTTTCAAAATCAATGGATTCATTCATGGAAGACATAATCCCATTTTTCATTAGCTCGGCAATAACTTCAGTTACCGGCAAATTCATTTTTTCCGCCAGTTCCTTAATTACAATTACCTCGGGAATGGTAAGTGTTTCCTTGATATGATCTTCAGTTTGAGATTCCTTTTGGTTCATCAGCAAAATGTTTTAGTTATTTATTCAGCATAGTCCAATATTAGTTATTGGTCAACCGGGGCATTTCAAAAAAATGCTTTGGTCAACCTCCTAAATTAAATTATTAACGTAAAAAATCTACCTTTAAGAGATAGATTCCAATTATTGTCTTGTTACTCTAAATCAGCGAATTAAAACTTTCTTTCTTTCCCCACTATTAGTTTAAGTTTTTTGGGAACAACTTGTACGATAACGGGAGTCTTTATCACGGTTTCGCCGTCAGCGACGAGAGAAAGGGAGTGGTCGCTTTTAATTTTAATTTTTCTGATTGGGAATACGCTTCGTTTATTGAAATCAAGCTGGTTTTTTCCCAAAAGGCCAGTTGAAGCGGGGGTGAAGATTGCTTCTAAAAGCCCGTCGTTTGGATCACATAATTTCCTTGACTTAAAATTCCCTTTTAAAGAAGCGTAAGTTAAGTTACAGATTTTAATGACATTACTGTGGTTTACGGAGTTAATTCTGAAATGTCCGCCATTGCATTCTAGGGTCAAATCTTCTGATTCAGGTATATTCAGTTCTGAGAAAAAATAAAAATCATTAGCCTTGCCCAGATCTATTCTTTCGATCAGGCGGGAAGAAAGGGTGTCGCAAGCTTTTTCTCCAGTAGGAATCCCTAAAAATTTAGCTATTACGTTGTCCTCCAACGGAATAAAACCCAAAGTGAGGCCATTTTGTTTAGCGACAATGGGCACTATTTTGGCGAAAGTCTTATCATTTCCCACCGCGACAATCGTATCTACTCCATTCTTGACGCTGTCTTCAATCGCTTCTTGCGCGCTTTTTAAAACACTCAATTTATCAATTTTACCGTTTATTCCCAAATCAATCAGTCTATTTTCTATTTTAGCCAGAGTAGAAACGTATTTTTTGTTGTTTAAAAAAGAATCGTAGAGATAAAAATACATATACTTTACAACAATAAGGGATTGTTCTTTTTAGAACTCTTCCTTTCTTAAGATATTATTCCGATTATTTTTTATTTTAGGTTTCATGATTTCTCTTTCTGCTGTACCTTCATTGCCGCTGGTGCACTTGCCGTTTAAAACCGCTCCCGTTTCGATGGATATGATTTTGGTTACAATATCACCGGTGACTTTGGCGGTGCTTTTTAACTCGGCTCGTTCTTTAATCTGAAGATTGCCCTTAACCTCTCCGGCAATAAATACATTGGCGGCTTGAATGTCCGCTTTAATTTTGGCGTTAGTCCCGATTTTCAAATTTTGATTAGTCCTCAGAGTTCCATTAACTTGTCCTTCTACCACAATACTGCCTTCACCGTGAAAATCTCCTTCTACTTTTACCGAAGGGCCAATAATAGTCTCCGTTTCACCTTCTTTAATTTCTCCTTCTTCTTTCTTAAACATAGTTTATAAATAAATTATTAAATATGGTAACAGTCCCATTCTAGTATAAATTAGGGTGGAGTGTCAAAGCCAGGTAATTATTAAATCCCGCTAAAGAATAATGTTTTTTGACGAGCAAATTCTATTCCGATTAACTTCGCACGTCGCTGACTCCATCGATTATTATTTTTCTTGTATTCAAATCGCTAATCTCAAATTTCACTAGAAAAAGATTTTTTCTAGGAAGAAATCTTTTAATTTTTTCCGCCCATTCAATTAAGCAAACCGTGTCTTTTCTTTGCCAGTATTCGTTAATTCCCAGAGCCAGGATATCTTGAGATTGTGTCAGCCGATAAAGATCAATGTGGCAAAGGTATTTAATTCTCCCGGGCTTTGGTATTTGGTAAAGTCTCCATAATACAAAAGTAGGGCTGGTTATTTTTTTCCTAATCCCCAGTGCTTTGGCGACTCCTTTAGCGAAAACTGTTTTTCCGCTCCCCAAGTCGCCGGTTAACGCGATGGTTTCACCCCCCCTTAATTTAGAAACCAGTTTTTTGCCCAGTTTTTCGGTTTCCTGAGCGTTTTTGGAACTATATTTCATAGTGTTTCGTATTATTTCGACAAGCGAGGAGCGAATGAAAACAGCAGTTTTCATATCGTCCGACCTGCCT
>Ga0051987_10001334_pt1 | contig 12629 bp, 9 predicted proteins | sample CryGey08umfilter_2_FD_58083 | JGI IMG/M metagenome (GOLD analysis project Ga0051987, IMG submission 58083) | Groundwater microbial communities from aquifer in Utah, USA - Crystal Geyser 4/10/14 0.8 um filter | ecosystem: Environmental > Aquatic > Deep subsurface > Groundwater | place: USA: Utah... | reverse complement strand
AGTTTTTGGCATATGCCCTTAGCTTACCTAAAAGTGCAAAATGTATGTACACATTACCTTGATTCATTGACAAGAATCACGGCATATCTTATAATCATAAGCTATTCCAATGAATATGCATAAACAACATCAGCTCGTTAAAAAAGAGAAAAAGATAAATTCGGAGGGCCCTGTTATGAATACTCGAGCAATCACTCCTCGCGCCACTGATTATTCCCAATGGTATTTGGATGTGATCGCCGCGGCGGAATTATCATGCAATTCTCCTGTCAGGGGATGTATGGTAATTAAGCCCAACGGATACGCCATCTGGGAAAACATCCAGCGCGTGTTGAACGGAATGTTTCGGGAAAAGAACGTGCAAAACGCTTACTTCCCCCTTTTCATTCCGATTAGTTTTCTGGAAAGAGAAGCGGAACACGTAGCCGGATTCGCCAAAGAATGCGCCGTGGTTACCCACCACCGGCTGCAATTAGAAAACGGCAAACTGGTTCCCGCGTCCCCTTTGGAAGAGCCGCTAATTATCCGGCCGACTTCGGAAACAATCATGTACAGCACCTTTGCCGACTGGATCAAGTCGCACCGCGATCTGCCCTTGCTGATCAATCAGTGGGCGAACATCGTCCGCTGGGAAATGCGCACCAGGCCTTTTCTGCGGACCACTGAATTCTTGTGGCAAGAAGGCCATACCGCCCACGCGACGAATGATGAAGCGTCCGACTTTACCTTGCAGATGCTGGAGGTGTACCGCCGTTTCGTTGAAGATTATCTGGCGATACCGGTGATTTGCGGAAAAAAGTCGGAATCGGAAAAGTTCGCCGGAGCGGTTTTCACTACCTGCATTGAAGCAATGATGCAGGATGGCAAGGCTTTGCAGGCCGGCACTTCGCACCTGCTTGGCCAGAATTTCGCCAAGGCGTTTAACGTCAAGTTCCTCAATTCCGCGGGTGCCGAAGAATTCGTCCATCAGACCAGCTGGGGCTTAAGCACCCGGATCATCGGCGCGCTGGTCATGGTTCACGCTGACGACAAAGGCATGGTTATTCCTCCCAAAATCGCTTCGGTTAAAGTGGCCATATTGCCGGTTTGGAACAACGCTGACAGCAAGCAATCAGTGATGACCAAGGCCGAAGAGCTTGCGCGGAATCTGAATGATGCCGGAATAGAAACGGTGATTGACCGCCAAGAGGGCCGTTTGGGACCGAAATCGTTCGAATGGGAAAAGAAAGGCGTTCCCGTGCGGATAGAAATTGGCCCCCGCGACCTGGCTAATGATACAGCGGTGGTTGTCCGCAGGGATACCGGCGAAAAAGCGCACAAGAATTTTGCCGAGATCGCGCCTTTCGTAAATGGCCTGCTTGATGAGATCCAGAAGAATCTTTTCACCCGCGCTAAAAAGTACCGTGATGAACGGACTTTCAGTGTTGACAGCTGGGAAGAATTCCAGCGAGTACTGGAAGAAAATGGCGGTTTCATAACGGCACACTGGTGCGGAAGTGCGGATTGCGAAACGCAAATCAGCGAAAAAACCAAAGCGACTATCCGGTGCCTGCCTTTCGGCCAGCCGAAAGAAGAAGGCCAGTGCGTGTTTTGCGGAAAGAAATCGGAATCACGGGTGATTTTCGCCAAGGCGTACTAATCTGAACGTACATATCAATTCAAGCCGGTCGTGGAATCCGATTCCACGACCCTTTTTATTTTAAAAATGATTTATCCGTATTTTTATGGCTAGTCGTTGGATTAATGGCAATTGCGCCCCGAGTTCAAGAACGCAAGTAATAGTTATTATTTGACAAATCATTTTTTTCAGGATACAATTCTGATTTCTTTATATTAAGAGATATGCTTGTTCCTTGTTAAACTATTCATAAATAATAGTTAGTTAGTCTAAACAAGGGAGTCGCACATGGTTTCTATCAGTGAACTTCAGCCACTACTCAAGAGATTGCAAAAGAAACTTACCGTGCCAACCGTTTGGTTAGGAAAAACGATCGGAATTTCTCCTTGCGCCGTAACCTTTTGTGGCGTTTTGTTCGCGATTGCCGCCTCAGTATTATTTTCCCAAGGAATTTTCAACCATGCTTTCTGGTTGCTCTTGGTCAGCGGTTTTTGCGATATGACCGATGGTGATCTGGCTCGGAAAATCGGTGATTCTTCCAAATTCGGAGCATTTCTGGATTCACTGGCGGATCGAGTATCCGACATCGTAATAATGCTAGGCTTGGCTTACTATTACCTAACTAGCCAGCATCACTTGATAGCGATTCTAGCATTAATGGGACTGATTGTCGGTATGCTGATCAGTTATGCTCGAGCCAGAGCATTGGAGTTCAACATCCATTGTGAAGTTGGATTCATGACGCGGGCGCCCCGTTTCGTCCTGCTTTTAGTCGGTGCCGCGTTAGGAATAAAAATAATGCCCTTCGCTATATTGGCGATCGTAGCTATCGGAACTCAAACCGTGGGTCAACGGATTCAGTTCGTTAAACAGAAACTTGAATAAGTAAAACATTGTTCTTGGTCTGGAGTTTGCTTGAAGCAAAAACCAGACCTTTTCTTTTTAAGTGGACAAAACTGAAAAAATGCGCTATAATTAAAATACAAAAACAAAAATAAAAACATAATGAAATACGGTCTTAAACCAACCAATTTTTTTACCCCGTTAGAAAGAGGTAAAACAAACGTTTTAATTCCTTTTAAAAATAACAGAACACATCCCTCGTCCTTTCTAACGGGGTTTACTGTCGGAGCAGTTGTTTTATTAACAGCTGTTTTTTTGTGCTCCCAAGGGGCAGCCTTAGGAAAAGAGAAAATAGAACAAGGGGAGATTCAAAATAACGCAATAATGGCAACGGACAGTGAATATTTATCTCCTATTCTAAAAACCGATTTCAAATTTAATGGTTTTGGTATTGCTTGGCAAGGCGCGGAAACTAATGTAATCACGCTCCGTTACCACGATTCCAACGGCTGGAGCAAGTGGAATCAGATCGAATCCCTCATTGAAAAAGACGGCTGGTATTACTCGGCGGATCCAATTACGGCTGACCAAGGAACAGAGTTGCAGTATAAGGTAGATTCTTCCGTCGGAATAGAAAAAATTAAATTAATCTATTTGGGAAAATCCAGAGACAATTTTAAGAATTGGAATATTTTCAACCTTCTTTTTTCTAAAGCGAAAGCGGCGGATACTCTGAATATTATTTCCCGTTCCGAATGGGAGGCGGATGAAGATTGGCGTTTCAGCGGTTCGGGTGCCGAAATTTGGCCGACTACTCACCAAACACCGGAAAAATTCGTAATCCACCACACCGCGGGCAGCACCGGGGGTAATGATCCGGCCGGGGCAGTACGGGGAATTTATTATTGGCATTCGACCGTCTTAGGATGGGGCGATATTGGCTATAATTATTTGATTGATCAAAACGGTAATATTTACGAGGGCCGTTCCGGCGGCGATGGAGTAATTGGAGCGCATGTGTATCGCAACAAAACCTGCGCTCGGTCTCGCTTTGGCGGCGAGCAATACGAGGCTGATTTTAACAAAGGAACAATCGGCATCGCTGTTCTAGGAAACTACGAAGATAACTTGACCTTAAATAGCCAGGTGAAGAATGCCTTAACCGATTTAATCGCCATGAAAGGAAAAGAGTTTGGCATTGAACCCCAAGGAGAAAAATTCCTAATTGATAATACTTATCCCAATATAGTTGGCCATAAGGATTTAGACTGCACCGCTTGTCCGGGAGCAAACTTGTACCAGAAGCTGGAAACAATGCGCGATTTAGCCCAACAAAAGTATAATGCTCTCAATGGAATTGCGGACCCCATCATTAAAGCGACTTATGTCCGGCAAAGCAAGCAGTTGCTGACGATAGCTGCCGGCGAAGAAAAGCAGTTTTGGGTGGAATTTAAAAATGATGGAAATATAACCTGGCATAATTATGGAATCAATCAACCTGTTATTATTGTTAAAGACGTTCCCTCAGTTTTAAAAGCATCCAGCTGGAAATCGGAATCAATCGCGGCTTATTTGGATTCACCTAATGTGGCACCGGGTGAAACAGGAAGATTTACTTTTGACTTAAAAGCTCCTACTGATCTGTTAGAAGCATTTGAAAGCTTCTCGCTTGCCTTTGGTGATAAGATTCAAAAAAAATCTGAATTTCGAATAAAGATAGAAATTACGAATTTGCCTTATGCGGCCAAGCTGGAAAGCCGCAGTATCAATCAGGCAATGTTTATTAACGATACTCAGACAGTGACGATGAAATTTAGAAATAAAGGAACCAATGCCTGGGAAAAAGGGAAAATAAAATTAAACGTCTACGATCTTAATGGTCAAGTCAGTCGGCTATATAATCCCAGCTGGAAAGATCCATACGGTCAGATAAATTTCAAAGAAGCAGAGGTTAAAGCAAATGAAGTAGCGACTTTCACTTTTAAACTTAAAGCGCCAGAGAAACTGGGAGTCTTTAAAAATATCTACCGCTTAACTGGCGATGATGAAATAATTCAAGAGAATAATTTTTCCATTACTCGAATAGATTCGCCATACCAGGCAAAATTAATTTCTCATAATATTCCTTTAGCCGCTCTGAATTATTGGAAAATACCAGTAGTGGTTAAATTCAAAAACACCGGTATTGGCACTTGGAATAGTAATATAGTGCTTAATGTTTATGACTTAGATAAGAAAGCAAGCCTATTCCGGGATAGCTCCTGGAAAAGCGTTTCCGGGCAGTTTATTTTAAAAGAAAAAGAAGTAAAACCAGGAGAAATCGGCATGTTTCAATTTACTTTAAAATCTCCTAAAGAAAATGGCATGTACCTTAATATTCTGGAACTGAAACTTAATGGGAGCAATATAGCCGTCCAGAATGGTGAATATTCTTTTATTACCAGAGTAGACCGCTAAAATTAATCAAAACGAAAAAGAAAGAAGGCGCGACATCGATATCGCCCCTTCTTTCTTTTTCTATCGCAAAGAGATACGATTATCTCTTTTTTTTGCGACCACCTTTTTTCTTTTTCTTTACTACTTTTCTCTTTTTAGCTACTTTCTTTTTCTTTTTTGCCATTTAATTCACCTCCTCTCGGCAAAATATATTTCAATATAAAGATATTATAATAATAAATCACTTTTAAAAATAAATCAAGGCATTTAAGTCAATTTGATGAATTTTTTTGTTAAAATCAAAATAGATGCACCATTTAATTATAAATAATATGAAAAATAATTCAATAGCGTAAAATAAAAATACCTCGTTACAAGATATTTAGTAGACCTAACCCGCCTTTGGTTTGTATTGTATCGAAAATTAATGGTGGACTGTGCCGGGCTCGAACCGGCCACCTCCGCGATGCAAACGCGGCGCTCTACCAAATGAGCTAACAGCCCTTGTTAATTAATTCTTCCTGAGGAGAATATTTTTCTTAAAAGCAACTGGAGTAGTCCGGTCATTAACATAAAGCTCAAAATAATCGTTCCTATTCCGATCATCTTGTAAAAAAGGCGAGTTCCCCCCTCAGTTCCCAAATGCCGTTCGGCCCATTCAATTCGGCCAAAAAAGTCCAAAAACCATTCTGTTTTTATTACCAAAACAGCGCCGATGGCAATCCCAATTAATCCTAAGATGAATACGCCCATATTTTATTCCTAGTTGATCTAGTTCTTTAAATAAAGAAGAGGTTGCATTATCAATACTTCTCGGCTTCGCCCTTCGGCTACGCTCAGGATACTCGACTTTTTCTTGAATTACTTACTAATACTCTTATAAATAACTGGTCAAAGACCACGAGCGAGATGCCTTTCGATTCGTCGCTCCGCTCCTCGCTCAAGGCATTCGACTCATCCACATTAAGCACTAATGGTTGAAGTCCGAGCAAAGCGAGGACAAAAACCATGAGCGAATCCCGCAAAGCGGGATGAGTCGAATGGTGGGCGCGAGAGGTCTCGAACCTCTGACCTCATGGATGTAAACCATGCACTCTAACCAACTGAGCTACGCGCCCCTAATGTCGCGGAGAGGACTTGTATCCTGGGCAGCGACGGATGCTCCCTATGGTCGCATTCGTCGAACGCTCCCTCTCAACTCCTCCTCGGCAAGCTCGGAGTCGCTTCTGCCCTTCAAGTTGCTGGTTTTAACTCACCCAAGCCTCCCGACAATTATTTACCTTATTAGAAGAGTTTTGGTGCCGCGGAGAGGACTTGAACCTCCAAGGAGTTGCCCCCACTACCACCTCAAGGTAGCGCGTATACCAAATTCCGCCACCGCGGCATTTTATTGCCTAAGTTTATTTTTCTTTTAACTCCTTAAGTTCTCTAGGTGAGTGCCGCAGGTAGTAAAGTTTTGCCCGGCGGACCTTAGGTTTTTTTAGAACGGTTATTTTCGAAATTAAAGGAGAAGCCAAGGGAAATATTCTTTCTACTCCGTATCCGCCTTCGGATACCTTCCTTACGGTGATGGTCCGATCGTTATCCGTTTTTCCTTTTTTGGCGATTACTATTCCTTCGAACATTTGAATTCTAGATTTATCGCCCTGAGTGATTTTTTGATAGACCTGAATAACATTTCCAGGTTTTATATCAGGAATAGTTTTTATTTTATTCTCGTCCTTATTTTTGGATTTCTCTTCGGTCATATAGCAAGTTTAATTAGTTAGTGTAAGCAGTATATCAAGAATATTGATTAAGTCAATAATTAGGCCCGGGGCCTTGGGCTATGGGCACGGAGCCCCGAGCTCTGAGCCTTAAGGTCAGACAGATATCGACTCAAATTCAGGGGTAAATCTACTTTAAATTCCTTTAGTTCCCCCTCCCTTCCTATGAATTGAAGAAAACCGGCGTGAAGGAAAATCCGACTGATGTTTTGATTGGTCTTTATGTTTTTGTTCCGGTATATTTTGTCTCCGGCAATTGAATGACCAAGCGAAAAAAGATGTACCCTAATTTGATGAGTTCGCCCCGTTTTAGTTGTGATTTCTAATAAAGAATAGCGCCCGTATTCTTTAAGAACGCGGTAATGAGTAAGGGCGGATTTTCCTTCCCTTTTTTGCTTCACGGACATGCGGGAAGGCTTTCTTTGGGAACGCCCGATGTTTAAATCTATTTCACCTTCTGTTTGGCTGAGCTTTCCGTGTACTAGTGCCAGATATCTTTTATTGATTGTCCTTTTCTGAAACTGCTCTTTCAAGTGCAAAAAAGAAGATTGGTTTTTCGCCACGGCAATCAATCCGGATACTTCTTTATCCAGCCGATGGACAATTCCCGGCCTAAAAGTGTTATCGCCAACCGAAGCAATGGGAGGATAATAAGCCAGAATGCCATTTACTAAAGTATGTTTAGGATTGCTCTGAGAAGGATGCACCACCAATCCCGCCGGTTTATTAATTACAAGAAAGTCTTGGTCTTCAAATACAATATCTAGTTTAATAGAGGGGTCGGGCTCTAAAGATATTTTTGTCGGTTCGACTAATTCAATGGTTACTTCGTCATTCTCTTTTAGCATTGTGTGGGCGGCCACATTCTTGGCGTTGACCAATACTTTTGCCCCTTTAATCATTTTTTGAAAGTAAGAGCGGGAATATTGAGGAAATTTTTCTACTAGAAGCTTATCTAACCGTTCTCCCGCTTCGTTTTTTTGGACCACTAATTTTTTTTTGCTCATGGTTATATTGTAAAGCATTTCTTTAAAAATAAAAACCGGTTCTAACCGGTTCAATTTTATCTTGGTGCGCCCTGCAGGATTCGAACCTGCGACCGTTTGCTTAAGAGGCAACTGCTCTACCAGCTGAGCTAAGGGCGCGTAATGTTAATTTATTAAATTATTAAAATATCTTCCGTTTGCTTAAGAGTCCGCCAGACTTCGGCGAGCTTAGTCGAGCCGCTGGCGGATCTACCAATTGAGCTATGGGGGCTTGGGTTATTATTTCAATTTTTTGGTACCCTCTAAAGGACTTGTCCCGCACTTTGTTATAAAATCATTAAAGTATGGGGGATTCCAGCCAAGCCGGCTGGCTGGCGCCTCGGGCGGAAACCTTCAACCTACTGGTCTCCCGCACAAATGGTGCCCCCCGTAGGACTTGAACCTGCAACCTCTTGGTCCGAAGCCAAGCGCTCTATCCAATTGAGCTAGAGGGGCACCATTTGTGCGGGATAAACTTCGCCAGTCGCTCTAATCCGTTGAGCTAAGAGCGCTTATGTAATAAAAAAACGTTTAAACAAGATGAGATTATCACAGTTGCTTTTTTAAATCAAGAAACAAAAATCCCTTTTTTCAAGGGATCTCTTCAGTTCAAAAAATTTACTTTAGACTTTCCGGATTAAACATGTAAGCTTTAGCGGTTTCTTTGGCAATTGTTCCTTCACTGCATAAGCGTTTAAGATCTTGATCCATAGTGATCATTCCATCAGCCATACTGGTCTGAATAACCGTCTTTATTTGAGAGATTTTATTTTCGCGAATAAGATTAGAAACAGCCGGAGTGTTGATTAAAATCTCCCGAGCGGCTATTCTTCCTCCTCTTATTTTGGAAACAAGCTGTTGAGAAATCACTCCTTTTAAGAAAAGAGAAAGCTGCAGCCGGACCTGAGTTTGCTGGTAGGGCGGAAAAACGTCGATAATCCGATCGACTGTTTGAGCGGCATTAAAAGTATGCAGCGTGGCTAACACCAAATGCCCTGTTTCCGCTAAGGTAATGGTGGCGGCAATTGTTTCTAGATCGCGCATTTCTCCGACTAAAATGACATTAGGATCTTGTCTTAAAACATGCTTCAGGGCTTGAGCGAAAGAAACCATATCCGATCCTAACTGCCTTTGCTTAATAATGCTTTTTTTGGGTTTGTAAAGAAATTCAATCGGGTCTTCTAAGGTTATAATGTTTACCGAACGGGTGCTGTTGATGTGATTGATCATAGCCGCCAGCGACGTTGATTTTCCGCAGCCGGTGGGGCCGGTGACTAAAATGAGCCCCTGCTTTTCTGTAAGCAGATTGTATACCACTTTCGGCATTTGAACATCTTCCATAGTGGGGGTAAGGGAAGTGATGACCCGGGCAACCATTCCGATACTGTTTTTTTCCCAATGGAAGTTTACCCTGAATCGGGAAATATCCGGAATTTCATACGATATATCGAGTTCCCGCTCATGAATGAATCGCTCTTTTAAATTGTCAGAAAGAATGGAAAGCGTCAGCTCTTTTATTTGCTTGTCGTCAAGCGCCTCATAATTTTCGATGGGAATTAACACTCCGTCAATACGCAAAATAGGCGGTTTTCCCACCGCCAAATGGAGATCAGACGCTTTTCTCTCCACGGCAATTCTAAAGAGATCGTCTAATGACATTGATTTTGCTATTAAAAAAACGCTCGGAGAGATGTAAGGATACTCCAAACGCTTTCGTACCACGGATTTCTCCTCGGACTCCATTTTTCGATTTCAATGGAACCCTGAAGAAGAATTTTCTCGTTAGTTAGAATTGTGTTTCGGATCATCTTTTATTTTTGTTATTTTTTGGATTGAATACTTAAATTCTAGCACAGATAACGATCTTTGTCAATGAATTTTTTATGATGTGTGTTTACTGAAGCTGAAAGCCTGCCTTTCAGCTTCGTGCGGGGAGAAGGAGATTTCGCTAAAAATGCCGTTTTGACACTAAAGAATAAACAATAGTATGATGAAATAAAGAAGATAAAGTGAACGTTAAAGATGGAAAATAGTACATCGTCACAAAAAAGAATAAACCATATTAATGTTGTTAAACAATGCAAAGAAGAGGGGTTCCCTTTATGGGAATGCCCCAACTTTTTGTTTCTTTTTACCGGGTTGTTGGCAGTTATCAGTATGGGTGCCACTTACATTTTGGCCAGCTACTATTTTCCGCCCGAAGTAGTCATTATCTTAATTGGCGTTGTTTCTTTTATCATGGTGGTGATTTCTTATTTGGTTAATGAAGGTATTCGCCGGATCACTCAATCAAAAAAAGAGCTCAGCAAAAGCAACGAAGCGTTATCCTTCGCTTTAGCGGAAGCCAGAAGAGAAAAGAAGATGCGCGAAGATTTTACCACCATGCTCGTGCATGATTTAAGGTCTCCTTTAGAAGCGGTCCGATTAATCATTGAATTACTCCAGGAAAAAAAGAAACCAATTTCAGCCAAAGACTGGCACGATTCCCTGATGTCGATTAATCACAGTGTTGCCAACATGCTGAATTTAATTACCAATCTTTTAGATATCGCCAAGTTTGAAAGAGGAAAATTTTTAATCCATAAGCATCTGGATGATATTCAAAAAGTCGTTACGCTTCAGATTGAAAATTTCAAAATCCTCGCCCTTAGTAAAGGAGTTAAACTTTCTTCTAATTTGGCCAGCAACTTGCCGTCCCTTTCCTTTGATGAATACGCCCTGGATCGGGTATTGGCGAATTTGATAGTCAATGCGATCAAATTCACTCCCGCAGGAGGTGAAATAGTGGTTCAAGCGATTTACGTTCCTAAAGGGAACGAAATTAAAAAACTGGCGGAGCAATATGGAATGAAGTGGTTCGTTAATTCTTCTTCCCCTTTTATTCCTTCAATTTCCCATTCGATCTTGGTGGTGATTACCGATAATGGAATTGGAATACCTAAAGATAAATTGGATAAATTATTCCTTACCTTTTCTCAAGTGATCACTACGCAGGGAACGGTAAAAACAGGCATTCCTTTAGGCACCGGGTTGGGTCTTTCTATTGCTAAAGCGATTATTCAAGCTCATCGGGGAATAATTAGCGTTTCTTCCGAAGAGGGCAAGGGAAGCTCTTTCTATTTCAGCTTGCCCACAGCGTAAAAAGTTTCATAACCAGTTCAGTTTGTAACTTTGCAATATTTTCTATATAATTAGGAATAAGGAGAAAAATGACTAAAAAAAGAGTTTTAATTATCGAAGACGAAGTGGCCCTGCTCTATGCCCTGCAATCAAAATTAAGCATAGAGGGATTCGAGGCAGAAGCCGTTTCAACAGGAAAAGAAGGATTAAAATTGTTGCAGGAAAAAAAGTATGACCTGCTTATTCTGGATATTATTTTGCCGGATACCGATGGATTTGAGATTTTGAAGCAAGTCAAAGAAAATCCTAAAACCAAAGCAATACCCTGCGTGATAATCTCCAACTTGGCGGAAAAAGACAATATCGAGCGGGGGATTTCTTTGGGAGCCAAGGATTATCTGCCGAAAAGCCAGTACCACTTAAGCGAGATTATTGATAAGATCAAATCCTTTTTGGAGTAAATTGCCGCCAATTAAGAGGACAAAAAAGGGATGTTTTCGAACATCCTTTTAATATCTTTTAAATAATTGACAGCTCGCTTGCTTAAAAGATATACTAAGGATTACTTATGAAGATTACCGCAAGCAATCAGCCGTATTTACTGGTTAAATCACAAGTTTTGGTATTGTTTGCGTTTGAGGAAAAACCGATCCCCCCAGAGGTTATTGCCATTGACCAGAGGTTAAATAATCTGGTTAGTACCGCGATTAAGGATGAAAAATTCAACGCCAAATGGCAAGAACTTTTACTCGTAAATATTGGCAAGGGTTTTGGCTTTACGAGACTTTTATTAGTAGGATTAGGAAAGCGTCGCAAACTTCCATTATTAAATTTTCAGAGAGCGACGGGGATAGCAATAAAGTTTTTGCAAAAGAGAAAAGTAACCCAACTGGCCATAGTTACGCCCAGCGGGAAAGCGGAACAACAGTCCCTTCAGAAAGTAGCTGAGGCAATTACCAAAGGCGCGATTATAGCCAATTATCAATTCTTGGAATTTAAAACGGAAAAAAGCGAGCTGAGCGATATTGAGGAATTAACTTTACTCTCCAATAAAAAATTAAAACAAGTCGAAAAAGGAATCGAAGAAGGAAAAATTATTGCTGAAGCGGTGAACCAATCCCGCGATTACGGCAATCAGCCATCTAATAAGGCTACTCCCACTCATCTGGCCAGAGTGGCTCAGAAGATTGCGGAAACATCGCGAGTCCGCTGCCGTATTTTAGAAAAAGAAGATATGGAAAAATTGAAAATGGGAGCCATTTTAGGAGTCGCTCAAGGAGCCAAACATCCTCCCAAATTTATTATTCTAGAATACAAAGGAAAATCCCAGTCTAAAGAATGGATTGCCTTAGTCGGAAAAGGAATCACTTTTGATAGCGGCGGGATTTCCCTTAAACCCAGCGAGATGATGGAACTGATGAAATTTGACATGGCCGGCGGCGGAGCGGTAATAGAAACAATAGAAGCGATTGCCAAATTAAAACTCCCTTTGAATGTAGTGGGATTAGTTCCGGCCCTGGAAAACCTTCCTTCGGGCGAAGCATATAAACCAGGAGATGTTTTGAAATCCGCTTCCGGAAAAACCATTGAAGTTATTACCACTGACGCGGAAGGAAGAATTATTCTGGCCGATGCCCTGCATTACGCTTTAAGATATAAACCAAAAGCAATCATTGATCTTGCCACCTTAACCGGATTTTGCATCATTGCTTTAGGAACACAGGCCGCCGGACTTTTTGGCAATAATGCTAAATTGAATGAAAAGCTGAAAAAAGTCGGAACGGCCTCCGGTGAAAAAGTTTGGGAACTGCCGCTTTGGCC
>Ga0051987_10001332_pt1 | contig 12641 bp, 12 predicted proteins | sample CryGey08umfilter_2_FD_58083 | JGI IMG/M metagenome (GOLD analysis project Ga0051987, IMG submission 58083) | Groundwater microbial communities from aquifer in Utah, USA - Crystal Geyser 4/10/14 0.8 um filter | ecosystem: Environmental > Aquatic > Deep subsurface > Groundwater | place: USA: Utah... | reverse complement strand
TATTTATGCTAAAATTTTGTCTCGTTATTGATAGTGAAAGATTTATCTCATTTGGCCAGATTAATCCTAGATGGAACTCTTGGGATAAGATTAAAGGTAAAATCAATTCTGTAGTTAAAAGATTTAGATATAATTATGACGGATTTAATATTATTTATAGAAGCGTACTTGAAAATAAATTTCCTGCAACTTTTATGCTAGTGGGTAAATTTTTCAAGCCTATAAATTCTCCTGATTTCATAGATTGGGGGTATCATACCCACAATCACTTGCCTTTAACCCTTCTTGATGATGAAAAAGTAAAAAGAGAAATAAAGAATATTTACAAGGCAAAGAGTTTCTGCCCTCCTCTTTGGATGGTTGAATCAGAAAGGAATCCGAATAGAATTTTTAAGATGCTTGAAAAGGAGAGCTATAAAAGAGTAATTTACAAGGGCGAAGATAGAGAACATGCAAATAAAAATAACTTTGCTATTAATCCATTGATAAGGAGGGGCAAGCTTGATTTAATTCATGTGAGCAACACTTTTGAAGGCAACTCTTCTAAAAAATACATGAGCCTATTGTTTAAGGATATCGCCGATAATCTGGAAAAAGATGCCGTTTACTGTGTTTGTACTCACGATTTTACACATAAAAATAGCCATAATTTATTAAAACTGATAAGTTTTTTGAGAAGGTTAGAAAGAGATAAAAAAATAAAAATAAGCAATGTGAAAAATGTCTGAATTAATTAAAAAAATAAAAAGTAAAAGCAAAGATTCTTTTGGAGATACTAAATGGGTTTATAATCCCAAAAATGACAAAAAGTCCATGATTCTTAATTGGTTTTCTAAACTTCCTAAGGGTTCAAAAATTCTTGAAGCAGGATGTGGCGCAGGAAATTATGTTGTGTCTCTTGCTAAACTTGGACATAAGCCGATAGGGCTTGAAATAGACGGAGAAAGAGTGAAAATTGCCAAGAAATATATGGAAGAATATGGGTTAAGCAAAAATATAATTTTTGAGGGAAATCTCACTAAAATTCCGTTTAAAGATGAAGAGTTTGATGCAATATTCTGTCATGGAGTTATAGAACATATTCCGGATAGCGAGGCGGCAGTTAGGGAAATGACAAGAGTTCTTAAGAAAGGAGGATATGCGATGATAAGTGTCCCAAATAGATATACATCATTTACAATTTCTAAGGTTTTATTGCAGACAGTAGATAATATTTTTAAAACAAAATTATGGAATGTGGGCTATGAAAAATCTTTCCCTCAATGGAGATTTAAAAAAATGCTTTCAAGACACTTGAAAATAGTGGAGTTTAGAAAGAGAGAAGTTCAACCGGGAACTACTTTTCCAATCTATGGAAAAATATTGAGGGCATTGGATAAGCCTCTTTGGATTTTAGGAATAGGTGGGGGATGGCTTTATGCCTGGTGTAGAAAATGAATCTAAAAAGCAAAGTTGGAAAGTTTATTGAGAAAGTTACTGTTAAAAATCTTAACAATGAAATAACAAGGCATGTTTCCGGAAAAGTTGTCCTTGATGATGGATGCGGCGGAGGAAGCTTTAATTATTCCAGGCATGAAGACAAAATAATACATGGGGTAGATATAAGGAAATCAGACAGATATGCCGGAATTTTCAAAGAATCTAGCTCTTTAAAACTGCCTTATGAAGATGATTCCTTTGATTGTGTGGTCTTTGCAGGAGTTATACAATATATTCAAGATTATGGCATGGCTATGCGGGAGATTAGCAGAGTTCTTAAAAAAAATGGAAGGATGATAATTGCAAGCGTAAATAAAGATTCTATATTGAGGAGAATCAGAATAATCAATCCTGCGCCTAAAAAAGATGCCGGAGAGCACAACATCTTTTCACAGGAAGAGCTGAAAAAAATTATTACGGATAATGGCTTTGGTATAATAAAGGAGCTGGGTGTTGATGCTGTCAGGCTTCCAAAGAGCATCTGCTCTAATTCCCTGATAATCTGCCAAAATGAAAAATAAAATAATTCTTATTGAGAACAGAGAACAAGCCGAATATTATATTAATAATGCCGATAAGTTTAGAAATTTCTTCCCCACAGCACTTGTTTTTGAAGCTGAAGAATTATTAAGTAGAAAAGGCGTAATATTTAAGACTGATGAGGATTATGAGGCTGATAGGATATTTGATAATGTCTATAACTCCTGCCTGAAAAAAACTGAAATTATTATTGATAAAGTTAAGTTTTACTATAAGAAAATTAATCTTGCACATTTATTATACGCAGATATTTTCAGGTTTTTAGCCTATTTTGAAAGAAACCGCATTGTTATCGAAGAAATTTTAAGAGTTGAATCGCCTGAAGAAATCGCCGTTTTTGAGAGTGATAAAATCGGCGGCGCCTTTGATATTTTAAAATTTCTCTCTGAAGATAAAATCAGAGTTATAAAACTTGAGAAAGATGAGAAAAATGAAAAAAATATAAATTATCTTGCGGGAGCAGTTCAGAAAATTGCCGCTAAAAATATCGTTAATTTTTCAAATAAAAAAAAGATATTTTTTTCTGGTTCAAGAACTCTATTTGAACCTCTTGTTTCGGAGCTTATAAAAAATAAAAATAATCTTTTGGTAAGAAGCCATATGAACCTGCAAAAAAGCTGGTTTAGCGGAAAAAAATATATTCCATTCTACCAATTATCCGGATTTTCAGGAAAGAGGACAAATAAAGATATTGAAGATATTGAAAGAAATTTTGCAGTTAATTTCAGCGATTTAGAAAACAAAATTATCAAAAATATTATTTGGAAAATGTTAAATGAAAAATTCAATCTCGCAATGAATATAATTGACGAGTTAGAATGTCTTGCAATGAAACGCAAAATAGACTTATTCATCTTAGATGACGGCGCTGATTTTTTTCAGAAATTGGTTATAAACGTGTGCAATATATACGGAATTCCAAGCATAATCCTTCAGCATGGGCTTATAAGCGGGGAGGCAAAATCAATAGGAGATTATGTGCTGGCCTTTGGAGAAAAAAGCAAAGAAAAATATATTAAATTTGGATTTAATCCTGATGAAATAATAATTGTAGGGGCGCCCCAATATGATTCTTTTTGTTTTAGGGATAAGAATACTAATAGGAATAAAAAAATACTTTATGTTGTTGATGCTGTGAATAACGAAGAGCTGATAGCAGGACATCATTTAACTAAGAAATGCCAGAAAGAGATATTGAAATCCCTTTTCAGGGTGATGAAAAAGGACTTTCCTGATTATGGACTTGTTATAAAAGGCAGGAAAAACTGGGACTTGAATGGTTTGATAGATTACGTCGCTAAAGAAGAGAAATTTACTAATTACTCTTTTTTTATTGACGCTGACAAGGATGAGCTTCTCTCTTCTGCTGATGCTGTAATAATACATTACACAACAATGGGGATTGAGGCAATGTTATTCGGCAAACCGGTTATCTCTTACGAATTCAGGGGTATGGAGAAGTGGAATGTATTTTCTAGGATGAAAAATGTAAAATTTGCTTATAATGAAAAGGAATTAGGCGAGGCGATTAAGAGGTCTATAAACGAAAAACAGGATGGCGAAAAGATAAGAAAAATTCTTGAAAGCGAATTGTACAAACTTGATGGGAAATCAACCAAGCGTGCAGTTAGTTTTATAAATGGAATCCTATCCAAATAATGATGACTTATGACGTTGGTTTGGTTTTGGCACATGAACTAAATTCGGACAAAAGTTTAAGTGAGCAAACAAGAAAGAGAACTGAACTTGGGGAAAGGCTTTTTTATGAAGGAAAAATTAAAAACCTGATAATGTCTGGAGGCCACGGGGATTTAGGAGAATGCTACGGAGTTTCACTGGCAAGGCAGATGAAAAACCATGCTGTTCTTGAAGGCATTCCTGAAGAAAATGTTTTTGAGGAAGACATTTCATTTGAGACCGTCGGTCAGTTATTATTCTCAAAAATAGGGCTGATTGATCCGAATAAGTGGAAGAACATTTTAATAATTTCCAATGACTATCATGTTCCGAGAATAAGAAAGATTGCAGAAATCGTTTTTGATGACAGCTATAATATAAATTTTGCCGAAGTTGAATCCAAGCTTAAACCAGACTCCGGGAGTATGAAAAAAGAAACAGAGAGGCTGCAGAAATTTATTCAAACATTCAGGGGTGTTAAGAAAGGAGACAACCATCTGCTTCTGGAAAGGCTTCTGGAAAGGCATGATTTATACGCTCCTCTTTCTGAAGAATTCAGAAAAAGATTGAACGCTCTTATTGAGCGCAATAAGCATTCCTAATTTTCTTTGACCAATTCAAGTCTAAGCATACTTCCTTTGTCAGAAGGCAGATATTTGAATCCTCTTCTTTCAAAAATCTTTATCGAGGGCAAGTTTGAGGGTTTTATTTCTGCGTATATGCGCTCTATCCCTAAATGGGAAAAGGCGTATTCGCAGGATTCATTTAATAGTGTCTGCCCATAGCCCCTTCCCCTCATTGCCGGATTTAAATTTATGTTTATCTCTGCTGTCCGTGGGCTGTCTTGATAGTCAAACCTCACCATTCCTATTTGGTCTTCTTCATTTTCTCCTATTAGAATGCTTTTTTTGGGGTCTGCAAGTGCCCTTTTGTACCATACTTCATGGCTTTCTCTTGAAATTGGGCCTGTATCCCTCGACATCGCCCTTGTAACCGGATCATTTCTCCAGCTGAACAGATCAGAAGAATCTTCAATAGTTGCTTTCCTCAATCTTATTTCAGCCATAAGCGGCCTCTGGATGATTTAGTATGCTAAGTTCTGCAGCGTACAAGGTGCATTTGCTAACAAAATTCAAAATATCTTCCTTAGAATGCAAGGCACAAATCTGCACTCTGATTTCATCAAACCCTTTCGGAACAACAGGATAGTTTATGCTTGTTACAGCTATTCCACCATCATACATTTTTTCCACAAGAAGCTTTGCTTTTTCAGCGCTGCCTATTAAAATTGGCTGGATTGGGTGATTTGAATCTGCCGCAAATTTAAAACCTGCCTGATTCATTTTGGCCTTGAATAATTTAATATTTTCACGCAGAGCTTCTAACAAATTCCTGCCTTCAGGACTGTTTAATATTTTTATGGATTCTATTGCTGCAGCTGATGAACCTGGAGAGGGAGGATTTGAATAAATGTAGGTTGCAACAGACTCCCTTAAATAATCTATCAGTATTTTTTCACCCACTGCATATCCTCCTTCAACTCCAAAGGCCTTGCCAAATGTCCCTATAAGCAAATCGACATTCTCTCCAGAAACTTCTTCGCAGCCTCTTCCAGTTTCACCGAAACATCCTACTCCGTGGGCATCGTCCATGACTAAAATAATCCCCTCGGGGTAAAAGGGCCTGTACTCCCTGATTTTTTCATTTATCTTGCTTATATTCTGGGCCTCTCCAAGCATGCTGAAGATGCCATCTGTTATAATTAGAGCCCTTGAAAATCTGCCTTTATTATCCTCAAGAAGTTTTCCCAAGTCCTCATGGTCTAAATGTTTGAAAATTTTTCTCTGCTCCTTGGCAAGATTGGCAACCCTAATTCCGTCTATTATACTGCGATGGTTCAACTCATCTGAAATCACAAGAACATTTCCGGAGACCAATGAGTCTATGCTTTGCCCTTTGATAAGTGCATGTATTATCCCGAGGTTTGCAGAAAAAGCAGAAGATAAAATTAACGCATCTTCCCTCCCGTGAAATTTTGCGATAGCCCTTTCCAAGTCCTTATGCACGGCAAGTGTGCCTGAAATAAACCTTACTCCCCCTGATCCGACACCATAAATCGCTGCTTTTTCCGCCTCCGCAGATTTAAGACTCTTATGAAATCTAAACCCTAAATAATCATTTGAATTGAAAAGAACATATTCTTTTCCATCGATAATTGCCCTCGGACTGCTGCCTTGCGTAAATGACTTAATCACTTTCTCGTGCCTTTTGGAAATCTTTAAAGAATCTATCCTTTCTATTTCTTTTTTTAATATACCTTTAAATTTTTCCATAGTAACTTAGGTTTTGTATTCCTCATCAATTAAACTGAACGCCATCCTTGTACCTTTTTTTATATCTGTTTTTGCTCTTTTTCCTAATATTTTGTCCAGATTCTCTGGATGAAGCCCGAATCCTGGCCTTACAGACCGAACATTGTCTTCTGTAAAAACTTCGCCCTTTTTAGTATCTTTTGCGATGTAAAGAGATTTGGCAAACTCCCTGCCTCTTTTCGCTTTTTCTGTCAGATTATAGTTTACTACTCCCAGTGCCCTTTCCGTGTTGCGGATAGATTCTACAAGAAGCTTAAATTCTTCAGGTTCAAGGGAAAAAGCAGCATCGGGGGACAGCTCACCATTCCTGCTTTTAAGATTCCTATCCAAAATAAAATGTTTTTCAACGATTTTGGCGCCCAGAGCCACTGCAGCCACTGGAACAGATATTCCAAGAGTATGGTCAGATAAACCTGCAATAACTTCAAACCTTTCTTCTAAATCGGGAATTGTCTTAATATTTGATTCTTCATATGGGGCTGGATAAGCTGAAGTGCATTTTAACAGGATTATTTGATTGTTGTTAACAGATTTACAGGCTTCAATTGCTTTTTCTATATCAGATAGTTCAGCTATTCCAGTAGAAATAATAATTGGTTTTCCCTTTGACGCTGCATATTTTATTAGAGGTATGTCTGTTATTTCGAATGATGAAATTTTATGCGCCGGAAAGTCAAGCTCTTCAAGAAAATCAACTGCAGTCTTATCGAATGATGATGAAAAGCAGACCAATCCAAGCTCTTCTGACAGATTTTTTAATTTTGGAATCCACTCCCAAGGTGTATATGCTTTTTTATATAAATCATGAAGAGTCTGGCCATCCCAAATTGTTCCCTGCTTAATCTGGAAATCTTCATTATCGCTATCCAGAGTTATTGTATCTGGTGTATATGCCTGCAATTTTACTGCATCAGCTCCAGATTCTTTCATAGCCTTGATTGTTTTTACAGCCAAATCATAATCCTGCAAATGATTACATGAAAGCTCCGCTATTATAAATGTGGGATTATTTCTTCCGATCTTTTTATTTCCAATCTTTATTTCCAGAGGCATTTTTCCCGCATTTATTTCCTGCCTGACGCCCTCCTCTTTGTTTTTTATTATCTGGCTGAATTCACTTTGCCTGTTTAAATCTCTGATTTTTGGGTTTGCGTCTAAATATTTTAGAATATCTGAAATAGGTAAATGCGCAGCATCTTTTAAATTCTCAAATATTGATTTCAAAACTTCCAAATCCTCTTTAGTATCTATTGTAACTCTTATATCTGGCCTCCTTAGGAATCCTGAAGCTTCTATTCCTTTTATTTTGAAAATATTTGGATTTGCATAGATGAATGATGTCACGTGCTCTCTGTCTGTCTTTTTTTCTGCCAATTCATGCGCTTTCTTCAATGCTGCGAAGCTGAATATTTCTGCATCAAGGCCTCTTGGAAATGTTCTCGCGAGGACATTAGAAATATAATCATAGCTCTTTGAGCTAAATTCATCTATCAATAAGTCAATTAGTGCATAATCTATCAAAGGACAATCTGAAGTTATCCTTATTACGATATCTGCTTTATTTTCTTCTGCCGCCTGAAAATATCTATCTAAAACATCTTCTTCTGAACCTCTGAAGCAAGGACAACCTATTTTTTTGCAAAAATCTTCTATTTCGTCGTTTTCAGAATTTGTGGATGTTGCCACAATTACTTCATCTGCCTTGGATTTTCTGCATCTTTCAATAACATGCTGAATTATCGGCTTTCCTGCTAAGTTAATCATCACCTTGTTAGGCAATCTTGATGAGCCCATTCTTGCCTGTATTATTATCGCTGTTTTTCCCATATTTTTAGCAATGTTGAAGGGTATAAATAGGTTATTATGCTAAAATTGTTTTAATGTTGAAGATTTATAGAAAAAGGTAACCTTAAATACCTAAATAATCAAAGAAGAATATGCACGAAAATGAGCAATCCGAGTTTTGGAGCAAGGATTTTGGCAATGAATACAGTGAAAGAAATAATTTAGATCAGGAAGGCCTGGACAAATTATATATTGATTACTTTGGAATTTCCAGAACTGAACTTAACAGGGAATTTATTTCTAATTTTGATAAAAGCATGAAAATACTCGAGGTAGGGTGCAATACAGGCATGCAGCTCCTTAATCTTAAAACTCTTGGCTTTGGAAATCTGTCTGGAATTGACTTATCAAAAGCAGGCCTTAAGACTGCCAAGAAAAACCTGCCTGAAGCAAACCTGATAGAGGCCTCCGCGCTTGATATTCCATTCAAGGACGGATATTTTGACCTGGTCTTCACAAGCGGCGTCCTGATACATATCCATCCCGAAAATGTTGGGAAGGCAGTTGACGAGATATACAAGCTTAGCAAAAAATACATATGGGGATACGAATATTTTTCCGAAAAATGCGAGGAGATAGAATACAGAGGGCATAAAAACAGGCTGTGGAAAAATAATTTTATGAAAATATTTTTAGAGCGGCATCCTGACCTTAAAATTATAAGGGAAAAGAAACTGAAATATAAAAGCAGCGGAAATGTCGACCATATGTTTCTTCTGAAGAAAGGGGACTAAGAAATTATTTTCTCTGCCAGGCTGGCCAGCCTTTCTGAAGCCTTTCCATCTACCGAAAATCTTTTTCTATTCTCTGCTAGTTTCGCATTAATTTGTTTATTTGCCGAAGTTATTTTTTCTAAAATATCTGATATTTCGCTCCATCTCTGCGTGTAAGGTATTGCATTTATCTGGACCGGAGGGTACCCTATTAACTCCTCGTCCCTTATTTCCGGCAAAATCCCTCCTGTATTTTTGTCTAACAGGCATGCTTCAGTAAGACAAGTGCTTCTGCCCGCAGTGACTGAATCTGACAAAAGTATCAAGTCCAGCGTTGAGCAAGCCTCGGGCGGCAAAAAGGCATGGCCGAATCTTTCAGCAAAATTTTTAGTTATACCTGCTTCTTCTCTGGGATGGGGTTTAACTGTCAAAGCCTTGCCTAAATCGGAGGCCATCTGAAAAACTTTTTCTGTGACTTTTAATTCATAATCAAAAAAATTTGAGTCTCCATTGACTTTTACATTCTGAGTTGCATGAAAAAATATCCCTTCCTTTGACCCTGAATATTCTCCCAATTTTTTTATTAACCTTTCTCTATCCGAGCTTGAGAAGCCATTCCTTATTGCTGCATACCTGTCAAGGGCTGTCCAGCCGATAACGACTGCCCTCTTTGAAGCTTCCGCACCTAATTCAGTTTCAAGCTGGCTTAGCATTGTTGAGAGGCAGCTGCCGTCCATCAAGCTAATAGCCGAGGGCAAATCTTCTAAAGAACTGAAGCGCTTTGCATAATTTGTGTTTTGATCATTGACTCCTATTGAAGGGATTTTCATTCTGTTTGCTGTTCTGATGAATTGTGAATCTGGAGTATCTGTGCCCGATAGACCGGAAATAAGAAGGTCCACACCATCCAAAACAGAGTTATAATCTGGGGATTTGTTTATTCCCGCATTGAACAATCCAAACCCTTTCGCCTCTGCCTCGTTCCCTGTTGCATACACAACAACATCGTGCCCTCTTTTCATTAGCTCTTTTACAGGTTCTACCAAGGCATTCACTGATCCTGCCTGCTTTGCTGTAACTAATATCTTTGACATGTTTTTACAATCATCTCCCTCTTTATAAGTTTTTTTATAATCTATTAAAATTAAGGAATGCGAATAAATTTATATATGGGATGCAGATTTTACAAACATGATAACTGTGATAAACTGCGGAACAAGCAATCTCCGCTCTGTAGAAAAAGCCCTTGTTAAACTGGGTGCTGAATTCATTGTTTCTGATAAAAAAGAGGACATAGAATCTGCGTCCCATTTGATCCTTCCAGGAGTTGGGGCCTTTGGGGAGACCATGAAGAACCTCCATAATCTTGGCCTTGTTGAATGCATAAGAAAGGAAGTTCTGGAAAAGAAGAAGCCGATACTCGGGATATGTCTTGGCATGCAGCTTCTTTTCAGCACAGGGGAGGAAGGCGGGATAAACAATGGGATCGGCTTAGTCAGGGGAGTTGTGAAAAAGTTTGACCTTAATCCTGGAAAAAGGATAAAGATTCCACATATCGGATGGAATGATATATTGGGAGATGAAATTAGAGATATTGAAATACTCAAAGAGATAAATGAAGGGACGAACTTTTATTTTGTCCATAGCTATCATGCAGTCAGCGATGAGAAAATGAAAAAGGCATTCACAAATTACGGCTACGATTTCATTTCTGTTTTTCAAAAGGGCAACATATTCGGCACGCAGTTCCATCCTGAAAAGAGCCAGACTGAAGGGCTGAAGATAATTAAAAATTTTATTTCATACAATGCTTAAATACAGAATAATTCCATGCCTGCTTTTTAATGACAAGACTATTGTGAAAAGTGTTAAATTTAAGGATTTAAGGATGGTTGGGGATCCTACAACTGTTGCCAGAGTTTTCAACGAAAGAAAGGCTGACGAAATGATCTTCCTTGACATCATGGCTTCCAGAAAGAATAAGGAGCCTAATTTTGCAGTTATAGAAGGCATTGCCAGAGAATGCTTTATGCCTTTGACAATAGGCGGGGGAATAAAAAACATGCAGCATGTGGACAAACTTTTTCAAATTGGGGCTGATAAAATCTCACTCAATACAGCATTGGTTAAGAATCCAGATTTGATAATGGAAATAGTAAAAAAATACGGCTCGCAGGCGGTCGTTGCCTCTATAGATGCTAAGAAAACAGATAATGGATACAGATGTTTTATCTCTTCCGGGAATGAGGAGAGCGAATACAATCCTATTGAGCTTGCAAAAATCGCTGAAAGCCTTGGCGCAGGAGAAATCCTGCTCAACTCCATAGACAAAGATGGAACAATGGAAGGGTATGACCTGGAGCTGATAAGGATGGTCTCATCTTCAGTAGGAATACCTGTGATTGCCTGCGGAGGATGCGGAAAGGTCGAAGATTTTGTTTCCGCTATAAAAATTGGAGCAGATGCTGTGTGTGCGGCGAGCATATTTTATTTTGTTGGTGAAAGTATGATAAGCTCTAAAGACTACATGTCGAAAAAAGGTTTAAATATGCGCCTCTTATGATAAAAATATGAAGTACTGTAAGAGATGCCTTTTTCCTGATACAAAACCAGACATTTATTTTGATGAACATGGGATATGTGATGCGTGCAGGACTGCTGAAAAGAAAAACGAGGCTGAAGAAGGCATTGACTGGAAAAGGAGAGCAAAAGAATTCGAAGAGATAATAGAAAAATACAGGTCGAAAGACGGAAAAAATTATGACTGCATTGTTCCAGTCAGCGGAGGCAAAGATAGCATGTGGCAGACGTACTGCATGAAAGTAATCCATAAGATGAACCCTCTTGCGGTAACATTTGACCAATTTGACAAAACCAGTGTGAGCGAGCATAACTTAGAGATTTTAAGAAAGATCGGAGTTGACCATATACACTTCACCTTGAATCCAAATATTGTGAAAAGGCTTGTTAAGAAGGGCTTTGAAATTGTCGGAGACCCTTATTGGGTGAATCATGTTGGAATATTCACAATACCTGCAAAAATTGCCGTTGCTTTCAATGTCCCTTTGATAATTTGGGGCGAGAATTCGCAGATGGAATATGGCGGACCTGCAGCAGACAGGGAAAGAAAGGTATTGGATAAAAGATGGAGGCAGGAATTCGGAGGAATGAGAGGCTTCAGAGAAGAGGATATGGTTGATGATGAAATAAGCATGTCTGACCTGAAATCTTTAGTTTATCCATCTGATGAGGATATACAAAAAGTTGGAGTCACCGGATTATTTTATGGATATTATTTTAAGTGGGATTCCCAAAAAAATATGGAGAAAGCCAAGGAGTTCGGATGGAAGCCATTACCAAGAGCATGGGCAGGCTCATGGCTTGACTGGGAAAATTGTGACATGAAATTTGAAGGCATTAGAGAGCATTTGAAGTGGATTAAATATGGATACGGCCGAGCAACAGATCAGGTTAATATCTTCATAAGAAGCGGCTTATTGGAAAGAGATGAGGGGCTGAAGATAGTGAAAGAGAGGGACGGCAAATTGGAATATAAAAAAGAGTTTTGTGATTTTATTGGGATTAGCGAGAATGAATTTGACAGGATAAGAGACACTTTTGTGAATACGGATATTTTTAAGAGAGATGGGGATGGTGAATGGGTGCTTAAGCAGGGGCCTTGCTGATTATAAATGAATTTCCGTGATAACCAAATCTTAGAAATTCACTTAGTCTTATTTTAGGATTTGTTTTTAACCATTCCTTAAGTGCTCTTTGTTCTCCCTGATTGGGATTACCTTTGAAAAGATTCCAGTCGTCAAATATTAGTAATGTGCCTTCCTGTAAATAACCATTAATAAATTTTAAAACTTCTACTGCTGATTGATATAAATCCCCATCAATATAAATTATAGATGCTTTTCTATTTCCAATTTTTTCTCTCCACTTTTCTAAATCTTTAAACCAGCCCTTATAAGCTCTTACTTTATTAGTTAAGTCTGCACCTCTTTTTCTT
>Ga0051987_10001325_pt1 | contig 12672 bp, 7 predicted proteins | sample CryGey08umfilter_2_FD_58083 | JGI IMG/M metagenome (GOLD analysis project Ga0051987, IMG submission 58083) | Groundwater microbial communities from aquifer in Utah, USA - Crystal Geyser 4/10/14 0.8 um filter | ecosystem: Environmental > Aquatic > Deep subsurface > Groundwater | place: USA: Utah... | reverse complement strand
AGTTTTTGGCATATGCCCTTAGCTTACCTAAAAGTGCAAAATGTATGTACACATTACCTTCTATAATTGACAAAACCTCATTTTAGATGTATACTGATATCATAATTGGTTAAAATCAGCCAATGTTTAAGGAGGAAAAACAAAAAGCAGGAGATTATTTTAAATTAAAATTATTTTAATTTACTAATATTGCCACTAGTCGGTGGCATTTTTAATTAACAAAATATAATAATTAATGAACAAAACAATGTCAAAAAAGGCAAAAAAAGTCGCTATTTTTGGCGTAATCGGCATTTTAGCCGGTATTATTTTAATAACTGGAACAAAAGCGGCATTAGCTGATGAGCCGCAGCAGCCTCCGAATGATACCCGCGTTACCGCGTTTACCGTTACTCCCGCTAATATTGCCAAAGGAGCAACCAATATTACTTATAATTTTAGCTTTACTTTAAATACGGCGGTCAACGAGCTTGACTTAGGAGGAGCAACTGGCATTCCAGTTGTTGTAAATTTCACATCAACCTCGAGTATGTGTCCTCCTAATGTGGATTGGATGCTTTGTCAGCCCAATTTAAGCAATGCTTCAGTTTCTGGAATTGCAATTGTAGGCACTCCGGAAAAATCCAGTGACCATATTGGTTTTACTATTGATAATGCCTTAGGTGCAGGAACCCATACTTTCTCCATTACAGGAATAAATAATCCTACTCAGGGAGGCGGAAATTACATGGGACTTTTACAGATTATGTCTCCGAGCGTTCCGCCTAACCAGATGTGGCCTCAAGCCCAATCAACCGTTTTTCAATTAGGGAACATTGCTTTTTCCGGCAAGGTCCTCACGCCGGAAGGAACCGCGCTAAATGGCACGGGAGTGAACCTCCGGAGTGCCGATTTTTCCTACAATTCTGGAACGGGCGCTGATCAGAATGGAAACTTTGTTTTTCTAGCGGATGATTTAGTCGCTGGTACAACTTATATTTTAGAAATATGGGTACCAGGCGGAACTCAAGGGTACATTTCTCCTGATCCTATAGAAGTGACATACAACGGGTCAGTGACTAATTTAGGAACCATCACTTTGGCTCGAGCAACTAAAACAATTAGCGGTAAGGTTACCTATAATACTGGCGGCGAGGTTACTACCGCTCAAATAAATGCTTCAAAACAAGGCGGTTCGGGAGTAAATGCCAATGTTGACAGTAATGGCGAATATGAACTGAGTGTTGGCGGCGGTACCTGGAATATAAATTTAAGCCCCGCCTGGGATCAGGAAAACAACCGGCAAATGGATGTTAACTGGAATTACAACCAACCTTCCATGCAAGTAACCTTTGCTGACAACAATACGGAGGAGGAAAAGACCGTCAACTTCACGGTACAAGAAACAAATGCCCTAATTAAGGGTTGCGTTAAATTGCCTAATGGCAGTAAGTTGACCAACGGTTTTGTTAATATCAGCACTGGTGCAGGAATGGGCGGAGGAACCGGACTCGATTGGAATACCGGTTGTTTCAATGCTAATGTTCAAGACGGCAGTTATAAATTAACCGTTCAGGCGGATAATCAAGACCCGAATTTAGCCAAATACTATCTGCCGGAAATGAATGTGGAAGTAGCCTCTGATCAAACTCTTGATTTGGGCACTTTAACCATGTCCGAAAAAACCTCGGCAATTAAAGGAAAAGTTACTCTAGAAGATGGCACGACAGTGGAAGGCGTTAACATAAATTGCTGGAGCCGCAGTGGTTCCGGATGGGGCAATAGCAACTCTGGCGCTGATGGAAAATACACAATCTGGCTGGCCCCCGGCCAATATGAATGTCAGGTCCAGACAGGCGGCGGATCAATGTATATTCCGGTTCAAGCTGGTGGTCCCCCAATGGTTTATACTTTAGAAGAAGACGAACAAATAACCGGTGTTAATTACGAGGTTCAGTTAGCGGACGCCACGTTAACCGTTAAAACCGTAGATGCAGACGGTAACGCTCTTACCGAAAATATCTGGGGCTATGCCTATGCCCGGATAAAAGGTGAAAGTTGGGGCGCTGGCTCTGAATTTGGCAGCGGTATTGACCACGGCGTGGCGGCCATTCCTTTAATCGGCGGCAATACCTTTGTGGTAGGAATGCACACTGATCCTAACTCCGGCTATTTATTAGATGATGAAGTAGAAATTACAATCCCAGAGGGAGGATCGGAAGAGGTGTTTCTAACATTAGTGGAACCGGATGCCGAAATTGTTGGCTGGCTGAAAGATCAGAAAGGCGCTAAGGTCACTAATGTTGATGTAGAAATTAACGCTAATTTAGCCGAAGATATGGGCCCTAACAGTGGCCCAGGAATGCATTCTAAATTAAATGCTGATGGAAGCTTTACTGTTAGAGTAAGGGGTGGTCAAAAATACGTATTGAATTTTTGGTTCCCCACGAGCGGTGAATTTATGCAAACCCATTCCGATATGGACCCATTTTTGGTACCGGTAAATGGAACTGCGACTAAAATATTAATGGCTTTCCGAGCGGATGCCCAGGCTACCGTCAATTTATCAGATCCTGATGGTAATCCGGTGGAATTCGGTTTTGTTTGGTGTTCTAACCGCCGATACATGGAAGATAAAGCGCAAGGAGATTTTGAAGGCGGCAAAATAATTGAGGGGGGTAATGAAGTTCGGGGTGGCACTACCGTAATACCCTTGGTTTCCGGTCAGTATGAATGCGGCGCGGGAATGTCCAAGGAAACCAACAATTATATGCCTCCCGAAAACGTGGAAATAGAAGTAACTCCGACTGCGCCCGCGGAATTTGATCTTCAGTTCCGCGAATCCGACGCCACTCTTACCGGAACGGTAACCAATGAAGATGGAGATAATATTCCATTCGGCTGGTGTCATGCTTGGCAAGAAGACGGCGGATTCTCTGGTGGTGAAGTCTTTGACGGCAATTACACGGTTAATCTTACCTTAGGTACTTGGTTTGTCGGATGCGATTCATTCAATCCGAATTCGGAAGATTTTTATCGCTCCGATGAGCAAATGGTTACCGTATCGGCTAAAGGAGAAATTACTAAGGATATTGTCGTATCAAAAGCCGCCTTTAACATTCCCAAAGGCGTCTCGGAAACATTTGACTCGACTGTCCAAAAAATCATTAGTTTGCCTGATGGGACTACGGTTACAATCCCCGCCAATGCCTTAGCAACTGAAGGTGATGTGACGGTAATCGCTTCTCCTGACATCAATCTATTCTTTACGCCTGACTCTAAACCAATCACTTTTGCTTGGGATTTTGAGGCCTTAGATTCTAGCCAGCAATTGATCACCAGTTTTAACGAAATGGTTACGATTAGTATTCCTTATGATCAGGAACTGTTAGATTCTTTAGGTATTGATGAGAATAATATCATTGCTAAATACTACAACGACACTTCTGGTACTTGGCAGATGCCCCCCGGCGTCACCTTGGATACAGAGAATAATCTGATAACTGTCCAGGTGGATCACTTCACTAACTTTGCCGTAACTACCGGCCAGGACTTTGGCGCTTCCACGCAGCAAGCCGACGGTCCTTATAACCTGGTGGCTACTCCGATGAATGCCGGCGGTCCTCAAGTGGCGGTATTCGATAAAGACGGCAACATGCTGGCTACTTGGTTCGCTTATTCTTCCGCGTTAAGAATGGGCTTAACCACCGAAGTGGCTGATCTGGATGGCAACGGCGAAGTAGAAGTGATTACCATTCCCGGAGAAGGATTCGACGCGCAGCTGAGAATCTTTGATAAGAACGGAGGAATTCTATCTCAATTCGTGGTCGCTGGCGCCGGTAGAGACGGAGTAAATATCGCCATATTCGATCTGGATGGCGATGGCACCAAAGAAATAATCGCTACTCCTAAGACAGGAACAGCCAGCGTCTGGATTTATGATCGCAACGGGCATCAATTAGTGCCAGAATTCGGTGCGCTTAGCGGATCCGGAAAAGTAGCCGCGGCCGATCTCGATGGTAATGGTACCGGCGAAATTGTGGTTTATTCAACCAGTGGCTCGGGTCAGGTTAGAATATTCGATAAAGACGGCAACACCTTAACTCAATTCCATACTTATGGCGATGGTTACAACAAAGGAATTCATTTGACCTTAGCTGATTTAGATGGTGATGGAACGGTAGAAGTGATCACCTCTCCTAAGAACAGCGTTGCCCATGTCAAAGTCTTTAATAAAGACGGAGGTCTGTTAACCCAATTCATGGGTTATGCCTCAACCTTTACGGGCGGTGCTAAAACCTATGTTGGTGATGTCGATGGCAATGGCGTTAAAGAAATCGTAGTATTGCCCGACACCAATGGTTCGGCGCAAGCCAGAATCTTCGATAAAGACGGCAACCTGCTTTCCCAATTCTTCGCTTATCCCGCTAACATCAAAGGATCTTTCTCAGCGGTAGTCGGTGATCTAGATGGCGATGGCGCGGCGGAAATCGGCTTTGGACCAGAAGCGGGCCTAGGACCGCAGGTCAGGACATTTGACAAAGACGGCAACGTGTTGTCCCAATTCTTTACCCTGCACTCGGGGTATCGAGGCGGCATTAATGTCTCGCTGATCAATCAATAAATCCCCACACTTTCCTGCGGGGTATTAGACCCCGCAGGAAAGATTTCAATAACCCCCATTTATCCCCGTAGCAAGCTGCGGGGTATTCTGGGAAAGTGTGGGGATAAATTTAACTCCCTTGTCAAAACAAGGGAAAGGAAAAGAAAAATCCCGCTTTGTCTAAGCGGGATTTTTTGTAAAATAGGTAGGCGAATTTGGCCAAATTCGCCTACCATTTTATCATAAAACATGATAAAATAAATTACATGAAATCCAAGAAAATAATTTTTAGCGGCATTAAACCTTCGGGAGCGATCCATTTAGGCAACTATTTTGGGGCGATCCGCCAGTGGATCGAGTTGCAAAAGGAATACCAAGGCATTTTTTGCATTGTCGATTACCATGCCATTACCGTTGATTATAATCCTAAGGAGATGCAGGCACGCATTTTAGGGGTAGCGGCCGATTACATTGCCGCGGGCATCGATCCCAAAAAAAGCATCATTTTTGTTCAGTCTCAAGTTCCTGAACATACGGAGCTGGCTTGGATTTTGAATACTATCATTCCAATTGGAGAGCTTCAAAGAATGACCCAGTATAAAGAAAAGGCGCAAAAACAGCAGAGCGTTAACGCCGGATTATTAAATTATCCAGTACTGATGGCTTCTGATATTTTGCTTTATAAAGCGATTGGCGTGCCGGTGGGAGACGATCAAGTGCAGCACGTGGAGCTGACCAGAACAATTGCCCGAATTTTCAATCGGAAATTTGGATTTGTTTTTCCCGAACCAAAAGTGATTTTGTCCCGAGGATCCCGAATAATGTCTTTGGCCGATCCCAATAAAAAAATGAGCAAAGATTTAGGAGAAAAACACTATATCGCTTTATCCGACTCACCGGCGATAATCAAAGAAAAAATAGCCAAGGCGGTAACGGACGTTGGCCCCCAACCCACCGGCGGTAAAAAAAGCCCAGGCGTAACAAATCTTTTTGAGCTTCTGGAATTAATGGGAGATTCTAAAAATGTTGAAAAATTCGAACGAGAATATAAACAAGGAAAATTACACTACCAAGAATTGAAAGAAATTTTGGCGGACGATCTTATTAAATATCTTACCGAGTTCAGAAAAAAGCGGGAGGAATTATTAAAAGATTCCAAAAAAGTAAAGAAAATATTGGAAGAAGGCGCGAAAGAAGCTCAAAAAATTGCCAAAGAAACCTTAAAAGAAGTCAAGGAAAAAATGGGATTGATTTAAGAGTTTGTAAATACAAAATTGGGTAGCCGCGAATTAATTCGCGGCTTACCCTTCACTCCATCTCCACTAGCTGGAGTTTTATTTTTTTACCAAGCCAGCGATTGGCAATATCTTGGAATTTAGGGGTCAGGTCGCTTAAGTAAAATTGATGCGATTGGTTTTTAGGAAGCGTTTTTTCAATCTCCGGATGAGCCGCTAAAAATTCCTTTATCGTTAAAACCGTCTCTTGCGCCGGGTCCACCAGTTTAATGCGCCGGCCGATTTTTACCTGGATGATTTCTTTAAGCAAGGGATAATGAGTGCATCCTAAAATTAAGGAATCAATGCTGCTTATTTTCAGGGATTGAAGATATTTTTTGGCAATTGTTTTAGTTTCCGGTCTTTTAATCCAGTTTTCTTCTACTAAGGGAACGAACAAAGGACAAGGTTTGGAAATAATGGCAAATTTGCGGCCGTTTTGCTTGATTAATCTTTCATAGATTCCGCTTTTCACGGTAGCCGCAGTTCCAATCACCCCGATGCGGTGATTTTTGGACACAGCAACCGCCTTTTTTACGGCTGGAGTGATTACTTCGAAAATCGGCACGTTAAATTTTCTTTTCAATTCCTCGGCCGCGACCGCCGAAGCGGTATTGCAGGCCACTACAATAATTTGCGCTCCTTTTTCCAGCAGAAGCTCGGTATCTTGAATAGCATATCTTAAAATAGTCTTTTCGCTTTTATTGCCGTAAGGAGTGCGGGCCGTATCGCCGAAATACAAAACCCGATATTCCGGCAGCAAACGGAACAACTCTTTTACTACAGTTAGCCCTCCTATTCCTGAATCGAATACTCCAATCATATTAATTTATAATGAAAAATGTATAATGTATAATTTCTAATTTTCAATTAGGCTTTGCCCGGTCATTTCAGAAGGAATTTCCAGGTTCATAATATCTAGCAAAGTGGGAGCAATATCCTTAATGGCTCCCGAAGGTCTTAATTTCAAATTCTTGTAAGCGGCATCATCTGAAACCAAAATGCAGGGAACGTTGGCGTCGGTGTGATGAGAATGGGGCTTATTCAGTTTGACGTCGTGAACAACCTCTGCGTTTCCGTGATCGGCAGTCACCAATGTAACGCCGTTTTTTGCTTGGGCCTTCTTAATAATTTGCCCCAAACCTTGGTCTACTGCGACAATTCCTTTAAGAATCGCTTCTTTGTTGGCAGTGTGCCCCAGAATATCGGGATTGGCGAAGTTTATTATTATAACATCATAAATTTCTTCATCAAGTTTTTGGCAAACGGTTTCGGTAATTTCTCGAGCTTTCATTTCCGGCTTTAAATCATAGGTCGGTATCTTATCGGAGGGAATCAAAATTCTATCTTCTCCTTCAAAAGGCTCTTCGCGCATGCCATTGAATATTTTGGTAAGATAAGCCCATTTTTCCGTTTCGGTTACCCGCAATTGTTTCAATCCGGCCTGGCTGATTATTTCTCCCAGACTGTTCCCTATTTTCATCCTTTTAATGGCAAAAGGAGCGGACATGTTCTCGTAGTAATCAGTTAAAGCGACATAAGCCAAGTTTAGTTTTTTTGTTCTGGGGAAAGCGTCAAAATCAGCTTCGACAAAAGCCTGCGTTATTTCAATTGCCCGATCGATCCTAAAATTGAAATTAAATACGGCATCTCCATCTTTAATGGTCGCGACCGGGTTTCCCTCTTTTTCAATAATAGTCGGTTTAATGAATTCGTCCGTTTCTCCGCGCTGATAGGCCTGATTAATAGCCTCTTCAATGGAACGGTAGCGGTAAAACGCCTTCGCTTCAGTGAGCGTTTCGTACGCTTTTTGGATTCTTTCCCAGCGATGATCCCGATCCATTGCCCACCAGCGTCCCATAATCGAAGCAATTTCTCCCACCTTGAATTTAGCAATTGCTCCTTTCAGCCTTTCCAAATAGACCCCTACTTCTTTAGGAGCGGTGTCCCTTCCATCCGCAAAAATATGAATATACACTTTTTCCAATTGGGACTGAGCGGCTAATTCCAGCAAGGAATGGCAGGTAATGTCGTAACTGTGCACGCCTTCGTTAGAAAGCATTCCCATTAAATGAAGCGCTCCGCCGCTTTTCTTTATTCGTTCAATCGCATCAAGATAAGCTTTATTTTTTATAATATCCCCCTTCAGAATAGCCTGTTTAACCTGATGCTGGGGCAGTAAGACATTCCGCCCGGCTCCGATAATGAAATGGCCGATTTCCGAAGCTCCCTGATGCCCGGGTTCCAGACCGATTCCTTCTCCCCCCGCTTTTAGTGCGGTGTGAGGATACTCCTGAGGCAGATGGTCCATAGTTGGAGTAGGAGCCAAAAAAATAGGATTATATTCGTCCTTTTTTCCGATTCCCCAGCCGTCCAGGATAACTAGCAATATTGGATTTTTTAGTTTCATAAAAATTTACTAATTAAAGCGGGTGTTATTTTTCCGATATGCGGGACAATAACGGTTGCCTTTTTCAGTTTTGATTTGGAAAAACTGGTAGTTACGGCAATCGACTTCATTTTTGCCCGGCACAGAGATTCAATGCCGATAATGGTGTCGTCTACGCCAGCGCATTGTTGAGGATTGACTTTTATTTTTTGGGCAGCTCGCAAAAAAGTCTCTGGATCCGGTTTTACTTTTTTAATTTCGTCTCCTCCGGTAACGGAATCAAAATATTGAAGGATTTTTCGGTCATCTAGAATGGTATGAACAATTTTTCGGCTGACGGTAGTAGCCATTGCCAACATCAATCCCTGAGCTTTTAAATTCCTTAATGTTTTTTCGGTCCCGGGGAAAAAAGGAACTTCCTTCAGCCAGTGATCCACCAACCGCTCCTTTTTTACCGTTACGGCCAAAGGATCAGCTTTAATCTTATGTTTTTTCAAAACTGTTTCAATAGTCTCAAAAGTGGGAACGCCGTTCAGCTTATTGAAATCTTTCCGGGTATAGCCGAATCCAAAATCCCTGAAAACCTGGTCGTATGCTTTTATATGTAAAGGAATGCTGTTAATAATCACTCCATCTAGGTCAAAAATTACCGCCTTAATCATTTTGTTTCCCCTTCCTTTTTGTTCTTTTATTTTAATTAGTTAATAACCTTGGATTAATTATTGCAGTAATCATTCCCAAGGTCAATATTACAATTGACCAAAACGGAAATTTTTGCTAAATTACCATCAGATAACAATCGGAATTATTTAAGTGAATAATTTTTTATTATGAAAATAAATCCTTATGTCTTTAGGAACTATGACATTAGGGGAATAGTAGGGGAAGATTTAGATGCCGAAAAAGTAGCCGCCATCGGAAAAGCATACGGCACTTTTTTGCAACGAAGAAAAATCCGCCATGCCGTGGTGGGGCACGATTGCCGGTTAAGCGGCGAAGAATTCCAAAAAGCTATGATCAAAAGCCTTACCGAAACCGGCATTAATGTGGTTGACCTGGGAATGGTTATGACTCAAATGATGTATTACGGTCAGTACCGTTTTCAAACTAATGGCGGAGTGATGATTACCGCTTCCCACAATCCCAGCAATTTTAACGGATTCAAACTGGGAGTCGGATATTCCCGAACCACTGAAGTAGAAGAAGTTAAAGAAATTAAGAAATATGTAGATGAAGATAAATACTACCGATCCGACAAGGTTGGCAAGGTAACAAAAGCGGACGAGAAGGCATTTACGGAAGATTATTATCACGATGTTTTAAAACGGGTCCAATTAAAAAGAAAATTCAAGGTAGTGGTTGATTCCGGATGCGGAACTACCGGTAAATATGTTCCTGAACTGTTCCAGCGAGCGGGCTGCACCATAATCGGCCAGAACTTGAACGTGGACGGCAGTTTCCCCATGGGAACTCCTGATCCTACCGACCGACATGTCATGGAAAGGGTGGGTAAGATTGTGCTCCAGGAAAAGGCTGATTTTGGAATCGCCTTTGACGGAGACGGCGACCGGATCGGAATCGTCGATGAAAAGGGCCGCATTTTATGGAACGATGTTTTTGTGGCGGTCTTTGCCAAAGAAATTTTAAGCCGTTTTCCCAATTCCAAAATCGTCTATAACACCCTTTGCTCCCAAGTGGTTCGCGAGGTGGTTAAACAAGAGGGAGGGATACCGGTAATCTGGAAAACAGGCCATTCTTTCATTAAGGCAAAAATAGCGGAGGTTACCGCCGCTTTTGGCGGAGAATTATCCGGCCACTTCTTTTTTGCGGACAACGCTTATGGCCACGACGACGGTTGTTACGCCGCTCTAAGAGTACTGGAGTATCTTTCCGATTCCGGGCTGACCTTAAGCCAGCTTTATGAATCTTTTCCTCAATTTATTTCGTCTCCGGAGATTAAAATTGGGTGTCCGGATGAACGTAAAATAGAGGTAATCAAAGAAATTGCCAAACGATTCAAAAATAATTTTCCTGGTAACGAAGTGACGGATGAAACGGTGATTCCCGGTGATGACGGAACCAGAATTGACTTTAAAGATGGCATGATGGTTTTTCGCTATTCTCAAAACGGCCCTTATATTACCGTTAAGTTCGAAGCTAAAGACCAAAAAACATATGATGAAAGAAAAAAATATGTTAGAGAAATGCTGGAGAGCTATCCGGAAATGATTTGGCAAGATCAACTGTGTGTTAATTTGGATTCCTTAAAGTAGCACTCGTTATTTAAAGACAATAAAAAACAAGTTGGATTCCAAAAATCCGACCTGTATTGCAATAAAACAAGACGAGTATTAAAGAAATAAAATCGAAAATAATTGTAGCCGAGAATACGTATTCTCGGCTACAATTTTAAAATGTCCACTTAATTCCCCTTAAGATATTTTTTTGTCGATTCCAACAAAGCGCCTAGGCCCCAAATGGTAGCGACAAAACCGATGAACAGTCCAAAATAAGGAATGATTGTTAATACAGTTAGAAGCACAATGCCTAGAATCATCGCCCACATTAGCGGAACCGTTTTGTCTTTCTTGTCCTTTTTTAGATATTGCAGAATCCAATAGCCGATCAGCAATCCCATAAACACCTTACTTAGATACAAAGCGATGGTATATAGAGTGATGGTAATTAAAGCCAGCGGCGCGCCGATAATAGTAACCAATAAAACAAACGCGGTAATGGGAATAATAATCAGATAGACGAGGCCCCAACCAAGATTCTTGGCAATGTTGCCTTTCATCTGTTCCGTAACTGCAGTACTCGCTTTCTTAAAGAAAGAAATAACCACTAAGCCTACCACTAAAAGTCCAAACAATTTAACCAGTCTTAAAAACCATAAAGAAATTCCTAAAAGATCCAGAATACTTTGAGCAGGCAAGGTATTAATTAAGTAAGCTTGTTGAATGACGTCGCCTTTTATTTTAGAGCCGCTATTAATAATTGGCTCTCGCGCTCCTTTGTAGGTCAGGTTGCCGTTGATTTCCGCCGGCGGAGATACGGTGATGATGCCTTCTTCTTCCGAACGGATATTAACATTGCCTCCTACCTTGGCGGCAATTTTGGTTTGGCCGGCTCCACCGTCAATGTTGCCGCCGACAACGCCCTGAATTTCGGCCGTTCCCGAGCCAAAACCGACGCTCCAGCCGATGTTGGAATCCTCGCTGATACTAACGGTCCCGCCAAACAAAGAAGCGTTCTTGCCCACTTTTGCGTCTATCTCAATGGTTCCTCCCACTACCCGCACATTGCCGGCGATGTTTCCCTTAACCCTTATGGTACCGCCGGCGGCAAGCACGTCTCCTTGAACATCGCTGTTAATGTTGACCGTGCCCCCGACCACCACCACGTCACCATTAATCGTTCCATTAACATCAACCGTTTCTCCGGCCTGGACGAAGTTATCATTAATCACTTCATCTGGCCCGACGTAAACATTTTGTTGAAGATTAACGGAAATATCGGCCGCCTTACTTATTTTTGCCAGTGTCATCCTAGGTAATCCAATCGCCACGCTAACGCTGATAATGAATGTCCCGACTAGAAAAAATAATCCAAATTTTTTCATAGTTTTAAGCGGTTAATTATTTGTTAAACTGAAATAATTATATCATTTTTTTAAAAAAACTCCAATCCCAGAAAGTTGTCATTTTTAATCCGTTATGTTAATCTGGTTTAAGTTAATAAAATCCCATGATCTAGCAAACACCCATTCCAAACAACCTTCGCCGATGAATTCTGGCGTGGGTTTTATTTTATTTAAGTTTAAGTTAAGATGTAATTAGAAAGGATAAAAAATATGCTTAAATTAAGAAATACCGATCCCGAAATCGCCCAAGCGCTGGAGAGCGAATTGAACCGCCAGCGGAATGGAATTGAGTTGATTGCTTCGGAAAACTTCGTATCATTAGCCGTATTAGAAGCAATGAGCGCGGTTTCAACCAATAAATATTCCGAGGGATATCCGGGAAAAAGATATTACGGCGGCAACCAGTTTATTGATCAGGCGGAAAATTTGGCGATTGAACGCGCTAAAGAATTATTTGGATCCGAATACGCTAATGTTCAGCCGCATGCCGGATCGCAAGCCAATATGGAAGTCTATTTTGCCTTATTGGAGTTAGGCGATAAAATTCTATCGATGAACTTGGCGCACGGCGGTCACTTAACCCACGGAGCGCCGGTCAGTTTTTCCGGCAAGTTTTATAAAGTCGCATTTTATGGAGTAGAAAAAGAAACTGGAAGAATCAATTACGATGAAGTGAGAAAAACTGCTAAAAAAGAAAAACCGAAACTGATTTTAGCCGGCGCCTCGGCTTATCCGCGGGAAATTGATTTTACAAAATTTGGCGAGATCGCTAAAGAAGTGGGCG
>Ga0051987_10001318_pt1 | contig 12726 bp, 7 predicted proteins | sample CryGey08umfilter_2_FD_58083 | JGI IMG/M metagenome (GOLD analysis project Ga0051987, IMG submission 58083) | Groundwater microbial communities from aquifer in Utah, USA - Crystal Geyser 4/10/14 0.8 um filter | ecosystem: Environmental > Aquatic > Deep subsurface > Groundwater | place: USA: Utah... | reverse complement strand
TATGCAATACTCATTTCTGGCCCGTCTTCAATGGCGCCGAAGCTTACCAGATCGCGCCTATGGTGCCTTTCTCCATACTCCTCGTCTTCCGGGGGGAACACCTGGTCGCCCGAAAAAAACTCCGAAATCCTCTTAATCGGAATCCTAGACCAGGGGAGATGCTTAGCCCTATCCGGAACAGTGTTTTTGTACGCCACGACAGTTAGCAGACGGACTCTCGGGACGTTGACGTCGACGGAGAGTTGGTATTTGGTAGTCCCAGATCCGCTCGAATTGAACCTGGACTTCTGTATCGCATTTGAAAAGAACGCATACAGTCGGGTGGTAGTGGCTCCAGCCCCAACGTTTTGCAGTATCTTGGCATCTGCTTGTCTCGCAATGTTGCTGTAGTATATCCTCCCAATCAACGAGTTAATGGTCATCTCGGGGACGGCGTTGTCTGAATCCGCGAACCACGAAACGGAGTTTGAAACAGTGTTTGTTTCGAACTTAAAGAGCATCTCTTTGAGATGGGACGGGTTAAATCCCTGCACCAATGGAAGGTACCCGTCAAGCGTCATGTAATACGTCTCGGGAATAGTCGCCGCGGCAATCCTATTTAGTGGCCTCTTCCGGTGCGCTGTGAAATTCATCGGGGTTGTCAACGGAAGATCTCCCATATCGCGTCGCATACCCCTCTTGTCGGGCGGGGGGAGGAAGGTGGCCAGACTTGTCGACATAAATCCAGGATCATCGACAGCAATGGTGTACTTCTTCCCGGCCTTCGTCTCGAGTACCATGCTGATACGCTTAAAGAGCGACATAACGTTCCTGCGGATTGCCGGGCTGTGAACTCCAGCACCGCTAATGGCAGAAACGGAGATCTCAAACTCAAGTTTGAGTATCCTACAATCAATTGGCGGTACTACGAGATACGTAGTCTCACTGAATCCAACCTGGCTCGTCTTGGTCTCCAGCAACTTATCCATCGCGTAGGGTAGGACCCCTGATAGCCCATCTACCGCAACTGGGGGGAGGATATTCGCGATCGTGGCGCCGCTAACAGAAGAAAGAGACGCGCCGAGCCCATAAGCACGAATACGGGTCTCGTTTACCTCGGTGATGGTCTTATTGGCGGTATCATAAGCGACAATGGCATCTTGAATCTCTGTTTGGAGCGACGGAGGTTTCTTCGTTTCAGTGGCATTGTTTCTTGCCTCAACCATCAGTTGTTCAATGCTCGCCCCGGGACCAGTACCGAGGCCGTAAAATCCTGTAGTATTAGCCATGACTTTAAGAGAAACACGCACGTAGAGAAACCGTGATACTAATGTATAAACAGCGAAAATTATATATTTTTCGGACGCGCAGGTCTACACCTCTTCCTTTCACGGTGCTCATCGTCACCATCATCGACGTGTCGAAACTCTCGCTCGGGTCTTGCCTCCTCAGAACACTCTTTGCACATAATAACCCCAAACTCAGTAACACCGTCACCAATCATCGTCGGGTTGTTTGGTACGAAGAACGCGCCGTTTCTACAGAACGCTGGTTCGCACGATTTCCCACAAATGTCACATTCGAGAGGCCCCTCGGGGAAATTTAGAACATTGACCCCAATATCGCTGTCTTCCAAGAAAGCGTTTTTAGGGTTAGACACATATTCCATAAAGTAGCGCATATCATCGTCTGGCTCAAACGTTGTGGAATATTTAGTATCGCTAACGTTATACGGGGTTTGGTATTCGGCAGGATTCACAAACTGTGAGATGAATTCGTTATCAACGTCCATCATCATCGTGTCTGATAAATGTACCGTATTTATAGTTTTTCCCTCCTCCTCATATCCCAGTAGCCGGTTTTATTCACCACCGTACATATATTCTTCTATAGCGGGGTTGTCGTTGTTATATACAGGAACGTCTTCGTCCCTTTCGTACTCCCCGTCGTACCCGCCGGTAATACCCTTGTATATATGGGGATATATAAGGGTTGGCAGCATTGTAAAAATGGTAATACAGAAAATAAACCCACCAACAGAAATGATAAGGAAAGCAATACACGTAGCAACTATGGACATCAAAACGCCAAGAATGAGCGAAAGGAATCCCAAAAAGCACGATTTCGCACTATGTTTGTTGCGGAGTACGATTATGATACCGTTGATCAGAATCGCCGTTAATATGGTCCCCTTTACAGTTTCAACAAACACACCAAATAGCCAAATGAGCGTCGGCGGGAAGAGACTCCTGGATCTCCAAGAGAGGAGAAATAGTTCTCTAACGGCGTCAACTCTACCAGCAGTGGTGGAATTTAACGCCGTATAATTATCATACAGAGAAGAGGCCATCGTCGTTGGCTATGATCAATATATTCAAGTAAAGGCGTGTGAGCCCCTTCCCATCATCGAGCTGATTATTCGGGCACTTTGTGCCCTGCTTGACTGGACGTCGTCCAGAAGATCCTGTTCCTCTTTCGTATAATCGGTCCCCTGGTTCCGCCGGGTCGTTTCCAAAAAGAACTCTTTCTTTATGAGGACGTCCCGTCTTATCCGGCTCATAGTGGTCACCTTAACGTTGCTCCGGCGTTTAATCGCCAGGTCGGCCCTCGCCTTGGCGACTCTAACAATGCTCCCGTCTATATGGTTCCGGAGTTGTCTATATCTCTGCGCGTTGATGTGGAACCCCGCGGGGAATTTCCTGTTTCGAGAAGATTTCCCGGGGGGTCGGGTGGTAGCTATGCTGTTAAAAGCACTACTACACATCTTGAACCTAACCGGGTTTTCCTTTTCTTCGCGGACGACCATTTTCAAATACTCAAGCGGTTTCGCCAGCTCGACTTTCCGCCGCTTGGGTTTTCTGAGGTGGCACATTTCTAAGATGGCGTCTGAGAAATACTTCGCCCTACAGCACGCGCTCAGCAGCCTAAAGAAATCCGTGTTTGTGAATCTTATCCACCCGAGTGTAACAAGTTCGATGTCGTAACCGGTCAGGGGGATGGCTGAAACGGTGTTCCCGGTTCTCTTGTCTGTATACGTCCTGTACCCGATCTTCCCCTTCGCAAGCATCGAAAGTAGCTTATTGTGCGCTGCTCTATAGTGAAGTTGAAAGTTTGTAGAGGGGGTCTTGACTATCGGCCGGTTCCCAACATAGACCCCGTGATGGTCTGTAAATGCGTTAATGTAGTTTGTGTCGTTTGTACACATTCCACACGTTTGGCATGTCCAGATCCCGTAACTGATTATCATCTCCTTCTCACACTTCTTGCATAATAGTACACCTATACCGGTCTGGGTCCCGTAGTACCTCCCGACCACGTTGCTGGGTCTATAGTAGGGGCCGGGGAGGGGAAATGGCCGTTGTAACAGTTTTCGCCGTTTCTACACACACACACACACACACACACATACACACGAACGAGAAAGACAGAAGTATTACCATTTGGTCATAAAGGTTTTATTCCATACACACCAAGAAGAAGTTTGGTGTTAGTAAACTAGAGTACGATATTGGCTACAAGGGAAACCCGGGATGTGAACTTTTCATGAAGGGGGCACCACAACATCATGCTTATCTAGAAGAAGAAGACGAAGAAAAAAAAAGAAAAGAAAAAAAATGTCCCCAAGGTTTTCCATGCAAGTCCCCCTCCTCATATAACGTCGAATCAGTTAGGGTGGATTTCTCTCCATCATACCTGTTCGTCCAAGTCGCTGTCCACAACAATATCATCCATGGTCGACTTAGCGTTCGAGGTAGAAGGTGGTAGAGCTATCACGGCCGGGGGGTCCCTGGGCTGGGGGGCGTTCATAGACTTTCTCTGCGTTTGGAGGGGGGGGGGGTCGTAGTTCACCGGTAGCTCTGGTATACTCGTACTAACAAGCTTGAAAAAGCTCTCCCCGTTAGGGACCTTGGTGATGATGCTTGCCCTGCCGCCACCGTTAGAGGATCCCTTCGCATGAATGATAGACACCCCGCCATTATCTCTCACCACAATCCCCCTGGCACCACCAGCCACGAGTTTTTCCAGAGAACTCGCACCGTACTTCGTTAGAATCGCCAGCTTGGTCGGGTCTGGCAGGCAAACCCACACGTCGACCAGTTTTCTCTCGAGCGAGAGGGTCTTCCTTCTCCTTTTTGGCGGTGGGGGGTTCCGGCCCCCCCCCTCCTCGGTATCCCCTTCATCTTCTCCACTCTCCTCGTCGCACACTTCTGGATGGGGGCGCGGCGCGGGCACCACTCGCCTTTTCTTCTTACCGGATGAGATTTGAGCCACAGGCGTCCTCTGTGTCTCTGAGGATGGGGCGATGAGACCCGCGGCGATCCTATCCATCTCGTCCATGTCAACCTGTTCCCGCACAACATAACGCCCAGATCCGCTTCTAGCCCCGTTAGTGTACGCCGAACTAGATGGGTCGTAGATTTCTGTGGGGATGGTCACAGAGATGCTGCCTCCACCAGATCTCAACAAGAGCATGCTGACAACATCTGGAGGCTGCGGAGGTTCCCCGTTGCGGTGGTTGATCGTAACAGTAGCTCTCACGTGGGGCTTGGGGGTCAACCTCTCTGCGGCGCTGCTAGAGCCTGCAAGTAGCTTGCTTAGATTGGCCCCAATTCCCAGAGAGCTGGTTGGGGGCTCCACCACTGCTATCTTGGGGAACGTGATTTCCTTGGTCCCGGCAGTGTTGTAGATTACACCCAACATGTGTTTGAATATATCCAGGGTCTGCTTGACGTCCCTTTCAGTCATAGGGACCCCGCTCGCGTTGACTCTTTTCTCTGGTTCGTGAACATAGGTGAACTTCGAGTACCCGTTCATCTCCCTGACCTCGGCAAGCTCCCAGGGCCCCCCGAGCACTTGTATGGTCCAGCTCCCAACCCCCCCTATACCACCGCGGGGGGTAGTACTGTTTTCAGACACAGGGGCGAAAGCCACCCCCCCACGCCGACTAGCACTAGATCCAGTGTCAACCCCGTTAACCCCCCTCAGCCACGCTGGATCTTCCCCACCTGATGCAGATTGCCTTCTTCCATCTTCACCCGCGTTCCAAACCATTGGTTTCATTTTTCTAGTGTCGAAAATACAATCACGGTCGAAACGACGCGTAGTGTAGATTTTTCAGACTTGAAAAAATTATTAGAAAAGATTAATGTCCCGCTTTTATACGATTCAAGTTGATTTTGATTGGTTAGTTGATTTGTCTGAAGATTTATGTATTGGATTAGACTTTTTCGAACTCGTATTTATTACACAACAACCGAGTCTTATATAGGAGAGAGTAGAGAAAGGATGGTTATTCAGTCCTACAAATATTTGACTATCCAGGGGGCTCACAGTTTGACGGAGGATGTGATATCGGTGTCCGACCCGGTAACCACGATACACGGTGGCACGCGGATCTCCCTGGAACGTGCCGTTCTCGGACCCTACAATAACGTGCACAAGGAGAGGGACACTGTAGCTCTATACTATAAAGGGAGCAATTCTATAGGCCCGGTGTACGGGGTTCCAACAGGTGTTCACTGTACCGAGCAGGTTGCGTTTCTTCTACCTGAACTCAATAGCGCGTTCCGGGCGGCACAGGCTAACTTTAACCTTAGCTATAACGTCACGTCAATGCGATTCACCATCTCGAACGCTGTTGTTCCGAGCATAGAGTTTGTTGTCTCGGACGAATTGGCATATTTGCTGGGCATGTCTGGAATTCACTGGGGGCTGGGGATGGTACGACTGAAACTCGTGGGGGGCACTCTTACCAGTAATTATAACGCCGTGATCGAACGGTATAAGGTGATACACGTTTCTCCCTACGTTGAATCGAACGTGTCGACGGTAAACGAACTTGCAGTGTCCACCCCGCTCGTGACAACCGGAGACAAATTTTTCCCCGAAGACCAAGACGCGTTCTCTCTCGTCTCTGGGACGACAATATCAAGGGTGTATCTACGAGCGAGTGAGCAGTATCGCGCTTACGTCCCCCCAAAGGATTTTTTCCTCTATACAAGAAACGACGTGTCTGTTGAGATTAGATTCTACGTTATAGGGGTCTCTGGGAACGCGTTTCTCGTTGATGTTCCGTCTTATATTCTGGTTTTCCGTCTAACAAACGTCGACGGATCGTCGTACGTATCGGAATAAAATTTGCACATGAATTGGAAAAAAAAGAGGGTGAACAAATTTCTCAGATCCTTTTATGAACTGCAGCGCTTTTCAACGCAACCCCTGCTTTTAAGTGAGCAGCGCGTTTTCTCCCCGGTGTGACTTTCGTCCAGGGCGTACTACTACGTCTACCAACACGGGGTCTAACGGGCGACCTTTTGGGCGCCGGGGTCATGGCGCGAAAGGAAAGGGGCGGCGATGGTGACCGTCTTCCCGTCCCCGGTGGTGGTGTTCTCAGGTCCAACAACACGGGAGACCGTTTTCTCAGCGGGGACAACTTTGTTTGCGGTTCCCAGCCACGCGCGAGAGCATAGCGTTTTCTCACGGGATATGTATCCACCCTTCTCCCCCTTCTCCTCGTTGGCGACGGTGGCGTGACGTTCGGAAACCACTTTCTATATATCTGAGCGCTTCTAACAAGTTCGCCGTGACCACCACCATAACCAACCTGTGTTGGATAAAACTGTGTTCTACCGGACTTATAATACCCCCTTATACTAGGGAGGGGGGGTTTAGGAGATAGCGGCGGACCGTCTTTCCACGTAGGAACCCTTTTCTTTGCAATGGGGCGCGTACTTCTCACTGTCGTTTTTGTCGTTGTCGTCGTCGTCGCAGTTTTCCCTCGCAGTTGTTGCTGTTGAGGATATGCTGGTGTGGTTGGGCGTTTCCTCTTCCGCCCAGTGGAAATGGTTGTCGTCTTAGTGCCAAGCACACCCGGTCTATAAGTTGTCATCCCCGGGGTTTGAAAGAAGGTCGTCGACGGTTCTCTAGTTCGCGACGGAGGTCTTATTGTTGTCGTTGTTATCCCTCGAGAAAAAGATCTCCCGGGTCTAATCTGTATATCGCGTCCTCTTATGACGATCTTGGACGTCGACGGGGGTCTTTTGCTAGTTGCTGTTGTCGTTTTTGTCGGTGTCGTCGTCGCCACCGCTGTCGCCCGTTTCGGTCGCTCTGATATCGGTAATAGTGGTATTACAAAAGACGTGCTCGGGGAAAAACTCACTGACGACTCCGCAGACCTCCTGCTGGGTGATAGGGGAGAAGAAGAGGAGTGGACACTGGGGGGCGTTCCAACAACCAATCGTCGTCTACTTACCGCCTTTTTTCTCTTCACAGCAGACTTCTTCTTCTTCGACGTGGGCTTGGTCTGCGCGGGCTGCTTCTTCGGGGGGGATCCTCGCATAACAATGGTGGACGGTCTCTTCTTCGGCGATGGCCTTTTCTTCCGCTTCGTCGTTTTTCGCTTGCTAAGAGTTTCTAGTGCTAGCGGTGGCAATGACGGCGTGGGAGGCGGGGGAAGATTCCTGAGCGTATCAAAACTCAAATCTCTCTGCCGTTCGAAGGGTGCAGGGGAATGTCTCGATCTCAGAGCAGGGGGCGGTGTTCGTCTTGCCGTTACCGGCGACGGCGACCTGGACATGGCTCTTGGAGTTGTTGGTAATGCTGTTGGAGACATTCCCTCAAACCCACCACCACCACCACCACCACCACCACCATACTCGCCACCGCTGCCAAAACTGCCGCGGGAGGGCGGTGACGGTGATCCTCTTTTCGACCCGCCGCCCCCCCTCGAACCTGGGGGCGAGGCGCCACCGGACGGCGATGGTGGTGGGGGTGGAGGAGGGGACGGGGGAGAGGGGCGGGGCGAGGGGGTGGACGATACCCTCTGGAGCTGCGGGGACTTCTTTCGCCGTCTTGCGACACTGGGAGATTCCAGTTCAATAATCCTGCCGGCGTATTCTCTAAAATACGCATCCAGCACCCCCTTCCGTTTTGCCATCCGTTCCCTGGCTATCCCAACCTGTTCTGGTGTAGAATTCTGGTTTTGGATGATGTGTCTGTCTCGCGTGTTCCATCTCATCAACTGTGTAAAATTGGCTCTCTTCTCCTCCTCGGTTCTTCCAGGATACGCGGGGAGATCCAGGAAAGTTCTGATTGGACCCCCTTCACCACGCCTTTTCGTCCGTATTCTCCTCTTATCGAGCTTCTGCTTGTATCTTAGCAAATCCACCCCTTGTAATTCTAGAAGTTTTGCCCGGTCTGCTGAATAATTACGTTGATAAGCCCCTCCCCACTTTGCTCTTGCCGTTGCGAGATTGATCGCGTGGGGGATGTAATTTTCGGGTGCAGGTTCCAAAGAGGCCTCGTGTAAATCTTCTATACCAGACTTGACCAGTTTCTTTGCCTTTGTGCTAACAACTTCACCTCGATTCTTCTCTCTTCCCTCGAGATAGTTGTATGGCGGGTTGTAGTACAGAGCCATCAGAACGTTCGCGGTCTCTGGGGATATATTTTTATATTCCCTATCGGTTGACAGTTCCTCCCCAGTTACCACCCTACTAAGGTCCCCGCCAGGTTGTAAGGGAAGCAGGGCCATGGGCATCTCTCCTCGGAGTTTTTTTGGCCACATCTTGAGTTTTTGAATCCTGGACCTAGCACCTTGCTCGACCTCGATATCACCAGCCCGACCATAGGCTTCGTATATATCAGACGCAAGATGGGCGGGAATCCTCTGTCTCCTCAAGAAGGGTGCTTTCTTGAAGGGGGAACCCGGCTCTCTGAACTTTTTGTAGGGGTGCGTGCGACGGATGACATCCTCGTCCCTCTTACGTATTCTCCGAACAATCTGTCTTAAATCAGCATCTTCTTCAGAAGACAATTCTCTAATACCAGGGTGTATCATAGTTCTAAACTGTTCGCGCTCTCCCCCCCCTGGTTTCCTATAATATATAAACCCTCCGATACGACGAAGTTGAAATGTGATCGCTGTTTAATGTGTTTCCCCCTTCTTCCTGAGAGAATAGTGCAAGTGAAAAGAAAGTTTTACATCGTTCTGATACTAGAAAAAAGTGAGTAAATGCTATCGACAACACTATTGAACCAATCACCGATGGTTTTCATGAACCCGTATCCAGGAACGTTTTCTAGAACAGCGTTTGTCAAATAATCTCTGGTATTGTCCTGAACCCTCCCTATTGTGTTGTTAACGGTATCAATGGCGGACTGCCCAACCTCTTGAACATTCTCTTGTGTTTGCTGCGTGATTCCCTGAATTGTTCCCAGTGCCACAGACATAGGGTTTGCCATCCCAATAGTGCCCCCAATAGTGCCCCTAGAAAGAACATTCGCTCTCCCTACAACCGACACAGCTGGTTTGCCAACAGTACGGCCAGTTGTCTCGGCAAAGTCTTTCCCCCCTTGTATCAAATTCTCGCCGGTTGTCACAGCCCGTCCGACATTTTTTACGATAGTTTGCGCGGCTACCCCCCCAGCCTGTTTGATGCCCTTCACAGCATTCCCCGTCGAGCTTGAAACGTTTGAAACAACCCCGGCACCAAATGTTGACGCGTTGCCTGTGATATTTACTTCTTCAACATCCTCAACAACTCTAGACACAGTTTGCCCTATGGCGCTGGTAACGTTTGAAATACGAGGAACGTTAAAAGTAGGCCCCCAACCCATGATGACGCTATGTGTTTTTGGGTGTCGGTGAAAGACTTTTAATATATATTCCGTAAGAAAATTCTCCTCACAGGAACAACAAACCGGGGGTTTGGCACGGACCGGCAACAACACCTAATGGAGGAACGCGCGGTAGTCCTTATATACCATCGCCAGCTCTGGACTTTTAACCCTCGTCATCGCGGTGTATATTATACGCCCGGCCATCTCTGGACTCATCGCACTTATCAGGTCGAGCTCGTGCAGTATGATTCTCGATCGGTGTTTGACAACATCCAGAAACTCTTTGGGTAGAGACTTGTCGGGCTCTTCCTGGATTGTCATCCCCTGGACAGTATAAACCGTCATCGCGTACCCGGGAACAACAGATACGGCGAACTCCTCTGTTGTCAACCCGATTACCCCTCCTTCATGCTGCTCTGCGATAACCCACCTCTCCCCGGGCCGCGCGTAGGACGTGGGGGATTCCAGTTCGAACCGTTCGTATCTCAGCGGCATTTTCATGAGATAGTAGATCTCGTTCTTGACGACGTGATCGCTGTTCACAACCCCTATGAGCGGCATGCCTACCGTACAGTACATCGTCTGGTACTGGTCCCCGTCACACTCGATTCTTCTGATGAACCCGCCAAAGACGCCGGCAAGGTTTCTCATCTCTTGAACAAGCCTCGCGTAGTCGACGATGAGATGCTGTTTCCCCGGGAGCGATCTGAAAATAGCCTCGTTCATGTGGATACTGTTGATGACCTTCCTCGTCCAGTTTGTATACGTGACGTGGAAAGATTCGAAATCTGCGAAGGTTCTCATATCCGCAGTGGGCTTGAGTTCCCTGCAGTACCCGTGGCGCTCGACGTAGGAGACCGCATCCTCTCTGAGTCCGACGACATACTCTCTATACACTGGGTTGTCCCCTCCCCGAACGATGTTGGTTAGTTCAACTAGAACAACGCAGTCCTCGATGAGCGTCCTCTCTTCTCCGGAACTCTTACGGTTCCCCTCGGATATGAGATCGTCCATGATGTCCCCCCCGGGGTAGTGGCACGACACCTCGCCCACTGGGTTTAACTGGTACTGGTCAAGGAAGAGAACGATGTGCCGTATTCTCCGGGTCTGTACCAAAAACGATAGCTTTTCGAACATGTACGACGATCCCATCCCGGCCTCGTCGAAAAGGAGCACATCTGTGTTGAACGAGGACATTTTCACGTCCCCTCCCCACCTACCGTAGTTGTCTATCCTGAGGAAACTGTGAACCGTCGTTGCCTCAAACGCGCCGTTGTTCTGACTGTCTCTGTTCAGTCTGCACCGCGCAGCGTTCGTCGGGGTGATTACCCGAACCCCGATCCCCTTCTCGCGGAGAGAGTTCGCCATCTCTATTAGAAGAGTAGACTTTCCGGTTCCAGCAGATCCAGTCACAATGCACGAAAAGGGGCGCTCTTCGAACATTTCGCGCATTCTTTCGACATCAAGCACCGATTTATCCACGAAGGGGGGGTAAACCCTTTGCCTCGAGGACAGGTTGTAGTTGGCGGTTTTTTTGATCACCGCCACAGCCCCATCCGGCCGTTTCCTAGAAAGGGAGTCCGCGCCGTCCGTCTCCCTTAGAACGACCCCGTCGGGTACCGATACCAGCGAGGGGTGCGCCCCCCCTCCCCTCTCAAACACGGACCCCTCTTTGAACACGAAGAATTTCCCAACGATGTCGCGCTTAACCTCTCTTATTAGATCCTCGCACTTCTCCCGGTTGGAAAATATCCCCCCCATCCTCGAGTTGTTGGGGATCGTGGCAACAACCTCGTCTGTCGAAACCATTGATATTTCGAACCCGATCCGCCGCAGATACTCGCAAACACCTGTAACCGCCAAAGCCGCCATTTCCAAAACCGCGAACCTTATGTGTTGCAAGGTTCTGTATCTCCTCAGGCTTTCAACAACTGTGACCTGGTATATCGGTTTTCTATCGTTTCCAACAGTGCCCTCGCCGAAGTTTACGCTGTGCGTAACCCCGTCCCGCCCCCCGTAGGCTCCCAGAGATTTTATGACCCCTTCTATGTCAGGAGTCGAGCACATTTTCACCATCCGCGTGCTTTCGATCGCCATCCTCCCGACGGCGTGGTTGACCGCGTCCTTCGCCCACTTCTCGTCGCTGTTTAAAAGCCTGGACAGCATCTTTAAACTGGCAGCGCTTAGCGGGGACTCTACCTTCACCGTCCTTATATAGCGATGGACCGAGAAGATTGCCCCGAAATTGTCCCTGGCGCTGATGAGGAAGAACCCGGAATACCAACCATCGTAGATAAGCGGTAGTTTCACGTCCGAGTTTGTAGAGGGGTTAAGACAGAAGATACTCTGCTCTGCGTAGTATAACCAGTGTGGGACAAGACACTGTTGAAACGCCCGCCCCTCCTCGCCCCTACCATACGTATCTTCGACAAGTTCGACGCGGGAGGAAACATCAAACTTGTATACGTGGTCTCTCAGAACGTGATACAGGCATGTCCCGTAGCACCTGACTATATCAACTCCAAACGTCCTGTATGGGAGAACCATGTCAACCGCTTCGTGGTCCACCGCGAGGCTGAAGTTGAAAGGGACGTGGGTACTGTGCATGTCATCGAAGATCGACCCGGACACCTTGCTTGTTGGGGTTGCGCAGTTGCTCAGCCCCCCGAAGTAGAGTACACTCATGCAGATATCCGACTCCCTGAGGTAGATGGTTGGTGGGATCTTTTCCACAACAGTGTTCAGTACTATAGACTTGTACCCCGCCACGTCCTGGTTGTCTTTAAAGAACCGAGCAGTTGTATCTTCTCTTACGTTTCTGCCATACTTGTTGCTGCGAAGAACATAGTCCCCGCCGAAAGAGTTTCTCAGCACGTCGTATGTGGGAACAACACACGCACATAAGCCCCCCCCGGCTATGTCGGAACTTGTTGTGTCCCTGGGGTCTGTTCTCAGAACAAACGATACTGGTTTTGTAGACGCCCCGTCCACGCCCAGACAGCCCGGCCCTGGGATCCACCTCAAAAGAACGCATACGCTATAGAGAACGTTCCTGAGAAGACCGTCACACTCCCTACCGATGAATATGATCCCCAGCGAAGGCTTTCTTGTTGTTACTTCAACCCC
>Ga0051987_10001298_pt1 | contig 12843 bp, 11 predicted proteins | sample CryGey08umfilter_2_FD_58083 | JGI IMG/M metagenome (GOLD analysis project Ga0051987, IMG submission 58083) | Groundwater microbial communities from aquifer in Utah, USA - Crystal Geyser 4/10/14 0.8 um filter | ecosystem: Environmental > Aquatic > Deep subsurface > Groundwater | place: USA: Utah... | reverse complement strand
TTGCCAGCATTGTCGAGTCTCAGAAACGATTCCAATTAAAGATCTTGAGCAGTTTATGTCAATCGAGACAATCAAGAAACACTACATTCCGGTTGGCAAAAATCAAGAGGTCAGGATCTATAAAGGTCAAGGCTGTCGGTCGTGTCACAACACTGGTTACCAAGGTAGAATTGGCATTTATGAAGTGATTGAGATGACCAAAGCCATGCGCGAATTAGTGTCAAAAAAGGCTGAAACTGATGAGATTTCAGACTTAGCCTTAAAAGAGGGCATGACCACCATGTATGACGATGGCATTGAGAAAATTACCCGTGGTTTGACCACAATCGAAGAAATCTTGAGAGTTACAAAAACCGAAATGGAATAAAACAAAAGTTAACTGATTGTTTTATGATGTACTATGGAAAGTAAGAGTTTTTAATAAAAAGATTCCACCATGGCATTTGGACAACTCAGACTTTCATCAGAAGAGAAAATTGGTTTGGTCAGCAATATTTCTACTATGCTGGCGGCCGGTATTCCAATCGTGGAAACTATCACTTCTTTACTTGAGGAAGCCAAAGGTAATCAACGCAAAATTTTACTTTCTTTACAAGACGACGTCACCGCTGGCAAGCAAATCTCCGAGTCGTTTGCCAGGTATCCACTGGCTTTTGACGATGTGACGGTCAACTTGATCAAAGCCGCGGAAGAGGCCGGCACGCTAGAAACTACTCTTAAGGACTTGCAAAAAACCATTATTGAAGAGCGGGAGTTTTCAGATAAAGTCAAATCGGCAATGTTTTATCCGCTGATTGTGTTGGTCATCTTTTTTGCGGTGCTGCTAATGATGCTGCTGGTGGTGATTCCCCGCATTTCAACGGTTTTTTCGCATCTGAATGTAGTGTTGCCGTTGCCAACCAAAATTTTAATTTTTGTTTCGAACGTAATTACCCACCATTGGTTGCTAGTGAGCAGCAGTACGGCGGCACTGATCGCTACCGTGATAATCTTGTACAGCATCAAACGGGAGATGGTTCTGGGAGTGTTTTTTAAGTTACCGCTGGTTTCAACACTGGTACGCCAAATTGACATTACCCGTTTTTCGCGCAGTTTACATTTGCTCTTGGCTTCAGGTATTCCCATCACGACTTCATTGGAATTGGCTCAAGCGGTGATCTTGAAAAAAGAAGTCAGAGTTTTGGTGGCCAAGGCGCGTGATCAAGCCCAAGCCGGTCATCCGTTTTCAGCCGGTTTACGTTCAAAGCAAAATATCATTCCCAGTATGATGATTAAGTTGATGGAAGTGGGTGAAAAAAGTGGCACCCTTGAGGAATCAATGCTCAATGTTTCAGAAAATATGGACTACACCGTTTCCCAATCAATCAAAAAACTCACAGCAATGTTAGAACCAATCATGTTGGTGCTGGTTGGTTTGGCAGTCGGGGGCATGATGCTGGCAATTATTGCCCCAATTTATAACTTAATCGGCCAGGTTGGTCGCTAACTTTTGCTGGCACTTAAGGTGCTTACGTGGCTGTTTTAATCATGTCAATAAACTGTTTGGGGGTGATGTCAGTTTTGATAATCACTTTTTGAGCGCCCATCTCTAGGGCTTGTTTAACGGCTGGATCATTAGCCAAGCTGGTGAGCAAGATGATGGGTCCATTTTTTTGTTTAGGCGTTGATTCTTTAAGCTTGGTTAAAATGCCAAGACCGTCAAGCTTAGGCATCACGACATCTAAAGTTATCACGCTATAACCACCGGCTATGATTTTTGCCAGCGCTTCTTCACCATCAGAAGCGGTGTCAACAGCAAAGCCCTCAGCTTTTAGCACTTCTTCATACAGTTCTCTGATATACTGTTCGTCATCAACGACTAGGATGCGTTTTGATGTATTTTTTTGATTTGTTTGATTCTGAGCAGTGGCTTGTTTAACTATATCATTCATATACTCTCAGCATAAACAGTCAATTAAAAAAAATCAATGCTCTGATTCAGTTTCTTGATCTGAAATAATATTGCATGTTATAATTAGTTATAGGATAGTAATATGAAATCTACAGAGGTTGAGCGCATTAAAGAAACACCACACAATGGTAGAAATATAACTAATTGGGTGATTCCGTTGTTTTTGAAAGAATCTGAATTAGCTGCCGTTGAAGCTGATTGTCTTAGCAGTATATTAGTTGATTTACCCGCATATTCTATTTCAGATCGAGAACAAATCTTAGCTGGTCACCGAACTATTGCTAATAAACACCAGCTCAAATCTCCCTATTTTGGTTTACCTTCTTCAGGTGTAGATCAGCTTGGTAATAACCAGCCATTTCTTGATGAAAAGCTTCGGATAATTGAAACTCCTCGTGGTGCGTATACTGAAAGAATATTTATTGGTGCGGTCAATCAGTTGCCTGATTCCTTGGTTGCGGCAATTATTAATGATCAAACTCATGCCTATATTAAGCAGAAAACCATGGGTGAATTCCCCCAAAACGATCCTCAGGCTTTAGAAGACTTAGTTGCCATTATGATTGATGGTTTTGGTTCAACCGATGTAATAATTGTTTTTTACTTAGAAGAGAAAGATGCTTCCGCCGGTCAGGCTATGATCAAACCTATTTCTGGTGCACGAATTATTTTCGGGAAAAGTGATAAGACGGTCAACGAATTGAATGGTTCTGTAGAATCAACTGTACCGACGCTTAGTGCGTTACAAATTGATGATGGAGAGCTAGAAAAATTTGATCGTGGTTTGGCAGAAACACCTGAACAAAATGTATTTGGTGTTTCTCGCTTGTTCAGTGTCGAGGTACCAGACGTTTCTGAGTTTACTACTATGCCCCGGGCTTTGCTAGTTTCTGCGTATGTACCGCTTGCTGCTCAGCACTATGCTCAAAGATATAATTTACCGGATATAGACTTTTTAATCTATGACACACATCTTGCTTCACTCACTAGAACTCTTGGTCGGATCTTTAATTCTATAGTAGTTGCCAAAAATGGTCAGGTTCAACCAACTAAGACAGTTTTGCAGACTATTCTTCATCATCATTATGATGGTTTGAGAAATCGCATTCATGTTGGGGTAATGGACATGAATGAGTATCCATCAATGGCTCGAAAGCTTCTTGAAGAACATAAAATGCCAATTCCTCAAGAGGTAATGACTTAACTAGAAAGCAAATCATGAGAAGAGATGAAATCGGCCAAAATCCTGATATAGAATTAGCTCAAACTACTGAGTCTGGCGATTCCTGGACTTGGTATCAAGCTATACTTGCTCAAGAAGTTCAGCGCATAGCTGGATTAGTCTATGTTGCTCCTGAAGTTCTTAATCCAACCACTTCGGGTGACATGGATCGTATTGCTGCACTCAAAGCAGTGGCTAAGGAGAAAACACGGACTCTTCCATTCAAATCAGCAATAAATGAATATCTTGAACTACAAGGTAAACTTGCTCGTAGATTGGAAGAGATTGGTCTCTCTCCCCAAGCAAATAAGGATCAGCTTGAGTTTGGAATGAAAGCTTCATTTATTAAGTTAATCCATACCTTTGATCCTGAATTCATAATTTCGAGCGATGAATTAAGTAGTTTGCTGGCGGAAACCTCAATATTTAAGGATAGGGCAAAAATAATTGAACGATTATTTGAGTTCCAAGGCACCGAAAAGGAGTTATTTAGGAGTGAAAGTCGTTATATCTGGAACCAATCAGAACAAGATTTAACTGTCTATGCCAGCCAAAGATTGATTGAGACTTTACAAATGACCAGATTTCTGGGGCTTATTCCTTTCGAGTCTTTAGCTAAACTTCGTCGATCAAAAATTGTGGTTCTTGGGGCAAGTGTTGCCGCATCCACCCTTGAATTACTCGCTGCCTTAGGCGTTGCAGCCCAAATTGAATTTATTGATGATGGCGAACTGGAGCCTTCAAATGGTCCAAGAATGCCAGCGGGCAAAACAAGTGACTATAGAAGTAACGGCCAACCAAAAGTTTTTGCTTTGGCTGATATTTTATTTGGCAGAAATCCCTACGGACAGTTCATCCCTCACCGTGGTAGAGTGGTTTTTTCGGAAGAGGAAAAACGTCCCGAAAAAGATGATCGGACTTTAAGTGAGTTAGTGACGGATGACGTTGCTTTTGTGGTCGAAGTGGTTGATGGTCCCAGAGAAAAAACAAGGGTTCGTCTGGAGATGGAGCAACATCATCCCCAAATTCCGATTGTGTTTCCGGCCGATGTTGGTAACAATGCGTTTACTGGTTTGGAAGACTCAGCCGCAGGCAATTACTTTAATCAATCTTTAACCCCTGCCCAGCAGGAGTTTATACGTCGAGTTGCCAACAAGGGATTGGCTTCACTGAATGAAGCAGAAAAGACATTATTATTGATAGTCGGAAACCAATTACCAGCAGAACATAAGTTGCAGGTGATATCTGGTCCGTTTGGCGGAATAGAACCATGGTTATCACAGACGCCCATCGCCGCCAGACAGTCAGCTGCCGTTGGTGCGAGCGCAATGCTTTGGCATCTGAGTACCGGAGAAGGATTAGGAAAGAACCTAACTTTTCAAAACGGTCTCTCCAGTCTACAACCACCGTTCTCACCAGAGGCAAAAAAAATACTGGATAAGATTAATTCTTTAGTCACCCAATAATTTTGAGATCACTTCAAAAAACTTTGCCGAATTGTCACTAAGCACCTAATCCCGTATATTGAGTGTAATGTTTAATATTGCAATAACAGCGCTGACAGTGCTAGCCAATGGCGCTTTTGGTTTAGTGCTTTTCAAGAATAATCGGCGTTCTGCAACTAATCTTTTCTTAGTCCTGTTGCTGTGGGTGATTATGGCTTGGGCGATTTTTACTCACCTTGCTTTGGAGATGGGATCACCTGACCAACGATTATTTTTTGTAAGGTTAGTTATGTTTTCGACTGTACCATTTGGCCCACTAATTTATCTGTTGGCTCGAGTTTTCCCTGGCAGTCAACTAACCATTAGAAAAAGTATTCTGATGGCAATTCTAGTGGTCAACTTGATTATTGCCGGATTAGCTCTAACACCACTCATGTTTTCTAAGCTTATCAATTCTCCCGATGGTTCGTTCATTATTATTCCCAGTTATGGCATTGCTCTTTACGGCTTTAATTTTATTGGTTTCATGTCTTGGGGATTTTTTTTGCTGGTGAGAAAATATAGGACTAATGTTGGTATTCAAAAAACACAAATAGGTTTGTTTTTATATGGGTTAATTATTTCTTGCGTTTTGCTAACAATTACCAACTTTCTAGCTGTCATTATTTTGGCCTCGATTGATTTGGTTCGGTTTGGGCCGCCCCTGACTTTAATTTTAATTTCTTTCATGACTTATGCCATTCTTAAGCACGGCTTGTTAGACATTCGCGTGCTTTTGGCTCGTTCAATAGGTTATAGTGTGACAGCTTTTTTGCTGTTTTCTGTGTATTCTTTGGTATTAATGTTTTTTGGTGCTCAACTTCTCGGTAGAGAAACGTCTTTGACTGAATTTATTATTTCTTTCTTCTTAATTATTATTATTGCTTTTTCTTTTGCCCCACTGCAAAAAATAGTTGCCTCGCTGACTAAAAGAATATTTTATAAAGATGATTATGATTCAGAAAAACTGCTCTATGATTTGGCAGTCGTTATGGCTACGACACTGTTATTAGAAAATTTGTCCAGGAAACTATTAAAATTGCTGCTGATTAGAATGCAAGTGACCCGCGGCATGATGATTTTAACAGAACAAAATCTCATTTATTGGGTTGCTGCCGAGGGATATGCAACTGTGCCTGAGTTTAATGAAGAAGATATCAAGCAGCTGACTCAGGCTGAAAACTTAGTTGTTTTTGAGGAAACACAAGACAAAACAGTTAAGCAATTCATGGATCGCCATAATCTCAAACTTTCAAGTAAATTTATTAAAGAAAGTAAAACTATTGGCTTTCTTTTTTTAGGAGATAAATTATCAGGAGATAGTTACACTTCAAAAGATAGAACTTTGGTCACCATTTTTTCTCCAGAAGCTGCGGTGGCAATACAAAATGCCAAAGCCTATGAAGAAATTCGCCGGTTCAACATTACCCTAGAAGAAGAGGTTAAAAATGCAACTAATAAGTTAGTCAGAGCTAACGGCAAATTGCAAGAGCTAGACAAGCTTAAAGACGAGTTTGTCTCGATTGCGTCTCACGAACTAAGAACGCCAATGGTTTCGATCAAAAATTATGTTTGGATGGCTTTGGCCGGTAAGGGAGGCAAAGTGACACAAAAACAAAAATTTTATTTGCAGCGAGCATTTATATCAGCCGATCGAATGACGAAGTTAATTAACGATATGTTAAATATTTCTCGAATTGAATCAGGCAGAGTGATGCTCAGTCCGGTTAAAGTGAATTTGTTAGCGTTAGTTGAACAGATCTTAGCAGAAGTTAAACCTCGAGCCAAGCAGCTTGAAGTCAAGTTAATCCTAGAAAAAGAAGCCAAAAATCTTCATTCAGAGCAAGAGGTTGAGCTACCTGAAGTCGTAGCTGACCAAGACAAATTAGCCGAAGTGCTGACTAATTTTTTGGGTAACAGCCTCAAGTTTACGCCGGCCAAAGGCTCAATTACCGTTTCTTTTGCAGTTGACCAAAAAACTCAACAGGTGATTGTTCAGGTTGCTGATACTGGAGTTGGTTTAGCGGCTGATCAAATCCCCAAACTGTTCAAAAAGTTCGGCATCATTAAAGAATCATACCGAAGTCAAACTGAAGCGGCTCAAGGTAGTGGTTTGGGTCTATTTGTCAGTAAGTCAATTATCGAGCTCCACGGTGGCAAAATTTGGGTTGAATCTAAGGGCAAAGACAAGGGCTCAACTTTTAGTTTTTCGGTGCCAATATATTCAGAAGAAACAATGACCAGTCTCAAAAAAAAGTTTAACTCTCCGGCAGATAAAGGTATGATTAGAACAAAGATTGAATAATTGAGTTTAAAGAATGAAAAAAACCTTGCCCAACAACCTAATACACGGCTTCACTCTGGTTGAGTTATTGTTAGTGCTCGGCTTGTTTACCATCATTTTTGCGCTTTCCAACATTTCGCTCACTGGACTCATTGCCAAAACCTCGACTCAAGAATTTACCCAAACCGTGATTTCAGATTTGCGTCGACAACAAAATCGAGCGATGACGGGCGATGCGGCAGGCGGCATGGCTCAGGCCTATGGGGTCAGGTTTGAGACTATTTCGTACATCTTGTTTGCCGGTGACACCTATAACCCTCTGGCAAGTGACAATATTTTGGTTCAACTACCAGTCGATCTTCAATTTCAGACCATCAACCTGCCTCAGCAACAAGTGATTTTTTCTCAGCAAAGTGGCGAAGTTTTTAGTTATGCTAGTGAGACTGATACGCTGATCTTAAGAAATACGACCAACAACGAATCCGTGACCATTAAGTTTAATTCCCTGGGAGTAATTACCTTGACACCATGACAAACCCTGCCCGCCTAATCCGCCACCTGAAAAATCTGTCCAAATCATGGGGTTCGCGGGGTAGTTTATTGGTTGAAGTTTTGGTGGTGATGGCACTGATGGGATTGTTATTGCCATCATTAATCGGCGCCATTATCACCACCAAAGAGGGTGAGGTTCAACGTCAGCGGCGAACTACAGCTACCGGCCTGATTCGTGAAGCCACTGAAGCCTTAAGAGTGATTCGTGAAGATGATTGGGAGGCCTTTGCCGTGCCAGGTAACTATCATCCAGTAATCTCTGGTGTGAGTTGGCAGCTAGCGGCGGGGCCAGAAACAATACAGGGATTAACCAGGCAAATTGAGATTAAAGCTGTTAATCGGGATAGTGCGGGAGTTATCACCACTACCGGTGGCAGTCCTGATCCTTCAACTCGAAAAGCGATTGTCACTATTAGCTGGACACTACCAACACCAGGCTCAATTCAAACGGAACAGTACTACACTCGCTATTTAGACAATTTATCATTGACCGAAACAACTGAGGCTGATTTTATTCCAGGTACCCAAGTTGGAACAACTGTCATCAATAACTACGGTGGAGAAGTAGAGCTCGCTTCTGGGGGCAAAGGCAATTGGTGTCAGCCAAATGAGTACATTCAGGCTGAGTACGACTTGCCTCAATCGGCCAAGGCCAAGGTAGTTAGAGCAATCGAAGGCAAAGCGTTTACTGGGACTGATGATCATAATGGTGTTTTTGTTGAGTTGGGTATTTCTCAGGACGACCCGCCTCAAATTAGCACTTCCAGTACCATAACCGGCTACGACACTAATGATATCTACATTGACAATAATTATGCGTACGTCGCTACTGGGGATGTCAGCAAAGATGTGGTGATTGTCGACTTGAACACTAACCAGGAAGTGGGCTACTTTAATGATACTTTTTGGTGGGGAAGCGCCCAGGGTGTGTTTGTGAAGGGGAATGTTGGCTATGCAGTCATTGGTCCTAAACTCCATACGTTTGATCTGAGTAGTAAGACTGGCGAACGGCCAGAGCTTGACTCAGTCAGCTTGAGTCCCTACTGGTGGTGGCCGGCCACTGGCTATCGGGTTAGGGTGGTGGGTGATTATGCCTATGTGGCGGTTGACTGGGGGGTGGCTGAAATGCAGCTGGTTAATGTGGCCAACCCAACTAATATTTCTCGAGCAGGAACAGCTGACGTTAACTCTAAACGGGGTAAAGATATTGCTGTTAATGAAACTGGTACCCGGGCGTATTTGCTGACCGATCTTGACGATTCAAGAAGAGAACTTTTTATTATCAATACTCAAACTAAGTCAGGCAGTTTGCCAAAAATTGGTGAGTACGACTCTAACGGGATGAATCCAAACGGCTTGGCTCTGGTGACTGAAAACAAGTTGATCATTGTTGGTACCGGTGGTGAGGAGTACCAAGTAATTGATATTTCGCAAGAAACTAGCCCACAGCGTTGCGGTGGTCTAAACTTAGATACGGGTGTCTACGGCGTTTCTGGGGTACTTGAAAGTGACGGCGAAGCTTTTTCATACATTGTCACCAAAGATGGCGATCAAGAATTTAAGGTTATCGAAGGTGGAGCCGGTGAAGCGTTTTCTTCAGAGGGAACTTTTGAGTCAAGGATCTTTGATGCTACGTATTCGACCGCCTTTAACTATGTTTTACCAAGTCTAATCATTGCTAACCAAACAACCGCTCAATACCAAATCGCGGTTGCCGATCCAGTCAATGACAACTGCACTGATACAGCCTATAACTACGTCGGACCTGATGGCACTAGTTCTAGTTTTTACACTGCAGATGGAGCAATTCCGCTTGATGACAACTCGGCTGGCTACGAAAATCCTGGTCGCTGTTTTCGCTATAAAGTCTTTATGACTACTGGTGATAGCTCAAGTACACCGGTGTTAGAGTCAATGACAGTTAACTACTCACCATGAACATCTTTTCATCATTTAAATCATCACCAACCATCAACTTTTTTCAGGCGGGCTATACATTGGTTGAGCTGCTCATTTACTTTGCCTTGGTTTCGTTACTTTTTATTCAACTTTCTTCCTTATTTATTTCGATGCTAGACGCAAAGCAAAGTAGCCATGCTCTCTCTGCAGTTGAAGGCGACGGCCAGTATATTTTTAGTCGCTTACTGTACGACATTCAACGGGCCGACCAAATTGTTGAGCCCGCGTCACTGGGAGCGGCTAGCAATCGAATTCAGCTAACCATTGGTGGTGTTAACTATACCTATGAACTGGTTGGAGCTGTTTTGACATTAACCAGAGATGGGCAAGCTATACCGCTGCATACCGCAACCCTAGCGAGTGATTTTTTGGCTACCAGACTGGGAAATGTGGGCGGCAAACATTCGTTGCAACTCCAATTTAGATTGACTAGTCCAATTCAAGAAACCAACGGCCAAGAGTCACAACTCTATCAAACAACAGCAGGACTGCGATGAAAAAAAACAATCAAAACAACCAGTCAGGCAGTGTACTGATTGCTCTGATGATTTTTGTGGTGTTGAGTGTGACCATTGTCTCGGCAGCGGTGTTATTGGTGATCGATAGCACGGTAGTTTCTACCAACCAACAAGTGGGTACGCTAGCGCTCTCGATTGCAGAGAGCGGAGTTGAAAATGCAATCTTGAGATTATTGCGGAATCCAAGTTATACTGGAGAAGTTTTACCAGTCAGCAGTGGTAGTGCCACCCTGAGCGTTACAGGTATTAATCCGCTGGTTGTTAGGTCGGTTGGCCGGGTTGGTGGCTTTGAGCGAACAATTGAAGCGACGCTGACCAGGAATAATGGCGTCTTGACAGTAGATGCTTGGCAAGAGGTTGAATAGCGATGTGGAAGCGAAAACAAACTGAAACTATTGTCGTTCTTTTACAACGGGCTCAAATGAGTATCTTTAGAGAGTCTAGTGGCAAGATTACCAACTATCTATTTGATCCGAAGATCGTTCAAGACCTTGAGGTCAAAGATGAACCAGGCTTTATCAGAGGACTAAGCATCTTCTTTGCGCAGCAAAAACTTGTTAGTGCTAGTGCGGTTCTTTTGCTGGATAGCAGCGTCTATTTTTCCAAAAAACTAACTGGGGATGCTAAGCCCACTCAAGTTGAAAAAAACGCTGCAGAAAAAACACAAAAATCTGAAACGGTAGCCGTGACTGAACTAGAAGAAAAAATTGGAGCACCAGCAGATTCTGAACTAGAGAATGAAAAGCGGCTTTTTGTCCAGAGTGTTCCCTTTGCCAATGTCTTCTCGACTGTCCTGTCAATTGAAAAAGAAAAGATCTTGATTGCTCTCAACCGAGATTTTTATGAGCCAGTCGTCAAAGCCCTTGCCGACAGAGAAATTAAGTTGATGGCGATCTTTCCCATTATCGTGGTTTCACATTTATTTAAATCAAACGGCTTTACCGCTCAAACTGCCGGCTTATTGCTCACAACCGTTGACAAGTATCACGCTCAAAATTTTCTTGAAAGCACCATCAAAAAAGATGAAATGAGGGCGTCGATGACGGCTTTGCCTCAAGACGATTCGGATCGGAAACGATTAGTTGGGCTAGCGGCGCTTTTTGTTGTGTTAATTGGGGTGCTAGTCGGGCTGATTATGTGGTCAAGACAAAGAGATCTGGCTCTCACTCCTATCACTGCACCAGTTGTGACTGAACCAATAATAGCAACTTCAACACCAACTCAAACTCCTATTTCTCTACTTCAAGCGTCTTCATCGGCTAGTTTGTCAGAACTGTTAGCTGCCTCTAGTTCTGCTGGTCTAAACCTTAGTCAAGTCAGCATTCAAATAATTAATTCAAGCAATGATCCCCAGGCTTCTGACGTCTTGACTCAACAGCTCAAAGATGCTGGCTTTGCTAATATCACGGAGGGAGACACGCAAACTACCCTGAGCGGCAGCGTCAGAGTCTCTGTTTTGGCAACGGTGCCCTTGGAGTTACGGGAAGCGCTCAGCACTCAAATGGATGCTTGGGGTTACCAAACTAACTTTCAGGAAGTGCAAACACAGCAACATCAGATAGAGATTACATTAACCATCCTGTAATTCCCTATTGACCTGAGTAAAAAAGATGGTTTAAGATGGATCCAATATGAAAAAAGTCCTACCCAATTTCTTCCTTCGTAGTAAACAAGCCGGCTTCACCTTGATTGAGCTATTAGTTGTGATCGGTATCTTGGCTGTCTTATTGGCCATCACCTTGATTGCCATTAATCCCGCTCGACAGTTTGCCCAAGCCAACAACACCCAACGTGCCAGTGACGTCAGTGCAATTTTGAATGCTGTCCACCAGTACATGGCTGATAATAATGGTGTGCCTCCAGCTGGCATTACCAATGCAACTTTGAATATTAGTGACACTGGTGCTAATCTTTGCGCTGATCTAGTTACGACGTATTTGGCTGCTTTGCCAAGAGATCCTCAAGCAGCGGTGGCGGGATCGGTTGCTGAGGCCGACTGTGCAGGTGCGTATGACACTGGCTACACCATTGTCTCTTCAGTAGCCAACAACCGAATTACGGTTGCTGCTCCAACTGCCGAGCTTGGTGCGAGCATTTCAGCTACCCGCTGAGTTAAACGATTTGAATTAAACCCCTCGCCTCAACTGGTGAGGGGTTTTTTGTTACCAAAAATGGTTTTAGCTCACTCTAGACAAATTGGTCTGACCAGCTACTATACGTACCACAGAGGTTAGATTATGCCCGATCCCTATTCCGCACTTTGGGTTTCTCACACCAGTATTAGCAGTTTTTTGAAGTGTCCCCGGGCTTATTTTTTGCAGTCAGTGTATAAGGATCCGGCGACCCGACATAAAATTCAACTGATGGCGCCGCCCTTGGCTTTGGGACAAGCAGTGCATGAGGTTTTAGAATCCTTGTCGATTTTATCAGTTGATCAACGTTTTTCTCGCTCGTTAATTGGGCGGTTTGAGCAGGCTTGGAAAAAAGTTGCTGGCAAAAAAGGGGGATTTTTAAGTCAAGATCAAGAGATGGTCTATACGCAACGGGGCGAAGCGATGTTGCACAGAGTGATGGCCCATCCTGGACCCCTAAAACGAAAAGCGATTAAGATTAAAACTGACTTGCCTCAATATTGGATTTCAGAGGCTGATGAGATTATTCTCTGCGGCAAAATTGATTGGCTAGAATATCTGGAGTCAGAAGATTCAGTGAATATCATCGACTTTAAGACGAGTACTAAAGAAGAAGAAGACAACTCCTTGCAGTTGCCGATTTATCATCTGTTGGTTCATAACATTCAACATCGTCGAGTGGCCAAGGTTAGCTATTGGTACCTAGAAAAAAATGACGATTTGACTGAAAAACAGCTGCCA
>Ga0051987_10001296_pt1 | contig 12853 bp, 9 predicted proteins | sample CryGey08umfilter_2_FD_58083 | JGI IMG/M metagenome (GOLD analysis project Ga0051987, IMG submission 58083) | Groundwater microbial communities from aquifer in Utah, USA - Crystal Geyser 4/10/14 0.8 um filter | ecosystem: Environmental > Aquatic > Deep subsurface > Groundwater | place: USA: Utah... | reverse complement strand
CAGCCGACTCTCCAGCCGTATTGGCTAATGTAGACAATCCCTGCCAATACAACGCTGCATTAACACACTTGCCACCACGGCATTCATCACTTGAACCACATCTAGTCCCGTTCATTCCATTACCACAAGTTCCAGATAAGGTAGCTCCAACAACCTCTCTTGTCTGTTCAACTACAGTCCCAGCTTGAACTCGAGCATTGGCCGCATCAGCCGTGTTCGCAGTCGCACCGCAGTACCCGCCGCAGCAACTGTTGCTTGGTCCGAGCCCCTGACAGATCTGATCCGCCACCGTGCAGGGTAGGCACTGATAACCCGCACCGACTGATGCGCCTCCCGTTCCGTTGCCGGTCGTGACTGCCCCTTCGGCCGGAGAACCGCCAGTCCCCACACCAGCGTTAACCGTACCGCCGGCCGGAACGGCAGGGGCCGGAGTCGTCGATCCAGACTGCCTCTGACAGGTGTACGAGCCGTCATCCAGTCCGGCCTCGGCGCAGCTCCCCCCGACGCACTCGGTCAACAGGTCCGGATGATTGAGGTCGGACGTGACTTCATATCTTTCGGTCTCACCGGCACTAGGATCCGCATTTTCCATCTCTATAATCCCGAACGGTTGTCCGCAGGCAGCTCGCATTTTAAACAACTCACAACGAACAAAAAGTTCCTGTCGAACCATGGGTAAACGCGGCATCTGCATATGAACCAGAGCTGGATTGATGGTGTTCAAAATAATGTAGGCAAAAATTGTCAATAATAATCCGATCACACTATTCATGATCCTCTCCCGTGCCTTGCCGGCCTGATCCGAACCTCCGGACGTCAACCACTGCAGGCCGCCGATCATAAGCATGGCCGCGGAAAGTATCGCCGCGATCCCAATGGCGACCCGGTAGAGGTTCTCTATGTATTGCGCCAGGTCATCGACTAGGGTCAGGCTCCCGATCCTGACTGCCAACGTGACCCGTTCGGGACGCGAATAGCAGTAACCGCGACCGCTTCGCCCCTCAGTGTCGCATCTGTCGGGACAGGCCACGAAATCGCCATGCGAAAGCGTGCAGGCCGTACTGGTGAAGCAGCCGTAGCTCCCGTTACAGGTCAGGCTGCTTGTGGCTTGAGCCGTCGGAACCAGAGAAAACAGCACCAGGACCGACAGGTTAAGTCCGACCAGCAGTCCCGCCAGACCGGACGAGATCATGGATATCCACCCGCGATTGGCCTGTAAACGAACCATATGTCTCAATTGATCATTTTCTGTAAGAGTCGGTCGAGGTCCTGCTCCGGTATGGCGCCCTCGATCCGACGACCGTTTATGAAAAACGATGGAGTACCCTTCAATCCCAGACGTTCGGCCAGGGAACGGTCGGCCTCGACCTTCTCGGCGAAACGTCCGCTGTCCAGGCAACGCTCGAACTGCTCACTGTCGAGCCCGGTCTCCCGGGCGTACTGCAGCAGGACGGCCTGACTGAGCGTCGAGGAATTGCCGTAAAGCCGATCGAAGTACTCCCAATAGCGCAGCTGCTCACCGGCGCACTCGGCCGCCTCGGCCGACAGCGCGGCGAACGGATGGATCGAACTCAACGGAAAGTCCAAGTAGACGAACCTGACTTGATCCCCGTAGCGCACCGACAGCCGACGGAATACGGTCGACGAATCCCTGGAGAAGGGGCACTCGAAATCCCCGAACATCACCACGGTCGCGAATGCGCCGTCGATCGACGGGCCGATCGCCGGTCCATCCGCCGAATTCAGCAGGTCCTCAATCTCCTTCAGGGCGACCGTTTGGCTGTTTCCGCCATCGCTCCCGACCGACAGGCGGTTCCCGTACTGCGGCAACTCGACCAGATCCCCAGAACGTATCTGCCGATAGTAGCCGAAGGCCTTCACTCCCAAAATCAAAACGAGAGTCAGTGCCAGCAAGAAAACTGTCCATCCTAAGACGACCAGTCCCCTGCCGATGACTTGACCGCGGCTCGTCAAACCGTTTCGCGTTTCCATACCTTTAGCAGTATAGCGCAACTCCGAGCTGGAAACCTGACTGACTGTGGGGATAATGGCCCGTCCGTAATCCCGAACTCGAAAGCAAAAAACCGAAATGAAGACATTTTTTGTTCACCGGCTGAGGTCGCCTGACATTGACACGTCAAGTCCGATTTGATAACCTAACTTCAGTTTCGTGATTGATCTGTATGATCGTCCGACAAGCGCGGACGAGACAAAATGGTATGAAATTAGCATTAAACATCGCCCAAATCGTAGTTTCCGTCATCTTAGTGACCGGCATACTGCTGCAGGCCCGCGGGACGGGCTTAGGTGCCACCTTCGGCGGCGACGGCAACGTCTATCGAACCAAACGCGGACTGGAGAAGATTCTCTTCCGGTCAACTATCGTGTTCGCCAGCCTGTTCTTCGCGCTGGCTTTGGCGAACGTTCTCGTTCCGCAAGCCTAAACCGTGCGTATCTTCTGGATCGGACCCCTCCTGGTAGGGTCAACGTCCGTCCTATAATCGCAGGTACATCCACTGTGGACTCCACAATTGCCCGTCTTCGCGAACTCGTTAGTCGCGGACGGCTGAAGATCAAAAAACTGTTGGCTGCCGGTGTGGCCCGCAACGATTCGAGCCTCGACCGACGGCTCGTCTTGAGGCTTTCCGGCAAAAAACTTCCGTCCTCCGGTCAGCTCAAGTATCTCTCTCGTTTCCTCTCTCCCAAGGAAAAGACCTTGGTCGGTATCCTGACTATTGCGGTCATCCTGGCCGTAGGCGCAATCGGCGTTAGGTTCGTCTCTTCCCACATGACGAACACAGCAGCCGACGGCGGACAGTACACCGAGGCTTCAGTGGGCGGACCGCGCTTCATCAATCCCATACTGGCCTCCTCCAACGACGTCGACTTGGACATCTCCAAATTGGTCTTCTCCGGACTGGTTCGCACGGACAGCGAAGGCAACCTGGTACCGGACTTGGCCGAATCGTTCGAGACTGCCGACGACGGAAAGACCTATTCCTTCGTCCTGCGCGACGGCGTCACCTGGCATGACGGGGCTCCGTTCGGAGCGTCGGACGTCGCCGCCACCTTCAACTTCATCAAGGATCCGGCCTTCAACAGCCCGCTGATCGCCCAATTTCGCAACGTGGAGATAGAAACCCCCGACGAACGTACGGTCATCTTCCGTCTCAAGGAGCCGTTTGCGCCGTTCCTGTCGCTGCTGACGGTCGGCATCATGCCGATTCACCTCTGGCAGGAAGTCATACCGGAGAACGCCACCCGAGCCGAACTGAACGTCAAGCCGATCGGCACCGGTCCTTTCCGTTTCAAGAGCCTGACCAAAGACAAGAAAGGGGCGATTCGGTCATACACCCTCTCGAAAAACAACGAATTCTACGGCCAAAAGCCGCATCTGGCGGAAATGACCTTCGTCTTCTACCCAAATTTCGACCAGGCCGCCGATGCCCTCACCGAACGTAAGGTTGACGGAATCAGCTTCTTGCCACTAGAATATCGCGAGTCGGTCAATGAGATCGGTTCAATAATGACCTACACCTTCCGACTGCCCCAGTACACGGCGATCTTCTTCAACCAGGACAAGAATCCGGTACTGAAAAGCAAGGCTGTCCGGCAGTCACTGGCCTTGGCCATCGACAAGGATCTGGTGCTCAGCGAAACTCTGGGGTTCGACGGGGTGCCGGTCCATGGACCGATTCTGCCTGGATTCGTCGGATTCCACTCCGAGATCAAACGCTACTCCCAAGATCTGACGGCGGCCGGCAAGCTGCTCGACGACGAGGGCTGGAAGCTCGGGGACGGCAACGTCCGCAGCAAGATGCTGCCAGGTGCCGACGGCGACAAGATCGACACTCCGCTGTCCATAACCTTGACTACAGTCGACTCTCAGGAGAACGTCTCCGTCGCCGAAACCGTCAAACGGATGTGGGAAGGCATCGGAGTCCAGGTAGCAATCGAGCTGGTTCCGGTCTCGCGAATCCAGCAGGACAAGCTTCGTCCGCGCGACTACAGCGTCCTGCTCTACGGAGAGATCCTCGGCCAGGACCCCGACCCGTTTCCCTTCTGGCACTCTTCTCAGATCGATAACGGCGGACTCAACCTGTCGCGGTACTCGAACCGACGGGCCGACCAGCTGCTGGAAAAGGCCCGTGCCACGACCGACAGTGAAGAGAGAGAGTCCCTCTACCAGGACTTTCAGGACCTGCTGATCGAAGACCTGCCGGCCATTTTCCTCTACAGTCCAAACTACACCTATGCAGTCGACAGGCGAGTGAAGGGCATCGAACCGACAGTCGTCTTCACGCCGGCTGACAGGTTCACTGGTGTAGCCGACTGGTACGTAAAGACAAAAAAAGTCTGGAGATAAAACAGCGAACGTAATGCCGCGGTGGTGAAACTGGCAGACACGCTAGCTTCAGGAGCTAGTGGGGGCAACTCCGTGTGGGTTCAAATCCCACCCGCGGCACCACTCCCGACGGACTCATCAGTTATGGGTCCATCAGGAGCGGCAGGACAGACCAAAATCGAAGGGATTTGAACAGACGGCAGCGAGCGGCGAGCGTCCGTCCAGACGCGAGCGCGCGAGTGCCGACGGACCCGAACTGGTGCAGGGTCCGGCGCCGCCCAGGTGACGAAGCCCGCCGTTCGGGCGGGCAAGGAGACGATCCCACCCACGGCACCACTCCCGACGGACTCATCAGTTATGGGTCCATCAGGAGCGGCAGGACAGACTGAGATCATTTTCGGAACAGTTGAATAGCGGATAGCCTCCACCTCCTGCCCCCTGCTCAATTCTGCCGAAAGGTAAACTGCCGTCGGAACTTTCCGTCGGTGGCATGGCGACATCTTCGCCGACTAACCTAATCAACGATATCTTTCGAATCGGAAACGATGCGGCGACGGACGCTTGCTCCTTTGCTGTCCCCATCCAATGCAGAACCGACAAAAACTATGACACCTAAAGAAAAGACATCCGGCCAAGCCGGATCAAACCAAGGCCAGCGCCGCTCGGGTCACGACCAGAGACGCCGCCGACCACCGTCGTCGGGATACCCGTCCGGACGCCGCGGACCGCAGCAGCAGCATGTCATCCCATCCGCCGTAGCCGACGGACCTCAGTCCAAAAAACCCGGAGTCGGGCCGCTTAGCCGCGAAATAGCGCATCAGACGCACGCTCCGGCCGGCACCCCCAAGCTCAGGATCTACGCCTTGGGCGGACTCGAGGAGATCGGCCGCAACTGCACCGTCTTCGAGTGCGGCGACGACATCATCATCCTCGACATCGGGCTGATGTTCCCGGAGGAGGGCATGCCGGGCATCGACTACATCATCCCGGACATCTCCTCGCTGAAAGGCAAGGAGAAGAACATCCGCGGCGTCATCGTGACGCACGGACACATGGACCACATCGGCGGAATTCCCCTGACCATCGGACGCCTCGGCTACCCGACGATCTTCACTGCCCCGCTCACCGCGGGAATTCTCAAGAAACGGCAGGAGGAATTCGGTACGGTCAGCAAGCTGAAGATCCAGCTGGTCACCTCAGAGAAGAAGATCCAGCTCGGTCGGCACTTCGTCTTCGAGCCGTTCCACGTCAACCACAACATCTCCGATGCCTTCGGCGCGGCGCTGCACACGCCCTACGGAACCATCCTCTGCACCGGCGACTTCAAGTTCGACTACACGCCGGTAAACGACGATCCGATCGACCTGACCCACATCGCCGCGTTCGGACTGAGCGGCGCGCTGGCGCTCCTGTCGGACTCGACCAACGCCACCAGTCCGGGCCACCAGATCTCCGAGAGCCAGGTCGGCAAGGAGATGGAACGCATCATCCGCGAGCATCCGGGACGCCTGATCATCGGGACGTTCTCGTCGCTGCTGACGCGAGTGGGGCAGATCATCGAACTGGCCGAAAAGTACGACCGCCGAGTGCTGATCGAAGGGCGCTCGATGAGCAACAACGTCGAGATCGCCAAGGAGATGGGCTACATGAAGTTCAAGCCCAGCACCATCATCGAGGCCCGCGACTTCCTGCGCCTCCCCGACCACAAGGCACTGGTCATCTGCACCGGAGCCCAGGGCGAACGCAACGCCGTGCTCATGCGGGTGGCCAACGGCGAACATCGGACCGTCTCGCTGCGCAAGGGCGACGGCGTGGTCTTCTCGTCCTCGGTCATTCCGGGCAACGAACGGACCGTCCAGTCGCTCAAGGACACGCTGGTCAAGCAGGGCGCCAAGGTCTACCACTACGACAACCTCGACGTCCATGCCGGCGGACACGCCAAGCAGGAGGACCTGAAGCTGATGATGCGCCTGACCATGCCCAAGTACCTTATTCCGATCCACGGCAACCGCTTCATGCTCGAGGCGCATGCGGAGCTGGGGCGGGAAGTCGGCATACCCAGCGAAAACATCTTCGTCGCCGAAAACGGACAGGTCTTTGAGGTCGACAACGGCGGCATCAGAATGACCACCGAGAAGGTCTCGACCGAATACGTCATGGTCGACGGACTCGGCGTCGGCGACGTGTCGCAGGTCGTCCTGCGCGACCGCGTACAGCTGGCCGACGAGGGCATGTTCGTGGTCATCGTCACGATCGACAAGAAGACCGGAGCGCTGGTCAGCTCGCCGGACATAATCTCGCGCGGATTCATCTACATGCGCGAAAGCAAGGAGCTTATAGAGAAGGCGCGGATCAAGGTCAAGAAGATACTCAAGGACGCGGACAGCCGGACTCCGGCCTTCGAGGAGTTCATCAAGGGCAAGATCCGCAACGAGGTCGGATCGTTCCTGTTCAAGGAGACCAAACGCAGGCCGATGGTTCTCCCTGTGCTGATCGAGGTCTAGCTTGGGTGGCGCCGACGCAAGAACGCGCCGTCGCGCCTCCGAGTCTAGCCGTACCAATCCACCAAACTTCATCGAAAGCGCGGTGAAGCTGCAGCCGGTCACCTTATATAGAGATAGCCGGTTTTGGTTTTCCTTCCAGGAAAGCTAGACTTAGCGTCTTGAACAACGCCATCAATCTATCTATGGGCAAGAAAACCGTCATCAAAATCAACAAGGAGTTTCGAACTGCCCTGCAGCTGATCAACGAGACCGACCGCAACATTTTCTTGACCGGACGGGCTGGCACCGGAAAGTCGACCCTACTGACCTACTTCAGGCAGAAAACCCGGAAGCGACATGTCGTTCTGGCTCCGACCGGTGTGGCCGCACTCAACGTTCACGGACAGACGATCCATTCCTTTTTTGGCTTTCATCCCGAGATAAAGAAGAGTTTGGTTCGCAAGGCCCATCCCGACAGCCTGGATCTCTTCAAGAAGCTGGAGACGATCATTATCGACGAGATCTCCATGGTTCGGGCCGACCTGCTCGATTGCGTCGACCGGGCCCTGCGGCTGAATCGCGATCGGCCGGACCTGCCGTTCGGCGGCGTACAGATGGTTCTGATCGGCGACCTGTTCCAGCTTCCGCCGGTAGTCACCCGTGACGAGCTGGACATGTTCCGCACCAGCTATCCTTCGCCGTACTTCTTTTCTGCCGACGTGATGCGACAGTTTCCGGTCGAGACTTTCGAGCTGAAGAAGGTCTACCGCCAGAAGGATCGCGATTTCGTAGAGCTGCTCAACCGCGTCAGGAACGCAAGGGTAACCGAAGATGACGTCAGGCTGTGGAACGAACGGCACGATCCGGATTTCGATCCCCGTAATGAGGATGACTACATGGTCCACCTGACCACCACCAATAAGATGGCGCAGCGCAGGAACGACTTGGAGCTGAGTCAGCTTGAGTCGAAGGAGTGGCGGTTCAAGGCGACTTCCTTCGGTGACATCGGCGGTCGGCGCATGCCATCCGAGGCGACCGTTACGGTCAAGGACGGCGCACGCATCATGTTCACCACCAACGATCCGCTCAAACGCTGGGTCAACGGCAGTTTGGGTACGATTCGTCGAGTCAGGCAGGACGATGAGGCCGGTCAGCCGGTGCTGGAAGTCGAGCTGGAGAACGGTGACGAGGTTGAGGTCGAGCGGCACACTTGGGAAGTCTTCGAGTACCGAAGCGGTCAGGGCGGAAGTCTGGAAGAGGAAGTGGTCGGGTCATACACTCAATATCCGATCACGCTGGCCTGGGCGGTGACGATCCACAAGAGTCAGGGCAAGACCTTCGAGCGGGTACTGGTCGACGTCGGTCACGGTGCCTTCGCACATGGTCAGATGTACGTCGCCCTGAGTCGCTGCATGACGCTGAAAGGGATCGTCCTATTGCGCAAGTTTAGGCCGACGGACGTGATCTTGGACCGGGCGGTCACGGATTTCATGGGTCCACAATCTTGATGTTGCATGTATGAAGTCAAGGCTTTGGTGGGTGGAAATTTAACGCCCATTCCATCAGCGATGGAAATTATCTTCGTCGTGTTGGTTATTACCCTGTTGATTGTTCCACTCAGAAAACTTAAAAAGACCAAAGGTAAGTTGCCTTTGAGAGTCTAAAGGTGGTCCCATGAAACTTCCGTCAGTGACGGGACGGAACTAAAGCCGGTCGCCCATACAAGGCGGCCGGCTTTGGTCTACGGACGATGGAAACAGTCTAGGATGTCGTGCAGGAAAGTCAGTCTGCGGCACGAATCGACGAGTGCTCACAGTCCGTTCTTCTCACCTGATTCCAACTGCCCATCAAATGGACACGTTTTTCTCCAATAGGAGCGTTTCGGCCAGATGTTCACCGTCAACGGGCTGGCCTCGATCATCCAGCACCTTCCATTTCAATCCGGTTTTTTCGGCAAATTCCCTCAGTGAAGCAAAAAATTCCTCTTCGTCTATCTGTTCGTAGTCGAGCGGGAAGATGTAAGCTTTCCCTTCATCCTTCAGTACTCGTCTGATTTCCTGCCAGCAGGCGTTGAATCCGGTCCGATCGAGATGTGAGAAGACATGCGCAGAGATCGACCATGAGGCGACCAGACGGTCGAACGACCCGTCCCTGAACGGCAGTTCCGGAAAGACAGCTTGGATGACGTTCGCCTCCTCGGGCTTCCGACGCAGTCGGAGGTGGTCGATGAGTATCTTACGGGCCGTCTTGAGCGTCTTTTCGATTTCCTCCTCGTCCTTGCCGGCCGTCTCCAGTTCGATGCGGCGTTCCTTCAGTCTCGGTTCGACCTTAGTCAGCCAGTCAGGAATGTCCCTAAAGCCGCGTTCCGCATAGACACAGTCATACCAAGCCTGTTTCCGAAACTCGGACAGGGGGTCGTATTCACGTCTCGGGTCTCCGACAAAAGACGGCAAGCTTTCTTCTGTGTCGGCCATCTCCTGCTTATAGGTCGTTTCGATGAAAAATCGGGCCTCTCCCCAAGCGTCGGCAACCGGTCCGAAATCTTCAAATTTTTTCCTGTCCAGTTTCCTGGTGAGGTCATTGGCCTTTTTGATCAACTCCAGGAACTGTTCCAGCCATTTCTTCTGCCGGCTCGTCAGATCCTCTTTCTCGCCGGCCAGCTGATATTCTCCGTGCTGGCGACAAGAGTTTCCGACAGGCAGGGCCAGCTCCCCGTCGTCGGCACTGTCTCCACTGACGGCGGGCAACATTCGATCAAGAAAGGCTTCAGGGTTGTCGATAAATTCGGCCGTCTCCCCGAACTCGTAGTCCACGATGAACGTGTGCGGATTGTCCCGCTCTGTTCCCATCCTCTGCCAAGGATCACCGATATAGACCACATCCTTGCCGTCAGGGAACAGTTCCTCTTTCGGTATGCCGGTCTCATCCTCCAGCCGCTCCGGAGTTCGGCCGGTCAGGGCCTTACCGAGCGGATCGACCTCCATCACGGTTTCGGCTACGACACGTCGTTCCGAAAGGTCGGGACGGTGATCCGCTTCTTTTGCTTTAGGATCCAAACCGACGATAGGCTCCACGTCTCCCTGCAGCTCAAGATCAATGTCCTCACTGTCGGATAGACTCCGCCGAAATCTTTGTTCTGACATGTCCATATGGTTAAGGTGGATTCGGTAATCAGGCTAGCGTATTTCCTGGCGTTTTTAAAGACGTTTTCGTCTCGCTGCAAGATGTCGGATGATCGGTCGTTAGGTACGTTCACACTAACTGATCAAGACCTAGACTGAAGAAGACACCGACGCGATAGCGCACTGCCATCGCTCCGAATCAGCGGTCACCTGAATGAAAGACTGACGGAACCGTTTCCGCCAGTCTTTTGTCATTTCGGCTACCTCAACCTATACTTCCCGCATATGACAATAAGCAACAATAGGCGAAAAACCCTCATTTCCGGCATTCAACCCTCGGGTCAGGTCCACCTCGGCAACTGGGTCGGTGCGCTCAAGAACTGGGTCCGGCTTCAGGACGATCCGAACTACGAATGCTCGATCTTTGTGGCCGACTACCACTCGCTGTCCGGCGACTATGACCCTCAGGACAAGCGGCGGCAGGTACTGGAAATCATGACCGAACTGCTGGCCGCCGGACTGGACCCGGAAAAATGCACTCTCTTCCGTCAGTCGGACATTCCGGAGCACACCGAGCTGTGCTGGATCTTCAACACCCTCACTCCGCTGTCCTTCCTCGAGCGCATGACGCAGTTCAAGGACAAGTCCGGCCAGCAGGACAGGAACGTCAATATGGGACTGCTAGACTATCCGGTGCTGCAGGCAGCGGATATCCTGATCCATCACGGCGAGGCCGTACCGGTCGGACGCGATCAGGTCCAACACGTCGAGCTGACCCGCGATGTCGCACGCTTCTACAACCGCAAGTACGGAGTCGACTACTTCCCCGAGCCTGAACCGTACCTGACCGACACCCCCAAGCTGCGATCGCTGACCGATCCGCTCAAGAAAATGTCCAAGTCGCTGGGCGAAAAATCGTATATTGCCCTCTCCGACGAGCCTGACGTCATACTGAAGAAAATCAAGGGAGCGGTGAGCGAGACCGAGGGCAGGCTGACGCTGACGGAGGCCGAGCTCGACGAACTGCTGACCAAACCGCTGGAGGAACGAGGCCTGGACGAGGAGACGTTGCGCGGACAGGCCGGAGTTTGGAACCTAATAGGGCTATTGCGGCTTTTCGGACATGAGGGTGAGGCCCAACGGTTCGTCGACAGCCAGCCGATCCGCTACGGCGAACTCAAGCCGCTGTTGGCCGAACGGATCGCCGAACGGTTCGCCGACTTCCGCGAACGCAAACGCGAGCTGGAGGCCTACCCGGACCGGGTACTGAAGATCTTCGCTGCTGGTGCCGAACGGGCCCGAGAGACGGCACGGAAAACTATGGAAGAGGTGCGCCGAACGATCGGTATCAGGTAAAACGCCATATCCAAAAACCGCCAGATCAGACTCTGACGGTTTTTGATTATCTTAGTCAGTTAAGCGACACACCTCGGGCTCACGCCCGGGGTTTAGGCTTCACAACGAAAAACTTGCCTCAAAACCAAAACCCCCATGATCAATGGGGGCTGGTGAACTAAACTCGCTTGCCTCCTTCCGATTTGGATCCTTAAACGGCGAGGAACATGTCCAAAATTTTCCTAGTCGCTCCAGTACGGACGGCGCTGCCATTCGTAAGACAGCGACTTGCTATTTGTTGAATGACTGTAGCCTTTTCCAATCTTCCGACCGCCGCCTTGACTGCAACAAGTATTTGATCTCGAGTATAACCATCACCGCTGTAGTATTCCCCGCCTTTAAGATCAAATTGCCTTTTTGCGGAAAAGGCACGAGCATCCTCCAAAAATTGGAGATTTTCATCCACATCTTTTCCTGATCTTATGTTCTCTACATTCTCGACGAGAACGCCGTCCATCTCATTCTGTGCCAACCATCTTGCCAGATCGCAGAATTCTTCTTTTCCGAACCTTTCGGCAATCTCGCTCGAGAGCCTCTCTACCAAGACCATGGTAAGATACGGTTCCAGACTAAACATTTCGTCCCGATTCGTTGGTCTTCTCTCAATTTCTTCTCTCTTCCAATCTTGAATTCCTCTTGTTTTTGCGTTTTCTAAAATCTCGTCTGCTATGCCACTAGCAGTCTTGATCGCGTGCTCAATCCGATTTTGCCCTTCGGCTTCTGGATCCAAGGGTGGCCTTTCTTGCTTTTCCGACATATCTCTCTAAATTAGAGATAAATTAATTGATGGGTTCAATTTAAATCTTAACAGAAAGAGGAGGAGGGAAGTAACTGTCAAGGAAAAACCTCGTCTGGAAAGACGGTTATCTGTCCTAAAATGGAAAATGGGTGAGAGGTACAAGAAACGAAAAACCGCCCGGAAAGGCGGATTTTTCGATGGTTCATGGTCGACCTGTAAGCCGGATTCTGTCGTCGCCCGACACGCGTGAACGCATCCCGGACAACGGACGGCCATCTATCTGGGACCGTCGTTGCCGACGGCCTCTAGCGAGCTACCAAACTTGCTCTTGCACCAGGCAGGGTTTTCCACGGCGCCGCTCGCGCGGCTGTCCCGCGTGGGCCCTTACCCCACGTTTTCAACCTTACCCGGCTCGAGGAAACCTTTCGGTTCCGCTCGAGGCCTCACCTCCGCTTGCGCTCGGGTTCGGGCGGTGTGTTTTCTGTTTCACTTTCCCTAGGCTTGGGGCCGACAGAGACTTCTCCAGTTTCCTAGGAGAAATGCCCGTCAAACCTTATTCCCGGTCGTCGTTAGCGACTACCTGCTTCCTCGGCGTTGCCGCTCGAGGGGTGTCCGGACTTTCCTTCCCTGCCCTGTTTTTGCGGCAAGGACGACCGTCCGGTCGGCCATGATGCCCCTTGCGGGACCAAACAAATGTAGCCGAAAAGACCGCACGAGTCAAGCCTCACGCTTGACAAATAGCGTGATTTATGCTATTTTTCATCGTTCC
>Ga0051987_10001291_pt1 | contig 12890 bp, 12 predicted proteins | sample CryGey08umfilter_2_FD_58083 | JGI IMG/M metagenome (GOLD analysis project Ga0051987, IMG submission 58083) | Groundwater microbial communities from aquifer in Utah, USA - Crystal Geyser 4/10/14 0.8 um filter | ecosystem: Environmental > Aquatic > Deep subsurface > Groundwater | place: USA: Utah... | reverse complement strand
TTATACATCAATCTCTACCACCTTCGTCCTACTCGTCTCCCCTCTCACAATCCTCACTTTACTTTTTGCAACACCAAATTCTTTGCTGAGAAGCTCAATAAGTTTTTTGTTTGCTTCGCCATCGACTGGTGGCGCAGTGAGTTTTACTTTGAGTGTCCCGTCGGGGAGTGTGCCAACTATTTCATTTCGTGAGGAGCGTGGGAGGACTTTTATGGTGAGAGTTTTCATAACGTATTTTTATATACGAATATCTGTATGTCCTCATTATAGCAAAAACTCGCCTGATAGCGAGCAACGTTGGATGTTTTGGGAGGACAGGCGCGCGGGAATTCGCACGCCTGTCCTGTGTCGTTCAGTCTGCCTTAATGTCGAGCCACGGAAGCATGGCATGCAACCGCCACTGCAGTCGCCCTGCTTGTGAGTCTGCCTTCTGGACAAATTCACGAAGCCTGTCATGGCCGTCGACTTTCGGGATGACTCCATGGACCATCCCTTCGTTGAATTTCCGATCAGGGATTTGAGGCGCAGGATGATCGGAGTACATGTAGAACCTCGCTCGCTTGCCGACGTTGGTCAGCAGCGTGACTAAGGTCCAGGTAGTGAACTCTTCATCGAATACATTGTCTCCGATGAATATGTGCGGTTCTCGGTGATCTCGCAGCTTGGCGACGTTGAGTTGACTCAGCGCGCGCAGTGGGTCACAGGTGACGAAGAGGCGATCTTCTCTTGGTCTTTTGCCGTTTGGTAGTGACTGTAGTAGATCATCGATTTCCTCTTTGGTGATGTCGTGAATGTAGGCGATGATCATGGTTCCTCCTGTTGTGAGTGGACCACAACTATACACCAAAATCACATTTTGTCAACACAAAAACACCTCCGTTGAAGAGACGGGGGTGTTTTTGTGAAGTATATTATTTCTTTTTATCCTCTTTACTTTCTCCCAGCACCTGCTCTTTCAACCATTCCATCACTTTTCTATTTTGCATACTCGTCGCAATAGTGTCACGCACTTCTGGTTTCTTGAGATTGTCAAGGTATTCCTTTTTTGTTTTGTACATTTCTTCGAGCACTTTGATCTCAGTATCAATTTCTTCATCAGAAATCACAATGCTTTGATCCATCGCAACTTGTCGAGATACAAGTGCTGCTTTTGCTCGCTTTTCTGCTTGGATTTTGAAGTCATTAAAAATTTCTTCTTCTGTTTTTTTAATATCTGCAAGGTATTGTGAAATTTCAATATTGTTTTTTTCGAGATCGCGTTGCAATTCGTAAAACATTTTCTGTCTCTCTGCATCAATCAATACTTCAGGGATAGGCGCGAAGGTCGTCTTGTCGATAATTGCGTCAAGAATTTCGATTTCAGCCTTTTGGTCTACTTTTTGTGTTGCTTCTTGTAGCATGTTGCTATGAATAAGCTCTTTGAGTGCAGCGATGCTTTCTTGTCCAAGCGCTTTTGCCATATCATCCGACAGTTCTGGCAATTGACGTTCATAGACATCTTTGACGGTCACTTTGAAATCAACTTTTTTGCCGGCGAGATGTTTTTGATAATGCGTTTTTGGAAAGTCGAGTGAAAATTCTTTTTTGTCTCCTTTTTTCAATCCTTCTACCTCTGTATTAAATCCTGGGATGTAATGATCTTCCGAAAGATATACTTGATGATCCTTTGCTTGCCCTCCATCGACTGGGACATTGTCGATAATCATGTCCATATCCAGGACAAGTTTGTCTGTTCCTTCGGCCTTTCCATCTTTCAAGACCTCTGTTGCATGCATGCCACGAAGTGCTTGGAGGGTTTCATCGATTTTTGTTTCATCGATTTTTGCGTCACTTTTTGTTACTTTAATTTTTTTGATATCTGGAAGTTTGACACTTGGCATGAGGGCAACTATTGCCTTGTAGACAATATCATTGGCAGGAGCAACTTTTTCCACACTTACTTTTGGCATACCTATTGTTTCCAGACCTTCTGTTTTGACGGCCTCAAAAAAAGATTTTTTTACAATATCTTCGAGTGCTTCTTGCATGATAGCCATTTCCCCCACTTCTTTTTTGAGTACATCATAAGGCGCTTTTCCTTTGCGGAAGCCTTTGATATTTGCTCGTTCAGAGAGTCGGACGGCCGCTTTTTTGAGGGCTTCAACATAGTCGGCTGGTGTCACGGTGATGGTGAGTTCTACTTGGGAATCCTTGAGGTCTTTTTTGGTATATGACATAGGGGATAAAAATGGTGAAAACGGCTTTTAATATAGCGAAAAAGTATCGATTCGTCAAGTCTCCTCCATTGACTTTTTGCCCAATTTGGCACATACTCAGAGAGATATTTTATGAATAAACAAGCAAAAAAGACTCTCCTTTTTCTCCTTAGCATTGTCATGTTTTTCAAACGAGTGCTCGTGGGGTTTTTTCAGTTGGTTGGAAAAGGATTTATTCGGGTGAATGGATTGTATGAAAAAACCATTGGCCCGACGCTGTATCAATGGTTTTATACACTTCAAAAAAATATACGATGGATAAGCATGTTAAAAACCAGTGGTCTGCTTGGTTTTTTTGGGAGGCGGTCTGTATTGCAGATCGTTTTATTTTTGACACTATGTATCATCATGGTGCCTCAGACAAAGCTCTATACTGCGGAGCGGGCAACTCAACCAGGGCAAAATACCCTTCTCTATAGATTGGTAGGACCTGGAGAACAAGATTTTAGTCTTGATGAGCTTACTGTCGAACAAGCTGTACCTGTATTTGAAGAAACGGATAGAAGTTGGCGTGATGGTGCTATTAGTGCTGACCAACAGAATGCATTGAGTCAGCTTCCACCAGTCATAGACGATATTGCAGCAATATCCGTGGGTGGTACTGCCGTGACAAAGCCAACCATTTTGCCTGGAAATCAATTGCCTACCCAGCAGGACAGTAGTATGTCTCAGGGCGAAAGTCGAAAATCCGTGATTGAATATACGGTAGAATCCGGTGATACTATTGGTGCGATTGCAGAAGCATTTCATATCAGCCAAGCTACCATTCTTTGGGCAAATGATTTGACAACCCGTTCATTTATTCGCCCTGGAGATACGCTAAAAATCCTTCCAACTGATGGTCTCATTCATACTGTTGCACGTGGCGACACCGTCTCTTCCCTTGCAAATACCTATGATACTGAGTCAAGTAAAATTATTGCATTCAACAATCTTCAAAAAGACGGATCAGATATTATTGTAGGAGAAACACTTATCATTCCAGATGGAATAAAGCCTGTACCAAAGAGTACGTACACGGTACCACAGAGTCGTCCGTATACACCGCTGACAAATGTTGCAGCACCACCACCATCTATTTCGGCTCCTGCTGGATCTGGATATTTGTGGCCACTTGGTGCACATGTCATCACACAGTATTACGGATTTCAACATACGGGTCTTGATATTTCAGGTGGTGGTACAGGAACACCAATTTATGCATCGAGAGGAGGAACCGTAAAAATATCACAATGCGGATATAACGGTGGATATGGATGTTATATTATTCTTGACCATGGTGATGGTGTGAATACATTGTACGGGCATGCCTCACAATTGTATGTCAGTGCAGGAGAGACCATTATACAAGGGCAGACGATAGCTGCCATGGGGAATACGGGACGATCTACTGGTCCTCATCTTCATTTCGAGGTACGTATCAATGGTGTGAGAACAAATCCTTTGAAGTACATTCGTTACTAGTACATTACGATGTCTGCATCGTAGTTCATGATCCAAAGAAAGTCTGAAAGATTATTTTTACTTCACAAAACAAAGACCAACATACTTCCAAGTTGGTCTTTTGTAACATACAATCTTTTTGGCGTTAGCAAAAGTAATCTTAGTGAAGCGCAATCTTGCCACACAAAACGTCTACCTCACAAAGTAAAATTTGTTTCATTCTATATTTTCACGTGACCTTACTTCGATACTGCAATGCCTCTGCCACATGTATTGTTTCGATGGTATTATTTGCTTCTAGATCAGCCAACGTTCGTGCAAGTTTTAAAATACGGTGATAACTTCTCGCGGAAAGATGCAATTGTGTGACGGCTTGTTTCATGAGTTCCATAGATTGATCGTTGAGTTTGCAAAACTCTCTAATCTCTTTATTTTTCATGTCTGTATTTGTCATACAATTTGTTCCCTCAAACCGCTTGTTTTGAATATCTCTTGCGGCTTCGACACGTGCACGAATAATGTCTGAAGATTCTGCCAATGTATCATCACGAAGTTTTTCAAATTCAACACGAGGGACTTCTACATGAAGATCAATCCTATCAAGCAGGGGTCCGCTGATTTTTTTCTTATAATTTGAAATTTGCATAGGAGAGCATGAGCAATTTTTGTCAGGGTCTGTCGCAAATCCGCAGGGACAAGGATTTTGACTCGCAACGAGAGTAAATCGCGCCGGAAACGTAATCGTTCCCTGTGCACGAGAAATAGTAACAACGCCATCTTCAAGCGGTTGTCTCAAGTTTTCTAGTACTTGTCTAGGAAATTCTGGAAATTCATCAAGAAAGAGAACGCCACGATGTGCCAGAGAAATTTCTCCTGGTCGAGGAAATTTTCCTCCTCCCACAAGAGCTACTCCAGAGGCACTATGATGTGGTGAACGGAATGGTCGTTCCGTAATGAGTGGTCGGTCAACAGGAAGAAGCCCTGCAACAGAATAAATTCTCGTAGCGTCAATTGCTTCTTCAACAGTTAATCTTGGTAAAATGGATGGCATCGTGCGTGCGAGCAGTGTTTTGCCAGATCCTGGTGGACCAGAAAGAAGAATGTTATGTCCGCCTGCGGCAGCGATCTCCATTGCGCGCTTTACAAATTCTTGTCCTTTCACATATGCCATGTCCATTTCATAATCTGTCTCCTGTATCCATTCATGAACTGGCGATCCTTTAAATATTCCAATAGATTGTTTTCCTGTAATATGTGCCAATACTTGCCCAAATGTTTCTACAGGAAAAATATTGATGTCTTGAATCAAGCTTGCTTCATGTGCATTGATAGCAGGAACAAACAGATCTGTATAGCCGTGGTCACGAGCAAAAATAGCAAGTGGCAACATGCCATTGGTATGACGAAGCGACCCGTCGAGTGCGAGCTCGCCGACAAACAGTGCTTTTGATAAATCAATATCATCTCGCTTTTCTGTTGCTACGTACATGCCAACTGCCATTGGGAGATCATACATGCTTCCTTCTTTTCTGACATCTGCTGGTGCGAGATTAATGACAATTCTTCCGTTGTTTGGAAATTGTAGACCAGTATTTTTCCATGCAGTTCTGATACGTTCTTTTGCTTCTTGAATTGCGGTGTCTGGAAGACCTACAATATTGTAGCCAGGCCATGAGCCAGAGATGTCGACTTCGACAGTAATAGGTGTACAATCGAGTCCGAGTACTGCTGCTGAATGTATTTTTGTAAACATACCTCCTTTATTATGAAGAAAAATAATAAAAATAGTATAGCATAAAAAAATATCACGAGTGTGATATGAGAATTTGATAATAAATTGTGTAGAGATCTACACGTCAGCACCGAGAGGTACCGACGTGTAGAGTCTCTGTCGTCATGGCGAAGTCATGCGATCCTAGCGTTCTGCCTCGCACGCTCGACCGTCTCGCTGTAGCTCGAGTTTTGGTTGAGTGGAACGAGCTTGTCGTGGGTGTATTTCTCGACGAGGTCTGGGCGTCCGTCCTTCTGGTGGTAGTCGATCCAGCTGACGACCCTGAGCACCGCCATCTCGGCGTTTACGAAGTGCTGAACGCCCTGGACGACAGCGGCGACCGAGCTGCCCGAGATCGACGTCGACGTGTGCTCGAAGGTGAACTCGCGGCCGGTGTCGTTCTTGATGACGAGACGCACCGTGCTCGGAACCTCGCTGTGTGAGCTGTTGTAGTGCGAGGCCTTCGGGAAGTTGCCGCTGACGACGAAGTCGACAAAGTGGATGTGTCCGAGCGACGGGTATTCCCCGACGAGCCCTTGCTTGAGGCCATTGAACAGTGCGTCGATGAAGCCGACGCCCTTGCCCTCGACGGCGAAGAGCGGGTTCTTGCCGACCTGTGCGAGCTGGCAGACGATCCAGGCCGTGCCGGCCTCGATGTCCTCGGTCAGGGTGTACTTCGAGACGAAGTACACGGAGTAGTCATCGCCGAGCACTTCGTGTGTGAGTCGTTGCAGTTCTTCTTGAGTTCTCATGACGAGTCTCCTGTTGCTTGGTTGTGGTTTGAGTGCGTACATAATATCGAGAACACCGATACTCTGTACGCACTCAAACACAGATATATTCTTCCTCCTGCCCATATATAAATTTTTTGATACACGAGCATGAGTAAGAAAAAACCACCATTGTGGTGGCTTGTCTTTGCCCACTGGAAAACACAGTAAGCGAAAAAAGTATTTTTGTCAATATGTGAAAGAAAATCTTATTATTCTTCCATTTTGGGTTTTTCGAGAAGCAACGGCTCCATTTCTTGTTCTCCGTCTGTAATTTTTACCACATCTTTTTCGACTTTGCCTAGTTCTTTATACGCCGTATTGTAATGGTTCACTGTCGTTGTCATACTGTTCCCCAACTTTTTCATGTAGTCTTCATACGCAAGAATATGTTTCCCAAGTTTCTCTACATTCTTTCGTATTTCTTTTGCTCCTTCTTCAATGTTCAGTGCGCGGAGTCCCTGCAATACTGTTTGCAAATACGCTGCAAATGTTGTTGGCGATACAATAATTACTTTTTTTTCTCTGAAAGCGTAATCAATCAAATTTCGTGTATTTACTTTTACTGCCCCCACTTCATTCACGAGCAAATCATAATAAATTGCTTCTGACGGAATAAACATGAAAGCAAAGTCGAGGGTGTTTTCTTTTGGTTTTATGTATTTACTGGTTTCGTCTATTCGTTTTTTCAAATCATTTTTGAATTCTTTTTCCAGTTGTTCTTTTTGTTTGTCATCAATACAGTCAAGAATGCGTTGATAATTATCCAGAGAAAACTTTGCATCGATACAAATATTTCCTTCTTTGGTAAAAATAATGGCATCAACAATATCTCCATCAGGGAAATTATATTGAAGTTGAAATGCTGTTGGAGGTAAAATATTTTCCAGCACAAGTTGCAAGCCTGCTTCCCCAAGGTTTCCTCGCTTCTTTTGATTTGTTAACACTTTTTCGAGGTTGCCAAGTTGCTCTGAAAATCCGATCACTTGCTGATTTGTTTTGTCGAGCGTTGTGAGTTTTTCTGTAATATCTGCGATCATCTTCGTACTTTGTCCTGTGATTCCTTGCATGATTTTTGTGTTTTGTCCAAATTGATCTTGAATTGTTTTATTGAGATTAAGTTGTGAGTCATTCATGACTTTGTGTGTCTCTGACAATTTTTGATCCACTGTTTTATTCAGTTCTTGAATTTGTTGTTGGAGCATCATGAACAGTTGTTTGTCTTCATCACGATTTTGAGGTTGTGCAGCATCATGCAGTTTTTTGTACAGAAAAAACATCGCAGCGAATGTTGCGATAAGGAGGGCACTAAGAAATATAACGAGAGCGTGCTCCATAAAGAAAATGTATAGAATATGCTACCGTCGGAGTCTTGAAAAAAGACATCCTATAATACCCATTGCAAGGAAGGTAGCGACTGCTATGATAAATGACAGGAAAATATGTTGCATACGTTTATGTGTATGCAGTATAGCAGGTTAATCGGAAAAATAAAAAAAAGCAATGTAAGGCACTTTCTTGAAAGAATGAAGGTGCTCGATATCGCTCGAGCGGGCGCTGGGTGACGAATCCAGAATCCCTTGTTCATCTACAGAGTCAGATATGGTGTTCGTAAGCACCCAATAAAGCCTGTTAGAGTATGAGCGTGATACCAAACATTGTGCGTTCGATCGTGATCTCCCCTGTCGCAACATTCCATGGAATCCAGCTTGCCCAGAGATGAACTGGTATTTCTGGTATAGCGACAGAGACATGCGGGCTTAAACCTGCGAACCGACGACCTTCCACACCGACCTTGAGCCACGGCGTCAGTTTGTAGGTACTGATGACTTTGTACCAGAGATCCTTGTCTCCGTCAGTGCCCCACTCCAGAATTCCAGTGAAAGAAAAGTCGTCAACAATGACCTTCACCGATGTCTCGAACCGAGGTTCGAGACGACCATCTGTGCTCTCGATCCCGCAGCTCAGACCGAGTGTCAGATGCTCACCGAGCGAGATGGTTGGTCCAATGTATGCTTCTGCCCACCCTCCTGTGATGAGGAAGAAGGTCTTGATACCGATGAGGTCTGAGATTTCACCACCCAGACCACCTTTCACGGTCGGCTTGAAGACCTTCGAGTCAGCCTTGAATTCGCTTACGACGTAGTTCTGCGGTTTGGCGTGGGTGTCGTGAGGTGAGACGATGGAGAAAAGAACGATCAACAGTCCAACGATCTTGTGGGACATACTATCTCCTTGTGTACCCTAGCAACTTGCTTCGGATAGTACACAATAGTTCTTTTTTGTCGTCACGTCAATGATTGTAAACATATTTGTAATAAAAATAGCTTGATTTAAATAAAAAAATAGTATATAATTTAACTGTCTAAAAATTTTAACACTCAAAACTGTGGAAAACATAGCAATTTTAAAACAACTAGGCTTTACAGAGCCAGAAGTTGACATTTATTTGTCACTTTTACAACTGGGAGGGTCCCAAGCAAGCGCAGTAGCAAAAAGTACTGGTGTGAAGCGTACAACTGTTTATCATACTCTCAAACAAATGGCATCAAAAGGGTACGTACATGTATACTTTCGAAAAAACAAGCGATATTTTTATGCTCAGAAGCCAAATAGACTTGCTGCGTTGTATAGCAAAAAACTCGATAATCTATATGCTATTCTTCCTCAGCTCCAATCGCTTGAAAAAAAGGAAATGCAAACACCAGGATTGAGATTTATAGAGACACTGGATGAATTGAAGGAATTTTATACAGGTATTCTTTACGAATATAGAGATAAGCAGTATGTCATTATAGGTAGTGCACAAGGATGGGAAGGTGCAGATAGTGAGTGGTTTCATCAATATAGGATTGATCGTGCAAGAAATAACATACACACTCAACTTATTTTGACAGATGAGTCAAAACTATTAAATCCTGAAGATCCTTCTTTGCTACGACATGTACATTATTTATCAGAACAATATAGTTTTAAAAGTACTATTGATATTTTTGATGATAAAATTCTCATAGTCAGTTCCGAGCTTAGTTCCATGGCAGTTTTGATTGAAATTCCGGTTATGAGGGATGTGTTCAAAGCGGTTTTTGATGTAATGTGGAATATTGTAGGTTGACAGCATGTGTTATTTTAAGTAGAGTGGCAGTGTTTCATGTGAAACAACTGGCCATATAGTTTCTACCTAAGGTGAATGATCCTTTGGCTTGAAGCAGACTTACAAAAAGACCCCATAGTTCAACTGGATAGAACAAGACACTCCTAACGTCTAGATCTACGTTCAAGTCGTGGTGGGGTCACAAGTTTTCATGTTACAAAGTGCACAGTATTCTATACAAACACGTTGCAAACAAGCAGCGTGTTTTGTTTCACATGGAACAAAATGATGATTTCCATGCAGTAAGTTTTTTAGCAAATAGTATTTTCATGTAGAACATAAAATATGTGTAGGTGGCAGTGTTGTGTACGTTAAACAAAAAATTAAATATACATAGTATGTTATAGATTTGTGAGTTTTCAGATTATAGGTAATGTTATCTATAAAATAGGAGAAGTGCAAATTTTATATTTAAATAAGCTTTTAATTTTTACCAAAAGAATATTATTGTACGACATGATAAAATAGCCTAAATGAAACAAAAAACAAGTAAATATAAATAATTTTACGTCCACATGCTCCATTTTTTATCTCTGATTATTTTTCAAGTATGGTGAAAAGCAAATATAAAGAGCTATGTGGATAGTTGGGGGGTGTATGATATACTTCCCGTAATATAAATATATATATGAATCTTTTCTTCGTATTTGCCATTATTTTTCTTATTACGTTTGTCAGCGGAAGATACATTGAACGCATACGTATTCCGTGGATTTTTGCAGCATTGCTTTTGGGCATAGTGGCGACACTTTTTGGATGGCATGTTCCCCTCCAAGATCAAGCAACATTTACATTTTTTGCGCAGCTTGGCATGTACCTGTTGCTTTTTTTTGTAGGGTTTGAAATGAATACGACGATGCTTCGTAAGAGAAAAACATATATTTTGACGACGACAATTGCGATTATTTCGTTTGAAGGAATACTTGGTACCCTTTTGATTCACATGATGTTTTCATATTCATGGCTTATTTCTGCATTGATTGCAATGTCATTTGCTACAGTAGGGGAGGCAGTGCTTATTCCTATTCTGGATGATTATGGCATTATCAATTCAAAACTTGGACAGTCAATCATTGCAATTGGGACGATGGATGACATTGTAGAGGTAGTACTGCTCGTCATCGCAAGTATTGTGGTCGGGACACTCGAGCCTGGACATACCTTTGTAGTATTTGGATCACTTATTTTGTTGTGCGTGCTCGCAACTGGTTTGATTGTGATAAAATCTGAGCGTGAATTGTTTCGATTTACAAAGATTGAAACATTGTTTATTTTTATCTTGTTTGTCTTCTTTTTGTTTATTGGAATAGGAAATATTGCTGATGTTGCTCCACTTGGTGCTATTCTTGCTGGTGTTGTCGTACGTATTTTCTTGCCACCGAGTCGTTTGAAGGCGATAGACAGTGAAGTCAGGACCATGACGTATGGATTGTTTGCACCACTATTTTTCTTTTGGGTGGGAACAAGTTTGGATCTTGAGTATATGGCGAGTGCACCACTGCTTATTCTTGCTATTGTGATTGTCTCCAGCATAGCAAAACTTCTTGCTTCATTTATTGCGTCTCGAAAAGAACTGGGTGGACGAGGTTCAGTTTTGCTTGGGGTAGGATTATTGGTACGTTTTAGTACTGGGATTATCATTATGAAATTTTTTCTTGATCATGGCATTATCGATACACAAGTATATTCTGTGATTGTTGCTTCGACAATTATATTTACTATTGCCGTACCGATTTTGTTTGCATTTCTTTTTTCAAAGTGGGGGAAGCATGTCAAAGCATAATGGCGTGTTGCCCCTTTACAAAACTACAAAAAGGAGAGTAGTATAGCGAAACATTTGTATATGAATAGATTATTCGTGTAGTCGCTAAGTACTAATATGTTAGATTGCTTTTGTTGCGACAGGATACAACAAATTATAGATGGTACAAATTCATACTTTGTAAAGGAGTACGAAACTGGATATGCTGTCATCGCAGACTTCCAGTATTATCGAGGAACTACTATATTTCTCTGTAAAGAAGATAAAGCAGAGCTGTTTCAATTGGATGTAGAGTTTAAAAAGAAGTTTTTGGAAGAAATGAGTATTGTTGCAGAAGGAGTATTCAAAGCATTTCAGCCAAGGAAATTGAATTATGAATTGCTTGGAAATAAAGATATGCATATGCATTGGTAGATCATTCCACGATATGAAGATGATGAAGAGCCAGCATTGCCAGTATGGTATGGTAATTCAAAAGAACGATTTAATGATACAGCAAGACCCTCTGAGAATGAATTGATCAAAATAAAAAATAGTTTAAGAGAATCCTTGGAACAGACCCTTGAGTAGTAATTTAGAATTTATTTTATGTTAGCAATTGGAATCGTTGGTCTCCCAAATGTTGGAAAATCAACACTTTTTAATGCACTTACAAAAAGTAAACAGGCTGATGCACAAAATTATCCATTTTGTACGATTGAGCCAAATATTGGTATTGTTGAGGTACCTGATAAGCGTATTGCAAAACTTACATCAACCTCAGTATCGCTCAAAGCTGTCCCCACTGCGATTGAATTTGTTGATATTGCAGGACTTGTCAAAGGTGCGTCAGAAGGAGAAGGACTTGGGAACAAATTTCTGTCACACATTCGAAATGTGGATGCCATTGCACAAGTAGTTCGATCCTTTGCTGATGGAAATGTAACGCACGTTCATAATAAAATAGATCCAAAAGATGATGCTGATGTTATAAATTTAGAACTTGTATTGGCTGATATGCAGTCGGTTTCTTCTCGATTGGCGAAAGTTTCAAAGGATGCCAAAGGAGTTCGAGCAAAAGAACTTGCCGTGGAGTTGGCTCTTCTTGAAAAATTGATGGCACAGTTTGAACAGGGAAAACCAGCGCGTACACTTGAGTACACCGAAGATGAAATGGAGATCCTGAAAGAATTGCACCTCATTACGATGAAACCAATGATGTACATTCTCAATACCGAAGAGGAAGATACAAATTTCAAAGAACAAGATGCTAATTTTTTTGAAGAAGGTGCTGTTGTTGTTCGGGTATCAGCAAAAATAGAAGCTGAAATTGCAGAACTTTCAGAGGTCGATGCTGTAGAATTTATGAAGGAACTTGGTATGGACAGTTCTGGACTTGATAAAATTATCACCGCTGGATACAAGCTCCTTGATCTTGTCACATACTTTACTTCTGGCGTCCAGGAAACTCGCGCATGGACCGTGAAGCGACACACACCCGCACAGCTGGCAGCGGGTGTTATCCATACAGATTTTATAAAAAAGTTTATCAAAGCTGACATTGCAAATTGGCAAGATTTTGTAGAAGCAGGTGGTTGGAATGGTGTGAAAGAAAAAGGAAAAATGCAATTAGTTGGTAAGGAATATGTTGTTCAAGATGGTGATGTCGCATATTTTCACATTGGTGCGTAAAATTGTTCTTTTTTTAACATGTTCAATGCTGTTACGTTGGGAATTTGAAACTAAGTAGATGTAT
>Ga0051987_10001287_pt1 | contig 12921 bp, 10 predicted proteins | sample CryGey08umfilter_2_FD_58083 | JGI IMG/M metagenome (GOLD analysis project Ga0051987, IMG submission 58083) | Groundwater microbial communities from aquifer in Utah, USA - Crystal Geyser 4/10/14 0.8 um filter | ecosystem: Environmental > Aquatic > Deep subsurface > Groundwater | place: USA: Utah... | reverse complement strand
TTTTGGAAAGAAAAAGGGCGCAACTAGCGCCCAATTTAACAATGTTATTAATAGACGCTGTTGCGCCCAAGGCCTTTATTCAACTTCCGTTCATCCGAAGATAATTGGAAGATTGTGTATATAAAGACCCTAAACGCATTTTCTATCCTTTGAGAGCTGAAGATAAAAAATGATTTCTTTACCATCTTTGTGGTTCATTCATATTTTTATTACGAAGAACCCTTTTATTTTTGTTTTTTTGCTCTCTTCAAAATAGTAAAGAACGCACTCCCTACAATAATTACCAGAATTTGGCTAATTATAGGGAAAATTTCCTTACTATCATAAAGGATAGGATTTGCAAATAGCTTACAAATTCTGAGTAAATAGCGTTTTCACTACCTTAAATATATCATATTAATACAGCCCTGTCAATACAAATCATGCTTCCCATATATTTAGCTGATATTAGCCAAATTACTATGGATTCCGTTGCTAAACAAGGGGATCCCTCACTACGCTCGGGACAAGGGTTATCCACAATTGAGTTCAAATCAGATGCACTTCTCGCTTTTTAGCCTATTTTGGCCAAAAAATAGTGACAGGGCGGGATTTTTGACTAAAAAGGCGGCTGGATCTGCGCCCGGCTTAAAAAGAGTTAATTTATATGGGTTTTCTTCAACACATCTCTTATAATCCTTTAGAATAGCTCTTTTTTCCGGTTTTTTATTGGCATCCATTATCTGATAAATTGCTTCCTTTACCCCATTGGCAGTGGGATTTGCTGAAATAATAACGTAATTTCCGACTTGAGAATATGCCAGTGCAATTCCTTCTCCTGCTAATATCCTTATTTCTTGCCCTTCATAATTACTGGATTCCGGAGTGATTTTTTCTAAATCAGGCACTAATTCAGTGTACTGGCTGTTATCAGGCAAGGTTCTGGTTACTTGAGAAGGATATTTATTGGCCCAAAGATACCGAACTGTTCTTTGGAATTTTTCCCAGTTTTGTTCCGGAGGATTTTCCAGTTTAAAAACAACTCCTAAAACAGCGCTGTCCGGCTGGCTGATAATTAAGGCTTCTGAGATGGATGGCGGCTCAAAATTGGGATTCACCATATTAGGGAGCAATAGGCTGAAATTCTCTGCGGCGCTAAAATTTACCAGTAATGCCGAGGCGGCAGAGTCTGGGATAAAACTCAGTATTGCCTGCGCCTGTCGAAAACGGCTATTAACCTCTAAGGGAATAGTGATTTTTTGAACCAGTTTTCGAGCCGTTTGTTTAGTGCCAGGATGGCTCAGGCCAAACAGAAAAAGGTAACCGAGAACAATCAAAAATCCTCCCAATAAAAAAAGGATTATTCTTCCAGTCTTTTTTTTGGCAGAACCTTCTATTATTTTTTTTACTTTTAAAGCGGCTTCTTTTAACTTTCCTTCTTCATTGACGACAACGTAATCCCATCCGCTTAAGTTATTCATTTCCTTACGGGCTTTTTCCAGTCTTGCCTTGATTGATTCTCGCGAATCGGTCTTTCTGGATTTAAGCCTTTTTTCCAAATGTTCCAGAGAAGGGGGTGAGATAAAAATAGCTATGCTTTCCGGCATCATTTTTTTATAAGAACGGGCGCCGACCGGATCAATCCTCGCAATCGCCAATTGATTTTTTTCCAATGCTTCGTTCACGTCTTTTTTGGCGGTGCCGTAATAATGGCCGCACCATTCCACGTATTCCACGAATTTTTTTTCCTTTATCGCTTTTTCAAACTCTTTTTTGCTTAAAAAATGATAAGGGTTATTTTCGCTTTCTTGGCCCCGGGGTTTTCGGGAAGTGGAAGTAACCACATTGCCGAATTTAAGGCCCAGTTTCTTGGCTTCTTCGATAACCGAATCCTTGCCCGCTCCCGAGGGGCCTGTTATTACGAATAGTTTTCCTTTTTTATTGGGCACAATATTGAGTTTATCATTTTATCGTTGAAGGCGCGATTCGCGAATCGCGCCTTCGCCTGCCTTGCCTACATTATAAGATTAATTCGGGAAAATGAAAAACGCCGTAGAGGTAATTCATGAATCGCCCCTACGGCGTCACAATGAAAGTACAAAGTTAATGATTTTTGGACGAACGATGGAATAATATGCCTCCATCACCGCCCTTACCGAACAGCCAATCAATATCACTGGGATAAGGTGCTTGTACCTGCTTTTCGGTAATAACCAATTCACACCATCCAATATTCCGGTATCTCTCAATCCAATTGTGATAAGTTCCGAGAAACCGCCATTCATATCCGGAACCGTTTTTGTACTTTTCCAAGAACCAGCGGGGTTTGCCTTGTGGGTAGAGTTCGTATTCACGGTTTCGCGGCAATACTTTTCTGCCGTAAGGATTAGCAAATACCACTTCGATCAGCGCCGGACAGGGATCAACTTTTGAAAGAGGGGTCGAAATTACCACCTCTACAGAAGAACTATATTTGGCGAGCGATCGAAGAATATTGGTTGCTTCCTGGCAGAGCTTTTCCAAATTTGCCTCATTTCCCCTGAAGTTGCCGAGCTGAATCTGAATGGCGTCCAACTTTCTTAAGAAGCTAGTGACGCCTTTCTGTCCAACAGTATCAAACTCCTGCTTACTGATATGACCAGGCCTCGACGGATGTTTAGACCAGTCGTAAGCGATTGCCGGATAAGCAAAAGCTGACAGTAGTGAACATAAAAGCCAACGCGATTAAAGCGTTTTTCATGGTTATCTCCACTGTTAGTGAAAAGGACAAACGTTTATTTTTTATTTCAAGACATTATATGACGTTTCATTATTTCTGTCAAGCCAAAATGAAGGCGACATGCTCGCCTCGATTCGAGTCGAAGCGGGTCGACGTGTCGCCTTCATTTTTTTAAAAATCAAAGTAGGCGAAGATATATATCTTCGCCTACGGCCGTGAAACAGTAAAGATTTTGATTATCTTCTTCCTCTGGAAAACCTTCCGCGTGGTTCCCGACTGGGTCTTCTGGAGAAATCGGCATGATAATCGTCTGTTCCGGCGGGGGGCGCCAGTAATGCTTTCATGGAAAGCTCCACCCGGCCGCGTTCGTTATCGACATTCATTACCTTCACTTTCACTTTATCGCCCACTTTCAGCTTGTCCGACACCTTTTCTACGTGCTCATAAGCGATTTGGGAAATATGAACCATGCCGTCTTGCCCGGGCAATAGTTCCACCAGCGCGCCGATTTCCCGGCGGGTATTGCGGTCAGCCATGATCTGGGTCACAGTGCCTTCGTAGACCTCTCCGGCCTGGAGTTCGTGGGTGATTCCTTTAATCCATTCCATGGCTTCGTCCAATTTGTCGCCGGCTTCCGCGGTAACCATCACCAGTCCGTCATCCTCAATATCAATGTCCACTCCGGTTTCATCAATGATTTTGTTAATTACCTTGCCGCCCGTTCCGATCAAGTCGCGGATTTTTTCGGGATTAATTCTTAAGGTAACCACTCGCGGAGCATACTGTGATAATTCCGGCCGAGGCGCCGGCAAAGCCTGCGTCATCACATCCAATATCTTTTCTCTGGCGGCTTTGGCTTTTTGCAGGGCGGCCCGAATAATTTCGTAGGTGATCCCATGAGATTTCACATCCACCTGCATGGCGGTAATGCCGTCTTTAGTGCCGGCTACTTTAAAATCCATTCCGCCGATGTGATCTTCTACTCCTTGAATGTCGGTAAGCAGTTTGTAATCGGAAAGATCTTCTTTAGCCATTATACCAATGGAAATTCCGGCCACCGGTTTGGTGATAGGAACACCGGCATCCATTAAAGCCAAGGATGAGCCGCAAACAGAAGCTTGCGAGGTGGAGCCGTTGGAAGACAGCACTTCGGAAACAACCCTAATGGTATAAGGGAATGATTCCTTATCTGGTAAAACCGGCATTACCGCTTTTTCAGCCAAGGCGCCGTGCCCGATTTCTCGGCGGCCGGGCGAACCGATTCTTCTTACTTCTCCTACCGAAAATCCAGGAAAGTTGTAATGGTGCATGTAGCGCTTTTTGCCCGATACTTCCATGCCTTCAATCAGCTGTTCGTCTCCGGGAGCGCCCAAGGTAACAATGGAAAGCACTTGGGTTTCCCCTCGGTTGAATAGACCGGATCCGTGAGTGCGGGGCAAAAAGCCCACTTCGCAGGAAAGCGGCCTGATTTCATCCGGCTGGCGACCGTCCGGCCGTTTGTTCTCTTCGATAATCAGACGGCAGGCTTCGGCATCCACAATCTCGCTGACCATTTTTACCCCCTTAGCCCGGCCTTCTTTGCTTACTTTATTATCCGCTTTCAAGATTTCTTCCAATTCTTCTTTAATCAGTTCGAGCTCTTTATTTTGTTCCGCTTTGGGAACCGGGCGGAAGATTTTTTCTTTGTTCTTTTCCACAGTATTAGTGACGATTTCTTTGATGTGGTCTAATTCTTTCTGTTCTTCTTCGTTAGGTTCTCCGTATTCAATCTCCGTTTTTTCTTCACCGACCTCTTTTTGGATTGATTCCATAAAGGAGATTATTTTCTTAATGTGTTTGTGTCCGAACTCCACGCCAGCGGCAACGGTTTCTTCTTTGATTTCTTTTCCTCCGAATTCAATCATGGAAACCAGCTCCTGGTTGCCTACGATCGTTAAATCAAAATCGCTTTTTTCCAAAGCCAGGCAAGTGGGGTTAAGCACCCATTCCCCCTCAATCATTCCTACTCTTACTCCGGCGATCGGGCCTTTCCAAGGAATCGGAGAAATGCTTAAAGCGCAAGAAGCGGCAATTAAAGACACCAGGTCGGGATCGTTTTCTTGGTCAATCGACAACACCATTAATACCACCTGCACTTGCTGCCTTACTTTCTCATCAAAAAACGGCCGGATCGATCGATCGACCATGCGTGAAGTCAAAACCGCCTCATCGGAAGGCCGGCCCTCTCTTTTAATGAAGCGGGATCCTTTTATTTTTCCCGCGGCGTAAAGCCGTTCTTCGTAATCAACGGTTAAAGGGAAGAAATCGGTTTCCTCATCGATTTCCGGATTGATTACGGCCGTGGCCAAGGCGACGGTGTCTCCGTATTGAACGGTGCAGCTGCCGTGCGCTTGCCCGGCCAGTTTTCCGATTTCGACGATTAGTTTTCGTCCTCCTATTTCTGCTTCGAACTTTTTAGGGCCAGAAGCTTTTTTTTGAAAATCCATCTGAATTTTCCTTTCGTTATCCCAAGCTATCCTGAATATCACCGGTTTTTAAAGTGATTCTAAGGATACTATAAGGGAGCCTCTTCTGACCTCCAGGCTTTAGACTGCGAAGGATGACTTGCCGACCGAAGCCTATGGCGAAGGTTGGATTCCTTGGTAGCCTAACTGTCTGAAAATCAGAAAAGATTAATTATTAATTAGCAGTTGCAAATTAAGATTACTAGCGATTAAGGGTTATGGGGGTAATCAGGGGATGTTAGGGGGCATTAAGGGGAGCTTTAACCAATTTATCTCCTTTAATATCCCTTCATTTCCCTTATCATCCCATTTTATCCCTTACCCTACAGAACTTACAACTCTTAAACTACAATTTAATCTGTAAAAGAGAAATCCTTGATCATTCGGTCCAAAAAGGAATCCGATCCTTGAAATTGATACAGCCGGCCGTTCTTCTTTACCAGAATAAGATTCACTTCGGAGCCATCTTTGGTGCTTTCGGCTTTAAGGCGGGCGCCGGTTTGGCCGGCCATTGTTATCGCGCTTTCCGTAACCACCGATACCGAATTTCTGATTACTCCCTCGCTTGTTTCATCCAGTACGCTGATTTTATCCTCGTTAAAATACACGGTATAAATATTTCCCGAGGGCATTTCTTTTGCTTCATCTTCCGAGGTATTGGCAATTTCAAAATCATAATCGGCGTTCTGAAAGGTGCTTGATACCGGCGCAACGGTATTGGCGATGTCGGAATTACTATTACTGTTATTGACTATGATTGGGCGCTGATTGAGATTAGCTGTGTTGGCCGCTACGGATTCTTGGGAAATTTCTTCTTTCTGTTTCAGAAACCAGTAGCTTAAAAAAACGGTTATTACCACCAAAAAGATGATAAAAGGGATTCCGGTTTTTTTGTTCTTATCAACCATTATTTTTTCGGACTATTCTGGGGCCGCGCTTGATTTTTTTATTATCAGTATTTAAGGGGACCGTTCTTCTGGTTTTAATGAAAAGAAATTTTTCTTTATACTTGCTGAGATCAATGAAGTTATCCGCTTCTTGAATCAAGAGAGCGGAGGCCGATTTAGCGAAGGCAATCACTTCGGTGCGGCAACCAAACGATTTAACATGCTTTAAAAGTTCGGTAAAATCACCATCGCCGGAAACCAGCACAACCACATCCAGTTTGGAAGAAAGACGCATGATATCCATGGCGATTCCCACATCCCAATCGCCTTTTTTGGCTCCCCCGATAAAAACCTGCAGGTCTTTTATCTTTAATTCGAATCCTTGATTGTAAAGGGCTTCGAAGAAAACTTCTTCTTCCATGCTTTGAGAACGGACCACGTAGGCCAGCGCCCGAATCAATCGCCGTTCCCCCACCGCCACTTCTAAAATTTTTCCGAAATTAACATTCGCGCTGTATAAATGCTTGGCGGTATGGTACATGTTCTGAACATCCACAAAAACCCCTACCCGTTGTTCTTTATGTTTAGTAGTCATAAAAATATGCCGAAAGCCGTTTAAGCCCGGCGTGTTGCTATTTCTTAATTTTCAACTTCTTAATTAATTTTTGATAGCTTTCCGGATTCTCTTTTTCCAGGTAGCGAAGAAACCTTCTTCTTTGACCCACTTTTTTCAGCAGTCCGCGGCGGGAAGAATGATCCTTTTTATGCTTTTTTAAGTGGTCGGACAGCTCATCAATTTCTACCGAAAGAATGGCAATTTGGACTTCGGCGGATCCGGTATCGGATTCGTGAGTTTTAAAATTCTTGATTATTTCGTCTTTTTTTTCTTTGGTAAGAGTCATAGTTTTGCTTCTTAGAATTCGCGGATTCCCGAGTACCGTCTTAAATACCAAACGTGTACCGGAGAACCGCAGATTAATTAGTTAGTTAAGGATAAAATAACAGATTTTTGAATAAGTGTCAATTTTGACCAATAATTGCTCTAACCTGCGTAGTGTCGTACAATATAGTTAGCTGGTAGCTTGTAAAAATATAGTAGGCGAAACGCCGGCGTTTCGCCTACGGTTTAAAAACAATTATGAACGATAAAAACCTCAAACAACTAAAACAGGATTTTCTGGATTATTTGGAAATCGAAAAAAACCGCAGCCAGGCCACGATTCGGAATTATGATTTTTACCTGCAGCGGTTTTTTAACTGGGCAAAAACGGATAAGCCGGAAGACATTACTCCTCAGAAAATCAAGGAATTCCGATTGCATTTGAACAGAATGGTCAATCAAAATAAACAACCCTTGAAAAAAAGCACCCAGAACTACCATGTTATCGCTTTGAGATCGTTTTTGAAATATTTGGCCAAACAGGATATTAAAACCACCGCGCCGGAGAAAATCGAGCTGGCCAAAATGCCCGACCGGCAAGTGGATTTTTTGGAAGGGCAAGATTTGGAACGGATTCTGGAAGCGCCGCTGAAAACCAAAGAAACTCCCCTTATTCAAAAAAGAGACAAGGCAATCTTAGAACTGTTTTTTTCCACCGGCTTAAGAGTTTCGGAATTGGCTAATTTGAAAACGGAACAAATCAATTTAAAGAAGGATGAATTCTCCGTAAGAGGAAAGGGCGATAAGATTAGGATTGTTTTTCTCTCTCCGCAAGCCAAGTACTGGTTAAAACAGTATTTGGATGCCCGGCCGGACGTTTCCCTGAATATGTTCGTCCGCCACGACCGCGCGGTTAAAAGAAATAAAGAAGGGGCGGAATCGATTACGCCTCGTTCCCTTCAAAGACTAATCAAGAAATACGCTAAAGCGGCGGGCATCACCAAAAATGTGACTCCCCATACCTTAAGGCATAGCTTTGCCACTGACTTATTAATAAACGGAGCGGATATCAGAAGCGTCCAGGTCATGCTGGGGCACGCCTCTATCACCACCACTCAAATTTACACTCATCTTACCAACCAACAGCTTAGAGATGTTCATAAATCCTTTCACGGAAAAACCAGAATCCCCACACCCAAGGATTTTAATTCTTAATTAATGAATATTTAAATTGTTTTATAAAGTATTCTTAAAGGATTTTTTGAAAATTTCTTGGGTGTGGGGAAATGAAAAACCCTGAGTGATTCAATGAACCACTCAGGGGAAAATCTCTAAAAATGATCTACGGGAATGAACTGATAGGTAAAACCGGTCAACAGCCGGTTTTCTTTGTCGCTGACTTGAAACGCCAGCAGGAATCGGGCTTGTTCTAAGAGCGGCAAAGCCACGCTCGCGGTGGTGGACCAATCCCAATCTTTGACGTATTCCGCCGAACCGGTTAAAGCCAGGGTCAGCCCGCCGCTTTGCCAGCGGTAGGGCCAGATTTCTCGGCTGACTTGCCCGGATATTTGAGCGCCGAACTGATCGGAAAGGTACCGGGCGGATCCGTTGACCGTCGCCAGCCAGCCGCCTAAATGGTGGCTGCCGATAACTGTTCCGGAAAACCTTTCCCAGTCGCCGGCCACGCGGTCGCCGGAAAATAAGAGACTGAAGCCGTCGTTCCCCTCTTCCAGCAGAAGGGAATCTACCCGGATGCTGGCATAGATCAGTCGCATCTCTTCGCTTTCAATACAATCATCGGTAACGTCGCTCAAGTTTGGCGGAAAATCCGTGTGGAAGTAACTATCCCAACGCTCATCCCACTTATGGGCCTTACGGTAAAGCCCCCACTTGAGTTCAAAACCCAGGTTGTCACCGTTGGCGTTTTGAGTCGGCATGGTCAGCGAGAACTGCACGTTCCGCAGATACCACGGGATCGAGCGGTAACCGTCAAAGGTATCCGCCCTTTTCCCGAAAAGCCGAAAGGCGTTTAAACCCACGGTTACCTCGGACCGCTCGCCTTGGGTAAAGAAAACGGACAGTTCTTCGGTAGCAGCGCGCTGATGGATTCCGGACAACTGGAAAGGATCCAGCCGTTGGGTGCGCATTCGATCCTGGACGGGCGGAAGCTCTTTTTGGGCGTTATATTCAATGGCAAGCCCCGACACCGTCAGCAGAAGAGTCGCCGCCATCAGCAAAACCAGTTTACGAGTCATTGGTTTCTTCTCCTTCCTCACGTTCTTCGGGAACAATTTCGCATTTCTGGTGAGAGTTTCCTTCTTTGGGTACGGCGACTTCGAAACGTCTCGCTTCGGTACCATCGGCTAGGATTACCGCATCATAACTCCAGCCGCTATCCGGCAAATCTTCCGGTAGATCCGCCAGCAGCACCAACCAGTGGATTTCAGTAGGCTGGTTATTAAAGCTCAACGCTACTTCCAGATCAGCCGGATCAAACTTAGGAACCAGGTGTCCATCCTGGTAGAAACCGACTTGCGGGCGAACAGTGCTGTTTTCGATCCGAATCGCCAGCGCGCAATCCCGCGGAACAACAACTTTGCCTTTGTCTTCCATCGCTTCAAACCTCCTTCTATGGGCTAACTATTGTCAATTTTCAACCAAAAACCAGACAAGCCAGCTTACTTTATTTAGTAAAAAAAGTCAACCTTTCTTTCACTGCTTCATTGTTTCCTGATTTCATTGTTGCTTTTATCTAAAAAGGAGGTGGTTAGGTCATGAAACAATGGAATTTGTGATATAATATGATTGACTTTCAATATTCTTTTTGCTAGATTAAATTGCAACTTAAACAACTCCCCGTAGTTCAACGGATAGAACAATAGCCTTCTAAGCTGTGGATAGAGGTTCGATTCCTCTCGGGGAGACCAGAAATAAAATTAAGCAGTAACTATTAAAGAGATTAAATTATAATATCTAATTTCTAATATCTAATTACTAATTAAACCACAATGACCAATGTCTAATGAATTCAATAATTAGAAATTAGTCATTAGTTATTCTTAATGAACATGGTGGCTATAGTTTAACGGTAGAACAGCGGGTTGTGGTCCCGCTGGCCTGGGTTCAACTCCCAGTAGCCACCCCAAAAAAACATCTCCCGGCATGGGAGGTGTTTTTTAATTGCCAATCATTACTAATCAAGGGAGTTGAACGGGCAGAAGCGAGGCAAGTCCCCTGAGCGGAATCGAAGGGGACGCCGACTAGCGTCGCCGAGCTGCCGGTGGCAGGTCGGCACTGCCCAGGACGAGTAGACCCGCTTTAGCAGGGATACGAGATAACCCCCAGTAGCCATCCCACCCGGAAGTTATTTGAACTAAAACAAAGAATCGCCAACAATGGCTGTTTTTTGTAGAAAATACTATAATGAACTTGCTAACAAGTTTTTGTTATATATTAATAATCATTAGCTTATAACCCCTATGAAACTACGAATGGACCCACGTTATAGTGCGATAGTGGTTCTTATTTTTATAATAGCCGGGCTGATGGTTGGTGTAGCCTGGTACTACGAATCCAATAAAGACAGTGGGGCAACCAGTAACATCGCTGCTAGTAACAGCGTAAACACAACAAACACCAACTCTAAAACGGTAGAAATAACGAATGAAACTGCGAATGTGAATGCCACCGCCAATACAGAAGCAGTGGTTGATCAGGAGGTAACGACAGAAGAAAATACTAATGTACCAACGAACACATCAGTTAAGGAAACGGATGAAACAACTACCGAAACTACAAATACCCCAACGCCAGAACCAACCCCTGTCACCAAAACAGCCAAATACATTTACAATGATGTCATGCCCACCGCGCTGACGACCACTAACGAGTATTCAATCGCCACAACCGCACGGGTCAGGAAACCGGAAGGCATCACCCTGAGTGACATTGAGGTAACGCTCTACGACTCTCCACTTTTGGACACCCAATACGGCAAAGGGCGTGTCTCAGATGTTAAGTGCAACTCACAATACTGCCTGATGACTATCCGCAGCGCCGGCTGGCAATATCGGGTGTTGCGTTTTGAAAATGGCGCATTCACGGATTTATCCGAGATGGTCCCGGGCTTCGAACCAGGTCAAACCAATAAGGTACGATTTACCTGGAATAGTTCGTATTGGCTGGTAGTCACCCCGAATGGTCTTTATAAATATAGCGGTTCTACTTTTACACAAATCGAGATCGAACTGTCAAATTATCAGCAAATTAACACTGTGGCCTGGAATGGTTCGTATTGGCTGGTATCGGTTGACGCCGTTTGTTGCATCGCCAGCAATTCCGAAATCATGCATGTCAGCGACAGCGGCGAGGTAAGCCAGCGCCAGCAAATCCTGGATAATCTGCTCTATCCGGTCGTCCACTCGATCTACTGGGGCAACAGCGCTTGGCTGCTAGCCGCCAGCGACCAGGATGATAAGGGGCATAAAAAAACAACCAGACTGTTGCGCTACACAGGCGCTGGCGAGCCGGAAGATGTGTCAGCGGTTTTACCGCATCCCGACACCTACCGGTTTGAGCACCTTTTTTGGGACGGCTCAAAGTGGCTGATGCATTTTCTGGATATCGGGGCCGCTGACCCCAAGCCGCTCTTGTACAGTTACAATGGGACAACAGTAACTGACGTGAGTGACATGCTTCTGGGTTTTGATAAAACGAGCATTAGTACAATTGACGGGCGACCGAATTTTTACGCTGTTACCGGATATATTTTTCCTGTGGCGAACGTCGTGCAAGGAGGAACATCACGTGACCTATCCGGTTACTTTACCATGGGCGTTTATTCAGGAACCACCTACGCTAACCAGGTTATAATCGGCGGTGAAAGCGAACTGGAAATTCTGACTTTTCACTACGAGCCGACGCGCATATACGCTTCAGAAAAAATCAATGATACCAATAATCCCATTTCTGCTGTTACCTTAAAGCCGACCCAAATCACGCCAATCGGTACTGCCATCTCCTATCAAGTCAGTCAGGACGGCGGACAAACCTGGCAGTCGGCAACGCCTAACCAACAGGTCAGTTTCAGCGGCAATAACGCGGATCTGCGCTGGCAGGCAACCTTGACCACCAGCGACTCCAGCCAAACGCCCTCCATTTCATTTATGGAGATTGATTACATAACAACAGACTAGAACAGATAATAAAACGACTCTCCTCGCAAGAGGCGAGCGGGTGCTCGTGATACTCATGTTAATTTTTATTTCTTAGCAACGCTTAATCGCCTCTAATTTCGCTAAAAGAATATCCATATACTGGCTATTCCCTAAAACCTTAAATAAATTAGTTAAATTAAGCTTCCAATCGCGACCCAAAAAAAAACATCTCCCAGCATGGGAGGTGTTTTTAATTATTACTAATCAAGGGAATTGAACGGCATCGGCACATCTGTAGAAAAAATTTTGGTATCAGAATCAATAATAGGCCATTTCAAAATAACTGGTGGTGGGAGCAGAGAGATTGCCCGTGAGAAGACCAGAATTAGCGTGATTAAGAATGGAACTCTGACTAATGCTATTTTCCGACAGCCAATAAAGCAGCAGGGCAATGGACGGCGGCGAATCGACATAATCATTAAACCGCTGGCCGAAAGAAAGAATGGTCTGAGAATCCAAATTTTGGAGCGCTTTTTCCGTTATCGCATCATTCCGTTCGGCTTCGAAAGCGGTAAGGTAATGCGAAAAATCCACGGCGGCAAGCACAATGGTGTTTTTGTCAACCAGCGCATCTAAAGCGTCGGATAAAAGTTTAATTTCATCCAACCGAATTTCTGATTTTAAAATTAGCGGGACTATTTTAGCATCAGGAAGATAGTAGGAAATGAATGGAACAATCGCCGCAATGGAGTGTTCCTCAACCGCCACCTGGTCATCAGCTTTCGCATAGTTACGT
>Ga0051987_10001279_pt1 | contig 12985 bp, 10 predicted proteins | sample CryGey08umfilter_2_FD_58083 | JGI IMG/M metagenome (GOLD analysis project Ga0051987, IMG submission 58083) | Groundwater microbial communities from aquifer in Utah, USA - Crystal Geyser 4/10/14 0.8 um filter | ecosystem: Environmental > Aquatic > Deep subsurface > Groundwater | place: USA: Utah... | reverse complement strand
TATCAAGTATTTAATCAATTAATTAACAACGCTGTTGCGTTAGATTCTAGAAACTAAGTAGTCTTATTTTCTAACAAATATTAACTCCATTGTTAGAGGCTAAGCCTCTATATAGAGGCTTAGCCTCTAACTTTTCAACAATTTGTGCTAAAATAGGTACAGATTCTTTTTTTTATTTATGCCAAAAACCATCGTGGTTTTACCTGCCTACAATGCAGCAAAAACCTTAAAACAAACTGTAGCAGATATTCCAGAAGGCTGGGCTGATGAAATAATTCTAGTCGATGATTTTAGTAATGATGAAACTTTTCAATTAGCTCAAGAATTGGGACTAACAACCATCCGCCATCAAAAAAACCTCGGTTATGGTGGTAATCAAAAGACTTGCTACCAAACAGCGCTTGATCATGGTGCAGATATTGTCATTATGCTTCATCCTGACTACCAGTATGATCCCAAGCTGATCAAATACTTTGTGGAGTTTATTCGTGATGGTTATTTTGATGTCATGCTGGGCTCACGCATTAGATCACGTAAAGAAGCTTTAGCTGGCGGTATGCCAAGATATAAATACATTTTTAATAGACTCCTTTCTTTGCTGGAAAATATTGTCACTGGACACAATTTATCTGAATGGCACACCGGGATGCGTGCTTACCATCGAAAAGTTTTAGAAAAAATAGACTTTCATTCTTTTTCTGATGATTTTGTTTTTGATAGTCAAATGATGTTTGCGATGGTCAAAAATGAATTCAAAATTGGAGACATTCCTGTACCAGTGCGCTATTTCCATGAAGCTTCAAGTATCAACCTAAAAAGAAGCATTGAATATGGGCTAGGCACTGTCTGGGAAGCAATTAAGTTTATATTCAAAAAGTAATGGCAAATTTCAAGCCACTAAAAAATTATCTTATTGAACTGATAGACCAGATGGTCTCTGAATATCATGCTCAGGGACCTTTTTTAGATGCTGGCTGTGGTCAAGGTGACATTGCCGAACACTTTGCCGCCAAAGAATGGTCTGGCCAAGCTATTGATTTATCAACTACCGCCGTCGAACAAACCAAAATTAGATTAAAACACTATCCTCATATTATAGTTCAACAAAAAAATATCTTAGAAATTGACAGTATGTTTAATACTGTTTTTCTTTGCGATGTTCTAGAACATATTCCCAATGACCTAGAAGTCCTCTTAAAGATAAGAAAAAACTTGAACGCCGATGGCAAAGTTATTATCTCCGTTCCTATTCTAAAAGATGAATGGCGTTGGGATGATAACTTTTATGGCCATCTTAGGCGTTATGAAATTCCAGAAATTATTGAATTAATAAATACTGCTGGTTTTAAAACATTAGCTATTTGGGATTTTACTTGGCCAGTGTTTTGGTTAATCCGCAGAGTCTACACTAGAATAATCCCCCAAAAAATAATACTTGAAAACAATGAAGACAAAACTATCAAAAGCTCGCATGATAGCGCTTGGGATCAAGGCATTTTGACAAAAATATTTGAAAAGATTATTTGGTGGCGTCCAATCTTTTGGTTACAAAAAAAACTAAAAAATCATTTGATTGGATGTGAGGTAGTTATTATTGCTGAAGTTAAAAAATGAAAATATCTAAACTAAAGATAAATATTTGGACCATCCTAGCAATTATTAGCATTTGTTTTCTTTTGACTATCACTTATTGGAATAGCTTTAATATGCCCTGGGAAAGAGATGAGGGTGAGTATGCTTATTCTGCTTGGCTGCTGGATCAAGGACTGGCCCCCTATGAAAACTCCTTTCTACAAAAACCACCAATGATTATCTACACCTATTGGCTAGCTCAACAGATCAATCCTGATGCTTTGTGGCCACCAAGACTATTAAGCTTCATAGCCACAGCATTAACCATTGTTTTGTTAGCTTTGATTGCCCGCCGACAATATGGCAATCGCGCATCACTAATAACCGCTTGGTTGGCCATACCGATGCTCTCGCTACCACACATCACCGCCCTATCTGCTAATACAGAAAAATTCATGCTTTTATTTTTAACTATTGTATTGGCCTTATATGTTTATTATCAAAAAAGTGAAAAAAAATGGCCCTGGATTTTAGCTGGCATAGCCGCAGCCATTGCCCTTCTTTATAAACCAATTGCCCTTTTGCCATTAATTTTCATTTTTACTATTTGGTTGATCCAATATTATCAGGATAAAAAAAATCTAAAACTCCTTTTACAAAAAATATTATTTATTGGCTTGGCTGGTATGATTACAGTTTTTCTTGCTTTAAGCTACTTCATCTTCACTGGCACCTTTAAATACTTTTGGGAATTTGTGATTATTTTCAATTCTTATTATGCTGCCCAAATGAATCAATATTTATCATGGGCACCACCCCGACACCTGACACTTTTTTGGACAAATTGGTGGGTACTATTTATTATTACAGGCTTTGCGGCTTTAATGAGAATCAAAAACTGGTGGTTTTATTTAATACTAATCCTACTATCTATTCTTTCTGTCTTTACCAGTCCAATTGGTCATTACTATCTACTACTGATGCCATGGTGGATTTTAATTGCAACTGGAGGAATTGTGAGGCTACTAAATTACCAAAAGATAAAACAGCTTAACTATGAATGGCAAAGAATTATAAAAGTCATTGTAGTCGGCACTATTATGGTAATCATTCTTTGGCCAGTCCAACAACAGTATTTCTTAAAACCCAAAGATCTTAATCTTTGGATCTATGGAGGGGGCGAACCATTTTTAGAATCACAAGTTGTTGCCGATAAAGTTGCTGAATTGACCAACCCAGATGACAAAATTTTTGTAGCTGCTTCAGAGCCCCAAATCTATTATTATAGTAAGCGATTAAGTGTTAATAGATTTATTATTACCTTTGCTCTACTGATTGACACTCCATTAAGAGACAAGCATCAGCAACAAGCTATTGATGCTTTGGAAAGTGATAAACCGAAAGTGATAGTTTATTCCCAGTTGCCAGCTAATGGTCTTTGGGAAGAAGATGTGCCAACAAACTTTATTGATCATTTGCACAGTCTAATAAATAATGATTATGAATTAATTGGTGGCTTTGTTAGAGATCGTGACATTTATGGTCACTGGCAAGAACCACTAACCAATGAAGCACAAATAAAAAATAGTAGTCTTTTACTATTTAAGTTAAAAGAGTAAAATTGATACATGCTAAATATTATTAATAAAATTTATCAATACTTATTTGCATCTTGGTGGCGTCCGCTGCTATGGATTGTCATCATCGGTTTTCTAATTTATACACCAACTCTCTTTTGCGATTATCATTATCTAGATGATAATGTTTTGATCAAGGATAATTTCTATAAAATTGCTAATCTATCCTATATTCCCCAAGCATTTTTAGATGGTGCTTTTCATGATCCACATGGCGCAGAGCTTTACTATCGTCCACTACTGACTATTAGTTTTATCATCGATGCACAATTTGGTCAAGATTCGCTATTTTTCTTTCATCTGACAGATATCCTGCTGCACTTATTAACAGCCTGTTTAATCTATCTAATCCTAATCAAATTAAAACTTTCACAGAAGTTGGCTGCCTTGTTTACCCTTCTTTTTACTGTTCACCCGATCAATTTGCAAGCCATTGCTTGGTTACCAGGACGTAATGATCCGTTGATGGCAATTTTCATTATGGCGGGATTTTTATTTTTCTTACACTGGCTCGAAAGTAATAAATATAAATGGTATTGGTGGTTCCTCGGTTTTTACGCTATTAGTCTATTCACCAAAGAAACAGCCATTGTCTTCCCCTTTCTTTGCTTAGCTTTTTTATTCTTAGTTAAAAGAGAAAAATTATTTACTAAAAAATATTGGCTTATTGGTATTCCGTATATATTAATAACTATCCCCTGGCTATTTTTAAGATCAGCGATGATCGATAGCACCATGAGTGAAAATTATAATATCTGGCAATCATTGTCTGAAAATGCACCCGCCATTATTCCTTATATTGGCAAAATAATTTTTCCTTTTAACTTATCAGTTTTTCCTTATCTGGCTGATATGCCAATGATTTATGGATTAATAGCCATTACTGGAACAATTGCTTTACTAATTTATTCTAAAAAAACAAACTGGCGCTATGTCTTATTTGGTTTTGCTTGGTTCTTGCTCTTCCTTTTGCCATCATTTATCAGACCACTGTCTTCTTTGGCAGACTTCTCAGAACATAGGGTGTATACTTCTTTACTTGGTTTTATTTTAATTCTTTGGCAAATCAGAATCCCGATACCCAAAAATATTAACTGGAAACTGACTAGCACCAGTATCTCTCTTTTTATAATTATCTTATTCTCAGCTATAAATATTACTCATGCCAAAGTTTATCAGGACAAAATAACCTTTTGGAGTGATGCCGTAGTTAATTCACCATCTTCATCGTTTAATAGAAACAATCTTGGTGCGATGTATTATCTAGATGGAAACTATGAAAAAGCACTCAGACAATGGGAAAAAACTTTAGAAATCAATCCTAGTGAACCTTTGACTCATAATAATATTGGTTTGATCTATGAAAAACTTGGTCGCTATGCTGCCGCTGAACAAGCATATTTTGCCGAACTACAGATCAATCCTTATTATGATAATGTTCATTTCAACCTAGGCCTGCTCTATGCTAAGACTGGTAATAATGAACAAGCAGCACAATACTGGCACAAAACTATTGAGCTTAATCCAAATTATTTTGATGCTTATTTAAATTTAGCACATTACTATCAACTACAGAATAATCAAGAAATGGTTGACCAATTACTTGAAGAATTTGTTTTACGAGGTGGTACGCTGCCTGATAGCTTAAAATAAACTTACACAGCAAGAAGCTCAACTCCTTTCAAGGAGTTGAGCTTCTTAAAATCAAAACGTCCCGGTCACTGCAAGCGACCGGGACACTATCTATAAATTAAATATCCAAATTCTTCACTGACTTAGCACGTGTCTGAATAAATTTCTTACGCGGCGCAACTTCGCCACCCATCAAAATCTCAAATATTTCATCAGCTCTTGCTACATCTTGAATAGTAACTTGTTTTAAAATTCTTGTTTCCGGATTCATAGTGGTCTCCCAAAGTTGCCCAGGGTTCATCTCACCCAAGCCTTTATATCTTTGAATACTGACCTTACCAACTTTTTCGCCCACACCAATGCCAGCTTCATCACCCTCTTCTTGTTCTTCCTCTTCATTCTTGACCGGATCTTTTCCTTTTGTGGCTTTCTTAACTTCTGCACCCATTTCTTCAAGCATTGGCTCCAACTCTTCTTCTCGATAAACATACTCCATCACTTTACCCTTTTTTAAACTATAAAGTGGTGGCTGAGCAACATACAAATTACCATTGGTAATGATATCTGGAAAATAGCGATAAAATAGAGTCAATAACAAAGTTCGGATATGTGCACCATCAACATCGGCATCAGTCATGATAATGATTTTACTATAACGAAGCTTCTCAATCTCAAAATCTTCACCAAAACCAGCGCCCATAGCAATGATCAATGACTTAATTTCATTATTAGCTAGCATCCGATCTATCCGTGCTCTTTCTACATTTAAAATTTTACCTCTCAGTGGCAAAATAGCCTGAAACATACGGTTGCGTCCTTGTTTAGCACTACCACCAGCAGAATCGCCCTCAACAATGAAAATCTCGGCATTTTCAGCCTTACGAGAGGTGCAATCAGCCAGTTTACCGGGCAAGGTCATACCATCCAAAGCTCCTTTTCTTAAAATAGTATCACGGGCAGAACGAGCAGCCTTTCTGGCTTGTGCCGCTAATAAACACTTACCCAATATTTCTTTAGCATCTCTGGGATGCTCTTCAAGAAAACTTGAAAAATAATCATTAAAGGCAGACTCTACTGCAGTTCTCACCTCAGCATTACCAAGTTTAGCCTTGGTCTGGCCTTCAAATTGTGGATCTGGCAATTTAACAGAAATGATTGCTGTCAAACCTTCACGCACATCTTCACCAGAAAGATTGTCATCTTTTTCTTTAAGAAAATTATTATTGCGGGCATAAGCATTTAAGGTACGCGTCAAAGCGCTACGAAAACCCATGATATGCATACCACCCTCAACAGTATGAATATTATTAGCAAAAGAAAATACTGACTCTCTGAATTCTGCCACATACTGTAAAGCAATTTCTACTTGAACATCACTATCCATTGCCTTATCAAGATAAAATACAGTTTCTTGTTTGATTTCATTGTTGCGATTCAAATGCCTGACATACGAAGCAATACCACCATCAAAATAAAAACTATGACTCTTTTCTTTTTCACCACACAAATCCTTCACTACAATCCGGATGCCCTTGGTCAGATAGGCTTGCTGTCTTAGATGATCAATAATCGTCTGCCAATCAAACTCTGTCACAGTAAATATTGTTGCGTCTGGTTGCCAGGTTTGTTTAGTACCACTGTCTTTACTAGTACCAATTGCTTTGACACTGCCCTTTGGTTTACCTTCACTATATTCCTGTGTCCAAATCTTACCGTCACGTTTGATCTCGGTCTTCATCCAACTAGATAAAGCATTGACCACTGAAATACCAACACCATGCAAACCGCCAGACACCTTATAACCACCATCACCAAATTTACCACCAGCATGCAAAGTACTCATTACTGTTTCCAAAGCACTCTTTTTGGTAATTTTATGTTTATCAACTGGAATGCCACGACCATTATCTTCAACTGACACTTTGCCATTTGGTAATAAACAAATTTCTACACGATCACAAAAACCAGCCATTGCTTCATCAATAGCATTATCCACTGCTTCCCAAATCAAATGATGCAATCCCTCAACCGCTGTATTGCCAATATACATACCTGGCCTTTTACGGACTGGATCTAGACCCTCTAAAACAGTAATATTTTTTGCTGTATAACCACCGGCATTCGCTGCTTTATTAGCAGCGATAGAGGTGACTTTTTTTGCTTGTATTTTGGAAGTATCTTTTGGTATCATAGCCTTATTTTAGTCAAAAAAAATAATTATTAATAGAAGTTCAATAATAGCTGTTTCTAGCCTATTTTAGGCTTGTTTTTATGCTATTATGATAGCACATTTAGTAGCATAAATCAAGTAAAAATCCATCCCGTCAAACGAGATGGATTAGGTAAAAAACTCGTCAAATATAAACCCTAAAAACTGTCTTTATTATCGCTATTATCTCTTTGATTATTTAAAATAGCCTCTGATTTCTGTTGCTTCCGGCCATGTTCAATCATCATTTTCTTCTCACTTTTTAGCCTCGTGCGTTCTTGTCGCAAGGCTGATTTTGCTGCTCTTGCCTCTCTCAATCTTTGTTCAACCACTGTTCGATCTTCAAATAGTACCACAAAGCCACCAAAATAGTAAGCAATAAAATTGTAAAGCAAACCACCAATCAAACCAACCACAAAGACCACAAAACCAATAATGATACTGACTAAAATAGTAGCAATGATACCAGAACCAAATCCTAAGAAGTCAAGACTAGCAAAAGAATCTAGTCCAAAAATCAAAACGCCTAAATTTGCAATGATGCCAATCAATAGATAAACACCACCGATGATCAAAGCACACACCTTGGCCATAGCCACTATGTCTATTTTAACAATCTCTTTCATATAAATTATTGTTTAATAGTTAATTTAAATTTGTTGATTATTATTTCTTGTAATTTATCTGTAATTTTTTTAATTTCAACTGTAGTAAAAGTTTTGTCCGGATTATAAATATTAACATGAAAAGCAATTGAGAACTCTTTATTCTGTCGATCATGATAACGATCAAACAATTCAATACTGGTAATATACTTGCTAGCTCTTAATAGTTCCTCTTGCAGCTCTTGCCATTTAACATCATTGGATAAAATAACAGAAAAATCTTTCACCACTACCGGATATTTTGGCAAGGGCTGATAACTTTTTTTATCTACTATATATTTTATCATGGCTGAGAAGTCTATTTCAACTAGACCCACCAAACTATGATAGTCAAACTTGCTACTAATCGCCAAATTAACCACACCAAAATGTCCGAGAAGTTCATCTTGCGCATAAATCGCCAGCGCCTGACCGGGTATCAAATAATCATGTGTCTTTATTTCCTTAAACCGTAAATCAATGTTCAACACCTTAGCTAAGTGAGCTAACAATCCCTTGGCATAAGAAAAGACATCGTTGATATTATTATCAGCAATCAAACAGCTTAAATATTTTGGTTGATAAGCTAGTTGTTTTTTTCCCGTCTGATCAAGTGCATACTTACCATCTTCTTTCAAATAGACCCGACCAAGCTCGAAAATCTTGATTTTTTTATACCAACGTAAATTGTCTGCCAAATTCTTCAGCAAATTTGGTAATAAGCTCGTTCTGAGATAACGTTGTTCAGGTGACAAATAGTTCTTTAATTCCCAACAATTGCTGGTCTGCAATTTCAAAGCTGCTAATAAATCTTCACTCTGCCAAGAATAATTATACACCTCATTAAAACCAAAAGTTGCTGCAAATAGCTGTTTTACTATCCTTTCACTCTGTTTTTCCAAATCAATCTTTGTCTGACTCATCTTAATGGTCGGCAAATCATCTGGAATTCGATCATAGCCGTAAATCCTGGCCACTTCTTCAACAATATCCTCTGGTAAAGAAATATCCTTAGTCGCTCGCCAACTCGGCGCCAACACCTCAAACTGATCACCCTTATTCTTTACTGCGAATTGCAGGGCTTCTAATATTTTGATAACTTCTGATTTTTCAATCTTGGTACCAACTTGAGCAATTAACCAGTCATATGAAAACTTGATTGTTTTGATATCATCTTTATAATTTTTTTCATCATAAACCTTGGAGGCAATAATCGCTTCTGGACAACATTCCTTAATCAATTTAACGGTCTGAAACATGGCCAATTCTGTTAAATTTGGATCTAAACTTTTTTCAAAACGAATTGAGGCTTCAGTTCGTAAACCCAGACTACCAGAACTGCGTCTAATATTTGAAGCATTGAAATTTGCTGACTCAATCACAATCCGCTTTGTCTTGTCAGTAACTTCTGAATTTGATCCTCCCATAATACCAGCAATGGCAATTGGTTTGTCACTATCAACAATCACCAAGTTTTTTTCATCTAATCCTCTTTCTTCACCATCCAGTGTTACTATTTTTTCTTTATTCTTTGCCAGACGAACGATAATCTTGTCACCAGCTATCTTCGTTGCATCAAATGCATGCAATGGCTGACCCAGACTAAATAAAACATAATTTGTGATATCCACGATATTATTAATTGGTCTAGTGCCAATCACTTCTAAATAATTTTGTAACCACATTGGTGATTCCTGTACAATGATATTGTCTATCACTAAAGCTTGATAACGAGGACAAAGAACAATGTCTTCTACTTTGACTTTCAGTTGATATTTATCCACCCCCTTAATAGTGGGCGTCTCCAGAGGCTTCAATGGTAGCTGCAAAATAGCGGCTACTTCCCGAGCCATACCGTAGTGTGACCACAAATCTGGACGATGAGTCAATGACTTATTATCTATCTCTAAAACAAGATCATCAATCTTTAGAGCTTTGGCTATTGCTTGTCCTGATTGCCACTCACCTTCCCCGAGATCAACAATTGTTGCTTCGTCAGCCATCTCAAATAAATGACCCAAACCAACTTCTGATGCGGCGCAAATCATACCATGACTATTGACTCCTCGAATTTTTGCTTCGGCCAACTTTACAGGATCTCCCTCACCATGCCAACGAACCAAGGCGCCAGGTAAAGCAACTACACAATACATTTTTTCTTTTAAATTTGAACCACCACAAACAATACTGACCCGCGCCTCTTGACCAATATCAACCTGACAAACTTTGAGTTTATCAGCATCAGGATGATCAACAATCTCCTTTATCTGCCCGACAATGATATTACTATAATTTGTGCTTAAATCAATCACTTCTTCTACTTCCACGGTAGACATCGTCAATTTCAAAGCCATGTCTTGTGGATCAAGATCTTTTGGTAGGTCAATGTATTGTTTTAACCAATTAAGGGATATTTGCATATTAAAATTATATATTACTCAAATTGAGATAAACAAACACTATCATCCCATAAAAATCGACATATTGACATATCGTTCTTTTCTAAAGCTACCTCTTCATAACAACTTTTGCTTACTGTTACGCTGTTTATCTTTTTACAATAATCTTCATTTTTAGCTGATTCAGCATAAGATAGATAGCAAGACCATTGAGATAAACTACCTTTAACCTCACACTCTTCGACTTCTAAATAACTTAAATCTTCAAGCTCTGGCACTTCATGCATACAATAACATTCCCCACTTTCTTCATTAGTAAAATTTTCTCCTGGATTATAGTTGTTTTGTTCACAATAAGCATTACACTCTGAAAAATTTTCAACAACAATATCTGGTGGATGATATAAACCGAATTGATTCATCTTCCACGTATCTTCATCATTTATAAAATAAAAATATCTAACTTCCTTAATATGCTGATTCTTAGTCGAATTCACTGCAATGATTGCTGTATTATCTTCAATCTCAATTTCGTCAATTTCATATTCTATACCTGATACAATATCCTTCTTCATATTTCTTAATGTTACCTTTAATTCTAACACTTTCTCTTGATCATTATCATATATCATATTTAAATACAAATCACCCACCTGACCATAATAGGTTAATCCAAGCATTGCATCTAAATCACCTTCTTTATTTGCCGCCATATAACTATCAAACAAGTTAACTATCGCCAATTCATCTTGGGTAAGAACATTTTCAATTACACCAACAATTTGATTATTTTCTCCAATTACTTCTACTATCTGAATTTTAGCTAAATCATTATTAGTGATACCAACACCTAAGTATCTCATAATCTGATATGCAGAGTCCCCGCCACTCATATAATATCTCTTTCCGTCAGCAGGATTAATATACCAGGCCTCTCCCTTTGACTCTACCTGTAATAATATCTTCCCAGACAATTTATTTGATAGACTATTATTAATTAATTGTCTGCCACTACCAAGTGGATTGTAACCATTTTTCACTTCAATTCCATCCAAGAAACCATCACCATCTGTATCTGCGTTGTTCGGATCTGATTTTAAAGCTTCTTCCAATCTATCAGATAAACCATCGCTATCACTATCTAATTCAACAAACCTGTCCTCAAGTCCAATCGGTATTTTGTTCAAATCATCGTCCGTAATACCCAAACCCAAATCTCTCATCAAAGAATAAGCTGTAGCACCATCCATTAAATAAATTCTTTTACCATCAACCGGATTAACATACCAAGCTTCACCATGAGATTCTACCTGAAGATAAATTTTACCCAAATGTTGATTATCCATACTCAAAACACTGGTCCCGGTAAAAGAAAACCCAATAAATATTAATATCAGTAAGAAAAATAATTTTAAGTATTTATTCATATTAAAACTGTTTAAGAAAACGTAAATCTCCGCTTTGCAATAAGCGGATATCATCAATACCATATTTCATCATCACTAGCCTAGTTAAACCTAAACCAAAAGCAAAACCATTGTATTTCTCTGGATCAAGACCACCAGCCTTGATCACATTGGGATGAACAAGTCCACAAGGCAGTAGCTCAAGCCAGCCTGTTTGTTTGCAAACTGAACATCCTTTACCACCACAAATCAAACAATTGATATCGAGTTCAAAACCAGGCTCCACAAATGGGAAATAGCCGGGTCTTTGCCTAACCTTTACTTCTTTACCAAAAACCCCTTTGAGCAGCTCTTTCATTACTGCAATCAGATTGGCAATAGAAATGTTCTGATCAATCATCAAACCTTCCAGTTGATAAAAAGTAGAATCATGCGAAGCGTCAGTTGCTTCATAACGAAAACAACGCCCAGGAAAAATTGCTCTCAATGGAGCACCATATTTTTCCATCGCTCGTACCTGCATTGCTGATGTGTGAGTCTTTAAAACTTCCCCTGATGTCAACCAAAAAGTATCTTGCATATCACGCGCCGGATGATCATCTGGAATATTTAAAGCTTCAAAATTGTAATATTCTGATTCAATATCTGGTCCTTCTAATACTCTAAAACCAAGGGCTTTAAAAACATCTTCCAATTCATATTGAATGATCGTGTTGGGATGAAGTGACCCTGTCTTGACTGGTTGTCCTGGCAAAGTCAAATCAGTTGCTTGAGCAATGCTGTTTTTTGCCTTGCCCTGTAAGTGCAATGACAAATCATCAAGCTTTTCAGCTAAAGCCAGTTTTACTTCATTGGCCAGCTTACCCACTCTTGGTTTTTCTTCCTCAGCCAAGTCCTTCAACTCTTTCAAAAGTTTAGTTAACTCACCATTACGCCCTAGATATTTAATCCGCAAATCTTCCAATTCCTGACTATTCTTGATCTTAGTAAACTCATCAAGGGCTTGTTTCTTTAATTTTTCTAATATTTTATCCATTGATTTTCTTGGTACTGATTGAGAGAAATAAAAATTCTATTAATGACAAAATAACTAAAGCAATCAATATTGTAACCCAACTTAATTTATCTGCCGCCTTCAAAGCCAATGAAATGTTGATTAATAAGGCGAATAGTGTACCTTGCCGTAAAGAAATATTGATACGAAACTTTGTTGGCTCCTGATGTGCTGCCATCACTCTCAGCAGATAACCAATGATCGTAAAAGTCCCCAACAGACTGAAAAAGAAAGTGATATAAAAAAGACTCCTCGCTAATGATGAGCTAGTACTGGGGTCAATATAGGTAATGACCATCGCCCACAAAATCCAAGCGATAATTGTAAATACAGCCAAAAAAAATAAATATTTTTTTATAGACATAAAAAATTTTAACAAAAACTTACTAATATAATACTAATTTTTCACTAATAAGTCAACTTAAAATGGCT
>Ga0051987_10001274_pt1 | contig 13047 bp, 13 predicted proteins | sample CryGey08umfilter_2_FD_58083 | JGI IMG/M metagenome (GOLD analysis project Ga0051987, IMG submission 58083) | Groundwater microbial communities from aquifer in Utah, USA - Crystal Geyser 4/10/14 0.8 um filter | ecosystem: Environmental > Aquatic > Deep subsurface > Groundwater | place: USA: Utah... | reverse complement strand
TGCGGTTCATATAAGGTGCTTAGTTCTATGGCTGAAAATCTCATGACGACACTATCTAAGCCTTTCATAAAAAATATGGGTCAGGTTATAGACCATGTAATAGCAGTGAAAACCTGACCGATAAAAAGATTGTTAGGCAGAAGTTTCAAAAAATAGAATCACAGAAAAATTCAGGGAGGATAATCTTAAAATTAATAAACCAGTGAAGTACAGTGAATGTATAAGCCTTTTAAACGTTCATGATATCTTTTTGTTTTTCATCTAACATGGCATCAAGTTTTTTAATATGAGCGTCTGTTATTTTCTGAACTTCATCAGATAGGTTATGGAGCTCATCTTCTGAAATTTCTTTGTTTTTTTCTAATTTTTTCAGCATTTCCATGCCATCACGACGAACGTTTCGAACGCTAATTTTAGATTCTTCTGTGTATTTAGATGCTAGTTTTGTAAGCTCTTTACGGCGATCTTCAGTTAGAAGGGGAAGGGGAATACGGATCATTTGCCCATCTTGCTGTGGATTTAGGCCCATATTTGCTTCAATCAAAGCTTTTTCAATAGGCTTTACCATAGTTTTGTCCCATACCTGAATGACAAGTAAGCGTGGTTCTGGTGCACTTATAGAGGCAACTTGTGATAGGGGCATCACGGCGCCGTAAGATTCAACTTTTATAGGTTCTAATAAGTTTGGGTGCGCACGACCAGCACGAATTCCGGCAAATTCTTTATTTAAAACATCAAGTGCAGATTCCATTTTGCGGTTTGTTTCATTTAGACGGCCATCAAACTTCAAAGACATAGTTTATTCCTCATTAATAAAGGTGAATTTAGTTGTATTATTAAGAACTTTAGCAAAATTATCGTGTTCATAGATAGAAAAAACTGCAATAGGTAACTTATTTTCACGTGCTAAAGATATACCAGTTGAATCCATAACTTGTAATCTTTCTTGTAGTACCTTTGAATACGATATATTTTTATAAAACTTAGCATTTTTATTTTTCTTGGGATCACTGCAATAAATGCCATCAACTTTTGTGGCCTTTAGCAATAAATCACATTCAATTTCGCTGGCCCGAAGTACGGCAGCTGTATCTGTTGTGAAAAATGGGTTTCCTGTACCGCCAGAAAAAATAAGGACACGGCCCTTATTGAGATGCTGCATGGCACGCGCCCTAATATATGGCTCTGCAACGGCGCTAACGGGTATTGCAGACATATGGCGGGCATCAAGGCCGTGGTGGTCTAAAACGCTTTTTAGGGCTGTTGCATTCATAACAGTTGCAAGCATCCCTACATAATCGGCTGTTGCACGGTCAAGTGTCGGTAAGTGCTTGCCAGCCCCCCTAAAAAAGTTACCACCACCAACAACAATAGCAATTTGAACGCCTTTATCATGGACAGATTTAATGTCTGTGACAATTTTTGTCAACATGTCTTCATTTATGCCAAAAGGGTGTTCTGCATCCGGTGATGTACTAGCAAGTGATTCGCCAGATATTTTTAACAGTACCCGTTTATAAATCATGATACATTACTCCTTTTATCCATTTCAGCGTATCCTTCAGTTATGCCATCTAAAAACTCTTGGCTATTATTAAGATTCCAGCATGCTGCACTGACTATTAAAAGCAAGATGGATAAAAATAAAACACAAACGAAAATATTATTGCGACTTTTCATGATTGTTTATCGTTGCCTATCAATAATGATTTCTTCTTCAGTTTGCTTTATATTTATTGTTTCACATTGTTCTTCAATTAAAGATAAACCGTTGAAAAATAGTAAAATGAAGGCGATAGGGAAAAAAAAGATAGCCCAGAAAAAGACCCACTTCCAACTACCCCCGTATTCCAAGTACGAAGTTGTGCTGGTTTTTACGCGGGCTAAATTTTTCATGAGTAGGACAAGCCCAATTGGAAAAAAAATAATAAGAAAGAAGATAAGCCAAAAAACACTACCCCTATATTTAAAAGATGAACTAGACATTTTGACAGTGCGTGCTGTTCGCTTTACTTTATTCATATTATACCTAATCCTGTACAAAAAGGAGGAGCTTTTACCCCCCCCATTTATATATTATAGACCTGCCTGTGCTTGTACTTCAGCAGCAAAATCTGTTTCTTCTTTTTCAATACCATCGCCCAACACAAAGCGTGCGTATGACGTTAGTTCAATATCAGTACCCAGTTTGGTTGCAACTTCAGCAATAACATCTTTAATTTTTGTTTTGCCGTCTATTACATAGTTTTGCTCAAGCAGAACAATTTCTTCAAAATACTTGCGGATGCGACCTTCAATCATTTTTTCAATAACATTATCAGGACGACCACTTGCACGTGCCTGCTCTTCAAGGACATTTTTTTCACGTTCAACAAGTTCAGGATTAACCTGTTCAATACATAATGCTTGTGGCGCAGCAGCAGCTACATGCATAGCAATTTTCTTGCCAAGTTCTTGTAGTTTTTCTGCGTCAGCTGTAGATTCTAATGCAATAACAACACCAATTTTACCAAGATTTGGTGCGACTGCTGTATGCATATATGTCGATACAACGCCTGAATTTACTGAAAAATATTCAGCGCGACGAAGGTTTAAATTTTCACCAATAATACCAACTTGACGAATAACTTCAGCGCCAACAGTACCAGCTTCAGAATCAAAAGCACATTCTTTTAACACTTCAGCATTTTCAGCCTTGTGCTTTAAAGATGCTTTAGCAAAAGCTGTTGCCAAATTTTGGAACTGTTCTCCACGTGCCAAAAAGTCTGTTTCGGCATTAATTTCAATAATAGCAGCACTTTTTTCAGAGCTAGCAATAGCAATTAAACCTTCAGAAGCAATTCGTCCAGATTTTTTTGCAGCGGCAGATAAACCTTTTTTACGTAACCAATCAACAGCAGCTTCGATATCCCCAGCAACTTCTGTTAGGGCTTTTTTACAATCCATCATACCTGCACCTGTTTGTTCGCGCAAAGACTTAACCATTAAAGATGTAATTTGAGACATAGTATTTTCCTTTAAATATTAAAAAAAGTAACCAGCTTCATCAAACTGGTTACTTATGTAGAGTTAACTTGTAACCAAAATTATGCCTGGACTTGTTCTATTTTCAGCTCAGGCGTTGCAGACGCGCCAATATCAACACCAGCGGCAATCATTTCTTCTTGAAGACCATCTAAAACAGCTTCAGCAGCAAGGTTGCAATACATATCAATAGCGCGAATCGCATCATCATTACCTGGAATAGGATAAGTAATATGATCAGGGTCTGCGTTTGAATCTGTAATACCAACGATAGGAATGCCTAAACGTGTTGCTTCTTCAATAGCAATAGATTCTTTAACTGTATCAATAACAAATAAAATGTCTGGAATACCACCCATTTCACGAATTCCACCGATAACAAGCTCTAGTTTTGTACGGTGACGTTCCAGCTTCAAAATTTCTTTTTTTGTAAGCGCGCCTGGGTTTTCCAACTCAATATCCAGCTCTTTTAAGCGTTTAATAGATTGATTCACTGTTTTCCAGTTTGTCATCATCCCGCCAAGCCAGCGATGATTAATGTAGTATTGACCACATTTTTTTGCTGTTTCTTTAATTTTATCAGCAGCTTGCGCTTTTGTTCCAACGAACAATACACGACCACCCTTAGAACTTACATCACGAAGCGCTTTAAGCGCAGTGTTTAGCATTGGGTATGTTTGCTGCAAATCAAGAATGTGAATTTTGTTACGGACACCAAAAATAAATGGCTCCATTTTTGGATTCCAACGACGTACTGTGTGACCGAAATGAACACCAGCTTCCAAAAGCTGACGCATGGTAAAAGTTGGCATAGCCATAATAAATACTCCTAATACTTTACCGATTAAACCTCTTCAAAGCGTTATAGACTGTAAAAACAATCCATCGGGCAGCCGTAGGGGGCCTAAACTTTGAATGTGTAATAGTTGAATTATAACAATATTTAAGTTTAAATACAATAATTATTGTGATATAGACAAAAAATTGGCTGTATCAGATTTTCTGTGCTGTAAAAAGAGACCAGAAAGATGATATCAACTTTACGAAACGGTATCAATTTTGAACGTTTATTCAAGGACATGAATGAATACCAAGTATTTGCTGAATTTTGACACAGCAAATCAGATAGAGCCACAAAATTTTGCAATTTCAGCGCGCACGTTTTCAAGGCCTGTTTTTTTGGCAGCACTTGTACTTAAAACAAACGGGTGTGCCGCACCATGTTTTTGCAAAATTGTTTGTGTATCCTTTATTAAATGGCCCATAGCACTAGGCGTTATTTTATCTTCTTTTGTTAAAATAATTTGATAGCTTACAGCCGATGTGTCTAACAGTTTCATAAATTCTATATCTACTTTTTTAAGACCATGACGTGCATCAATTAAAACATAAACACGTTCAAGTGTTTGACGCCCAAGCAAGTATTGCTTAATCAGGTCTTGCCATTTGGCGACTAAATCTTTTGGTGCTTGTGCGTATCCGTAACCGGGCATATCAACCATGTACAAAGCATTGTTACTTAAATTAAAAAAGTTAAGCTGTTGTGTTCTGCCGGGTGTGTTGGATACTCTGGCAACTGTTTTATCGTTAAACAAGGCATTTGTTAAACTTGATTTTCCAACATTAGAACGGCCTGCAAATGCAATTTCTGGTGCATTCATTTCAGGTAAAGACTGCAAGTCAGCAACACCTAACATAAATTCACAAGATTGCCTAAATAGCTGCTCACCCTTTTTTAACTGTTCTTGTGTTAATTGTAATTCTTCCATAAGTCACCTAAAATAGTTTTTTAAATTGATCGTAATCCATAACATTTTGAACAGGTCCAAGTGAAGCTAGCGTTGGTACAGAACTTAGCACATCATCCATATAGCCATGAATATGGGTTAAGTCCATGGCTTCAATCTTTTTAACGATCGCTGTTGTTTCAATTACGTTGCCGTAATAGAGCATATGATTTGCCATACGCTCACACCTGTGGGATGTGCTCTCTAAGCCCATAAGCAGACTTGCTTTAATTTGCGCTTTAGCGCGCCCTAATTCTTCTAGGGTGAATGCACACCGTGCTTTGTTTAATTCTGCTGCAATAACGGGTAATAATTCTGTTGTTTGATCTGCCCCAGTTCCTGCATATATTCCAAAGATACCAGAATCTGTTGCAGCTTGTGCAAAGGCTGAAATTGTATAAACAAGCCCGCGTTTTTCACGCACCTCTTGAAATAAACGTGATGACATGCCGCCACCCAGCATTGTGGCTGCAAGCATTTGTGTATAGTAGTCATCATCATTTAAAGATTTACCTTTAAAACCAATGACAATATGTGCTTGTTCTAAATCTTTTTGTTTACGGTAATCACCACCTTTATAAATGGCTGAATCTTTTGAAAGATCGGATCCTGTTGGAAAAGACTTTAAACTATTTTCAATCATATGCACAAGGCTATCGTGATCTATATTTCCAGCAGCTGCAAAAATCATATTGTTTGTACTGTAATGATCTTGCATATACTGTTTTACTTGCTTATGTGAAAAACCCATCACATTTTCAGCTGGGCCTAATATGGACCGTCCCAAAGCTTGATCGGGGTAACACGTACTTTGAAAATAGTCAAAAACAACATCATCTGGTGTATCTTGTGATTGAGCTATTTCTTGCAAGATAACCTTTTTTTCTTTATCAAGCTCTTCTTTTTCAAAAACAGAATTTTGCAATATATCACCTAAAATATCAACAGCTAAATCTGTATGTTCTTTTAAAACACGTGCATAATAGGCCGTTGTTTCGCGTGATGTATAAGCATTTAAATACCCGCCAACCGATTCAATTGTCTCAGAAATTTGAAGGGCAGAGCGTGACTGAGTACCTTTAAAAGCCATATGTTCTAATACATGCGATATGCCGTTAACTGATTTTTCTTCATGAGAGGATCCAACATTAAACCATACACCCAATGATACAGTTTCAACGTGTGGTATATAATCAGTTGCAATACGAAGACCATTCGACAATGTAGATATTTTTTTCATTGGTTTTTATTGGTTGAAGACATCTATCCCATCCTATTAGAATTTGCATGGTGACATCAAGGAAATGTATATAGAATTGCTTTAAAATACCCAATATTAGCACTACTTTCTATGAATGACGGTATAATCGCAACGAAATCCAACTGGGTGGGGCGCTGTTTATATGCTTATCCAATAAAAAAGAGCGCAAAAAATGCGCCCTTTCATGATAAATGTTATAAACATCCCTTACGCATGAACGTCAGGGTGTAGATCCCAAATTTTATGACCCTTTTCCGCAAAAAATATACGTGATAACAAGTTTACATAATTTGCCAATGGTTGTCTCAAAGGGTGACAGGTCCCAATACTCAACGCCCCAGTATACCAACAAATGGCGCGTTCTGCCATTAAGTGCTGATGGTACGGGGCGACTTTATTCTTTTCAAATTCAGCTTTCATCGCTGGGTCATAGGTATTAATTAATTCCTTATTTAATTCCCTAATTTTTTCTTCTTCAGATGTTCTTGGAAAGTAAAGGTCACGCGCTGCCCGGTATTGCGCTGGTATATCATCTGACATCTCTGCCCCCAGCTTATGGTCTTCCAACACTTTTACCAGCCCACATAAAGTTGTGATTTCATTTATCCATTTCGCATCATTAGGGTTTTTGTTTATCTGGCGCAAAGTAATCATTACATTCTTAAAACTGGCAAGCCCAAATTGTTTAGCGTCTTCATTTTTCCTGTGCATTAGCATTTGAAAAAGCGAAAGACATATTTGACTGCCCTCTACATCGTCACCTGCAAAAGCTAATAAATAGGTCTTTACTTGATCTAAAACGAATTGTGTATCAAATTGCAAAAAAACATAGATCAGATTGAAGCGATATGGGGATTTTTGTTCCCATGCAGCGCTTGCAATACCCTTGTAAAGTTCAAGATTCTGATCTGCACCTTCATACCGTTGCGCATAATAGCCAACATTATTAATACATACAAGGTACGTACTTTTTGCCTTTTCTTTTGCTTGTATATCAGAATTTTTATCTAGAAGGATGTCCCCTGCCAGATTCGCCTCAGAACTCCACTTGAAAAGCTGCGTACGAAGTTCGTTGGTTAAGGGGCGCAAAGTATCAGCACCGATAATATTCATTGTTAGTAACGTCGTTGTCAGTAAGAGTGTGTAAAATTTCATCACTTTATAATAAAAAATTTAATTATCCAAAAATACCATCATGAATGAATCTGTTCAAACAAAAAAATATATAAAAAGGCTGTACGTGTTCAAACTGTTGATAAGTAGGGTGAAACTATTTATTTTATATTGCAGGCAAAACATGATGGCGTCATTCCTAAAACCTTTTTTAAAAATTCTTTAAGAATAACCTAAAGAGATTTGCCTTTAAAAAACATTTCATAGTAAGTTCTGACAAAACATGAAATAATAGTCAAAAGGTTGACTTTATTCTATGTATATATGCCGCTAAACGATATTATATTATTTTCTGCATTATGTATCCTCACAGTTTGTATTTTATATATATGGAAGCAAAAACGCGATTTAAGTCGCGCGCAACAACAAGCACATGAACTTATTGTTGAAAAATCTTTGCTGGAGCAGCAAATATTATTTCAAAATAAAGCACTTAACAATCAGTCAGAACTTATTGAAAAATTAGAAATAAAGATTCAAGAATCTTTTCAATCTATAACTCAAGATACGCTCCTTAAAAATCATGCTTCCATGATGGAAATTGCAAAAGCATCTTTTGAAAAAGCACAAGACGCAAATAAGCATGATATGGAACAGAGGCACTCTGCCATTAAAAATTTAGTCGACCCCATGAAACAGGCATTAAGCCAAGTGGATGAAAAATTAAAAGGCCTTGAGAAAGAGAGAACGATTGCTTATATAGACCTTAAGGCACAAGTTAAAAGCCTTATTGAGACACAAAAAGATTTAAAGGATGAAACATCTAGTTTAGTTAAAGCACTCAGAAATCCATCAACCCGTGGTCAATGGGGCGAATTTCAGTTAAAACGGGTTGTTGAACTGGCCGGCATGGTGGAGCGTTGCGATTTTGTACAACAAGAAACTTCCAATAGTCTGCGTCCTGATATGATTGTACGCCTTCCTGGTGGTAAACAAATTATTGTGGATGCGAAAACGCCCTTATTTGGTTATTTAAATGCCCTTGATGCCAAGACAGACCATGAGAAGAAAAAATTCATGGCAGAACACGCTATGCAAGTTAAAACGCACATTAAGCAGCTGTCCCAAAAAAGCTACTGGGAACAATTTAAAAATACCCCTGAATTTGTTGTGATGTTTATACCAAGTGAATCTTTATTTAGTGCCGCCTTAGAACAAGATCCATCTTTAATTGAATTTGGTGCTAATGAACGTGTTATCTTAGCAACGCCGACAACGCTTATTGCCTTGCTGCGGGCTGTTGCTTATGGTTGGCGCCAAGAAAGCATTCATGAAAGTGTTCAAGATGTTATTGATTTAGGGCAAGAGCTATACAAACGTTTTAATACGGTTAGTCAATATTTTTCAAAAATTGGCCGTCATTTAAATCAAAGTGTTGACAGCTACAATCAAACATTGGCAAGCTTTGAGAATAGGTTGATTCCAGTTATGCGTCGTTTTCAAGATATTAAAGCATTGAAAACAGATGCAGTACCGGAAACATTTAAACCAATTGATGCGCATTCTAAAACACCACAATCTATCGAGTTTTTGCAAAATGAAAAATAATCATATTTTTAATATCGCTCTTCTATCAACGACATTATTAAGTGCAGAAGCGCTAGTAGCCGATGCAACACAAGGGACACCCTCTAAAATACAGAAAAAAAAACGTGACTTACAGAAGCCAGATCTAGAGGAAAAGACCGATTCGTGTGCAATGGAACTTTATACAGATTGCGCAACTGTTGAGTTGAAGACGCAAGTGCCAATCTCTCCAACACAAAAAACAACACACATTACACAATCATTTCCGCAACATATGTGGGATGATTCTTTCCATATGCTCTTAAATAAAAACCTTATGGGTTCCTTGCATATGCTTGATTTTAATATTCATCATAATCACGATAAAAAAGATGTTTTTATTAATACAGACAATAACTTTGACGTCGTTCAAAAAGTGGATGCTGATATTACCTATACAACCGAAGGGCTAAGTTGGCAGCCCTTTTATACGGCTGATTTATCAACAGATTGCAAAAGCCTTAATTTAAATTGTTGGTTTACGGTTCATAATGAAACAAGCACATCATTTGATAATGTGCACTTAAAGCTTTTTGATAGGGACAGTGGTTTTAAACTTGTAGAAGATGTACCCCCTGCTTTTGAAAAAAGATCTAAAAATTTATTCCCAATTCCACGTCATGTCACACTACCGTCAAAGCAAAAAAAACGCATCATGTGGTTGCAAGCATCCAATATTCCGTTGAAAAAAGAGTATGTACTCAGTTTGGGGGGTGTTTTTCTAACAGATATGACCAATAGCGATACAGTGCCCAGGGTTGATACACAACTTAGTTGGATAAATACGTTTAAAAATTTGCCTTTAGCGCCTGTTACGCTTTATCAAGAGTCTGAAACAGACCATAAGTCACCCTTGATGAAAACAATATTTAAAAAGACAGAATTAAATATGCCTGTGTCCTTTAGAATGCCTGCGCATTTGCAAAATGGAGACGAGCAACCTATTCAAGTTAGCTATGAACAAACTGAATTTCAAAAGTTTACAGTAAAACTAACGGAGACAGTAAATAGGTTAACGCTTAAAAATACAAAGGCTGACCCCGTTACAGTTAAAGTATGTGTGGACTTCCCCTTAAAAAGTGGTATGATCGTACGCGACAGTATTCCGCATCAAACAGATGGTCATAAAAAACGTTACTGGATATTTAATATTCAACCAGGTGAAAAAATAGATCTTAAATACAGAGCGCGCGTTACATCAAACTGATCAATAATAACTCTACAGCATATCAACAGAATCCACACTTTGTAGTTTGAAAAAGTTGTTTGAAAAACATGCTGATTTATGGGTATGATATGCCCAAAAATGCAAGAAGACCTTTAGTATTCTTTTTGCATAGACTTTATGGAATAAAGTGATGTGACAGTATGCTGAATTCATGCTGGGAGAACCACATTCTGTAATAAAAAAAACGCCCTAATAAATAGAGCGTTTTTTTGATTATCTTCATATTCAATAGGGCTTAGTTAGCTAATAACGTCTACCAGTTCAATATCAAAAATAAGGTTTGCGTGTGGGGGGATAACGGTTCCTGCACCACGTGCACCATAACCCATTTCTGATGGTATTTTTAGTGTACGTTTTCCGCCAACTTTCATGCCTTCAATACCTTCATCCCAACCTTTTATCACTTGTCCTATGCCAAGATCAAACTGTAGGGGTTGACCGCGATCATGTGAAGAATCAAATTTTGTTCCATCTTCTAGGCGACCAGTATAGTGCATCAAAAGCGTGTCTTTTTTCTTTGCTACTTTTCCACTACCTTCTGCTGTGTCAATTTTTTCAAATTCCATTTTTTTGCTTTCTATCTTGATTGATTTTTCTTCTTTTATTGGCTCTGGGCCTTTTTTTTCACATGACGTTAGCAGCGCTAGTAGCGTAAGTGCACTAGCTGTCTGCGCTAATGAAAAAATTTGTATTTGTTTCATGTTTTCCTCCATGAAGAAAACGTAACATTTTTTTGTACTTTGAACCAGTCTTTTTACAAATAACTATTGTCTTCCTGAAAGTGGTTATTACTTGGCGCGCCGCTAACCTATATATCAGAACAGGTGTCGTACCTGTTAATTTTCAATAGGGGGGGGGAAGACAAATAAAACAGGGGTAGGACTACGAACAGATTCTAAAATCAGCACTTTGACCGTAGTTTCTTATATAAGTTTTAAATCATGCAATACTGCCTGAAATTCTTGAAGATACAGTTGGTAACCAATACTATAATTTTTAATGTTAGTCACCCCACAAGCGTTAGGAAGCTTTACCCCAAAGACTGTCTTTTATCTGGTCTAAAAGGAACTGTTCGTGGCTTTCTAATTCCTTTTTACTTGCAGGAAATAATCTGGGTTCACGACGTGTTTTAACAGTTTCAGCTACGTGAACAGCTTCTTCATTATTAAATGTAATTTCTTTGCCAAATAATTTACGTTGACGGCCGCCTAGAAGTTCTACATAAACTTCAGCAAGTAATTCGCAGTCAACAAGGGCGCCATGAAAAGTACGGTTCGATAAATCTATTTTAAAGCGTTTACATAAGCCATCTAAGGTATTGTTGGCACCTGGAAATTTAGAACGTGCCATAACAAGCGTATCTACAGCCTGTTCAAAAGGTATTAGGGGCTTATTATGGCGCGCAAGTTCTGCATTTAAAAACCCAATATCAAATGGCGCATTATGAATAACTATTTTTGAATCGCCAACAAATGTTAAAAAATCATCAGCAATATCTTGAAATAGCGGCTTATCAAACAAAAATTCTGTTTTAATATTATGAACTTTAGTTGCCGCCAAGGGTACATCTCTTTGTGGGTTCACATACGTATGAAACGTTTTTTGTGTTGGCATTTTATTCACAATTTCAAGACAGGCAATTTCCACAATGCGATCAGCGCCTTTTGCGTGAAAACCTGTTGTCTCAGTGTCTAATATAATTTCACGCATGGTCATTTCCTTTTTATTTGGGATTAGTGTATAAATTAGGTATAATATTCTCACACATTATAAAGTATATTATATCCAGATGCATAGTCTATTTAATGGGAAAGTTATAGAAAACTACCCTCTCCATAAAATAACATGGTTTAAGGTAGGTGGAAATGCAGACTTTTTTGTAAAAATACGTTCCATAGCTGAACTGTCACAACTACTAAAAGAAAAGCCAAAAGATATGCCTTTATTTATTTTGGGGGCAGGGTCAAATATTTTAATGCGTGATGGAGGCTTTCGTGGGCTTGTTGTGAAGTTAGCTGGTGACTTTAGTAAGTGGCATATAGAAAATGACAATACAGTTATAGCTGGTGCTGGTGTTCTTGATAAAACATTAGCCCTAACAATGGGTGAGGCCGGGTACGCGAATTTAGAGTTTATGGTTGGCATACCCGGTACAATTGGCGGTGCCTTAATCATGAATGCAGGGGCTTATGGGGTTGAGGTTAAAGACGTTTTGCAGTGGGTGGACCTTATGTCAATGAATGGTGAAATTATCCGCTTAACACCAGATGATTTGAAAATGGCTTATCGAAAAGGTCATATTCCAAAAGAACATTTTGTGTTAAAGGCAGCCTTTAAAGTACAAAAAGAAGATCCTGCGGTAGTGCAAGACAAACTTAATAGTATGCTAGATAAAAAAGAAGCAGCACAACCTATGACAGGGCGTACAGGTGGCAGCACATTTAAAAATCCACTACCACACTCAGCGTGGGAGCTGGTTGATAAAGTAGGTGGGCGCGGCCTAAAAAATGGTAATGCACAAATATCCATAAAACATTGTAATTTTTTACTAAATTTAGGTGATGCAACGGCTAAAGAAATTGAAGATCTTGGAGAGGAAGTCAGAAAGCGCGTTAAAGAGCAAGAAGATATTAATCTTGAATGGGAAATTATTCGTGTTGGTACGCCCCTTTTGACCCTATAAATATGGCATTCAACTGGTTGCGGGTTAGCGCCTCTAATTTTTTTCAACTGACAACGATTTTTGGTTTTTTTATCAAAAATGAAAGTCAAGCTGAAGAAACTTGACTATTTTCTATATTTTAAGCGCACTCATCCTATCGCCTCTGTGATTTTGGTTGTTTTGAGTAACTTATTTTCCGGAAAAATGTCGAAAATTTATCATGGTATAAGCGATCAGTTTTCATCCAAAATGATGAAGACTGATGTGTTCAAATCTTATGAGCAATCTTTTAAATTTGTCCTCCCACGCAAAAACGCGTTCTATGGTTCTGAATCGTTCATCATAA
>Ga0051987_10001273_pt1 | contig 13048 bp, 15 predicted proteins | sample CryGey08umfilter_2_FD_58083 | JGI IMG/M metagenome (GOLD analysis project Ga0051987, IMG submission 58083) | Groundwater microbial communities from aquifer in Utah, USA - Crystal Geyser 4/10/14 0.8 um filter | ecosystem: Environmental > Aquatic > Deep subsurface > Groundwater | place: USA: Utah... | reverse complement strand
GGTGTCTTTGGGACCACGAATCAGGTCAACCGCTCGGGTCAAAGAAAAATTGGTGGTTTGTTCATCAACACCAGCCGTTTCGTCTTTGATATTCAGGATCATATCTCCGGCTTGGACCCCCGCTTTTTCAGCCGGCATTCCGGTTAGCGGTGACATCACCGCCAAAATGCCATCAACGTATCCCAACTCAATACCAACCCCAAAAAATGAACCAGCTAAGTCTTCACCAGTTCTAATCTTGTCCTCTTTTGGCAGATAGGTTGTGTAGGGATCACCAATTGAGGCAGTTAGTCCGGCGATAGCGCCATCAATCATCTTGCTGGTCTCAATTTTGTCTGTCTCAACATAATTATCTTCAAGCAGTTTCCAGGCTTGCCAAAAAACGTTAAAGTCATTGGTATTGTGTTGGTCAGCAGCGGTGCTATTGAGTAAGTTAGAAATGGTAGTAGGATCAACGTCGTGAGGTCTGTAAGTTGCGTCTTCTTGAATAAATTTAATTGGAATCCGTTGAACCAAATTAAAGCGGTATTCAGCCACCGAACCCAAAAAAATAAGTAGGAGCGAAACCACAACAGTTCGCAAGATACTAAGCGGTAATTTCATCAGGCCATTAGTCTAACCCCCAGCACCAAATAAGTCCAGTCAGTGGTCAGTTACATTTGACCGGACCTATGTGACCGGACTTATGTAGTTCTAACTGAACGCCACCCGTTAGAGAGTTTGTGTAAATGGCAGCAGCGCTAATTGGCGTGCCCATTTAATTTGCGTGGTTAATCGGCGTTGTTGCTTTTGATTCAAACCAGTTTCACTTCTAGGAATAATGGCGCCCTGTTCAGTCACAAACGGACTCAAAGTTGCGGGCTCTTTATAACTAAAAGTAACATTTTTTCTTGAGTTACGTTTGACTGCTGGTTTTCTTGGTCGGCGTGAGCCTCTTTTTGTATTTTCTTTCATAATTAAAATGGAACGTCATCGGCAACGTCTTCTACTTCTTCTACTTGATCACTCGGTGCTGATTCCTTTTTTGCCGAGCGTTTTGGTTTTACTGTTTCTTCTTGTTCCATTGGCGCTTCACCGTATGAATCACCTGAGTCTTCACCCTGAAATCCTCTTGCAGATCTGAGCGAAATCATGTTATCGATTACTACCTCGGTGGTCTTACGATCGGTGCCATCTTCGCCCTTCCAATCTCTAGTTTGCAGTCTGCCTTCAACATAGACTTTATCGCCTTTGTGTAAGATTTGACCACAAATATCAGCTAGTTTAGACCAAGCGACAATGTTGTGATACTCCACTCGCTCTTGTTTCTCACCGCCATCAGCTGGCGTCCAGCTGCGGTTGGTGGCAATGCCAAACGAACAAACCGCCGTACTATTTGGCGTGTAGCGCAAATTTGGATCTCGAGTTAAGTTTCCTATCAACAGTACCTTGTTAAGCGAACGAACAGACATATGTTCCTTTCTAATTACTGCTTCTACAGATGAGCTTTTTACCTGAACTTACTATCTCACACGATTATTGCACAAACTGTAGGAAACAGGCTTCAATTTTGCTTTTAAGCTGCGCTTACTACTTCAGCCTCTTTTTTAACTACTTTCTCTTGTTTTTCCTCAGCAATGACCAATAAGTGTCGAATTATTGTTTGAGTTAAAAAAATATCTTTTTCAAAATCAACAGTTTGAGTTGTTTCAAACTCAAGCACGAGGTGATAGTACACAGCTTCATTGTGACGTTTACCGCCAACTTTTATGGCATAAGCTAAGGTTTTTTTACCCCAAGCCTCACTTGAAACTACTTTGCCTTTGTGTTTAGTCACCAATTTTTCGACTGATGTCTCAACTTGCTTCAGCTCGTCACTAGTCAAGGTGGCTGGCACCAAATAGGTCAATTCGTACTGGCGAACCCGTTTATCTACCGGAATTTCCATTAGTGCTCCTTCTTTCAAGCCCAAGAGCGATTGGATTATTCTTTGCTAGTTGCAAAGAAAACAAGCTTGAGTTGGTATTATAACACAGGTCTGGAAAAGTGAATAAACGTTAATCACCGCCCGTGCTTCGGGCTAAAAATCTGGACCAAATTGAACCAAACAGTGGAGACTCTTTTTTAGAGGACTGTTTTTCGACTTGTTTCATCGGGAGGACGACTCGCCTATCCCTTAAGTACTGAAGAGTACTTAACGCACGGAATGACACAATATGGAGTTTTTTTAACTCCTCATGATGATCAGTCTTGGATTGGTCTTGAACAGCCAAGCCAAGATACTCGATCACTGTTATTACCGAGTCATGCGCGGAAGAAACGTCTCCGTTTTGAAGTTGAATCTCAATTAACTCTACGCGCTTGATTAAAAACTGGTCATTAGTAGCCAGCAATTGGCTTAAGGAATCTCTCACGGAAGCGATAAGATTCTCTGGACGAGCTCGTTCTTCTTCCCTTTGCACTAAAGCAACAATAGTGTCAACAGGCACCTTTGTAAAACGCGGTTTGGCTGATAGGTTTTCTGGCAACGACGACATATATACCTTCTTGTATTTGGTTTGGTCTTGGAACTTTAATAAATAGAAGAAAGTTGGAAGGCCGGTAATTGAAAAAATCAATAGACCGTGAATGAATTTCCCCGCGGCAGAGCCGCGGGGAAAGCAAGTTGTACTCCATTTACGACTTGTTTTCTATTTCCCGATCATAAACTCAACTACATCACCTTCTTGCATGATGTAATCGCGGCCTTCGGCTCGGATTTTGCCGCTTTCTTTAACACCTTTCCAACCCTGATAGTGTAAGAAATCGTCGAAACTAACAATTTTGGCAGAAATAAACCTTTTCTCAAAATCGGTGTGAATCACTCCGGCCGCTTTTTGGGCAGTGGTGCCCTGCCTAATTGTCCAGGCCCTCACCTCTAGTTCACCAGCGGTCAGAAAAGACTGAAGTTTTAGCGTCTTGTAGGCAGCGGTAATCAACCGATCCAAGCCACTTTGCTCTAATCCAAGCTCGTGTAAGTACAGTTGGCGGTCTTCGTCACTCAAACTGGCTAATTCGCTCTCAATTTTATTGCACATCACAATGATTTGATCTGGCATAACTGAGAGTTCTTTGGCGTAGTCTTGAGTTAATTGAGCAGCTCCTTTTTGCAGCTGTCCCTCTGAAACATTGACCACAAATAGTTCATCTTTAGCGGTTAGTAAGTTCAGGTCTTTGGCCACTTTTTCTAAAAATTCTGTCGGTAGCCCCGTTGAGTTTTCTTTGATGGTTCGAAAAATTGGCTGTTCTTGTTCAATTGTTTGAGTGAAGGCTTGGATTACCTGCCAGCGCTCTTTGAATTCTCGGTCGGCAGCGCCTTTTGGTTGGGCTTGTTTTTGGAGAGTTGCCAAATCAGCCAGCTGGAGTTCAAGTCTGATTACCCGGAGATCATTGATGGGATCGGTTGAACCTTCGCGGATAATGTCAGAATCTTCAAATGCCCTGATAACGTGACAAATTGCCGACGTTTCCCTAATGTACGAAAGAAACTGGTTGCCCAACCCCTCGCCTTTGCTGGCACCAGCCACCAAACCGGCAATGTCAACAAACTCTACCGTGGCTGGTTTAAGGGTTGAGGTATGAACAATGGGGGCTAATTTTTCAAGCCGGCTATCTGGAACAGGGACGACGCCCACGTTCGGCTCGATCGTGGCAAACGGGTAGTTGGCCGCCAAAGCTTGTTGCTCTTTGAGCAGGGCGTTAAATAGCGTGGATTTTCCGACATTGGGCAAACCGACGATGGCAATTGAGAGAGGCATGGTGGTATTTTAGCACCAGATAAGAATTATTTTCTTACGTACTCACTAATCCAGTCTAATAAAATATCTCGATCAATTAATTCTGTTTTAGATTTTTCTGCCAAAATCTTCGCCTGTTCAGTGTAATAACTCGTGGTAATCACCATTGTGGCCTGACAGTCATACTTTTTCTCTCCACCCAATACTTGATAAATAGCTTCTACACCAACTTTTTTCCAGCTATTGTATTGCTTGGCTTGAACGGCATATTTTTTTCCATCCAGATAACCTGTCAGATCAGCCCCATAATCACCCTCTGGTGGTGTAACCATCACCTGTCTAAAACCTTTAAACTTGAGCAAACCGGCCAGATAGTTCTCAAACTCAATTCCCAATAATGCATCAATTTGTGAAACTTCAAGTGCTCTCCAACGCATACTTCGCCTATACATCAGCCAAATGCCAACTGCTGTAATTATACCAAGTAAAATAGCCAGGAATAAAAAAATCAACATTACAGCCATCTGGAGACTAAATCCAAATTGATAAGTTAAATAAACAAAGAGCAGAATGAGTGTAGCTCCACCAACAATTTGCACTGAACTAAAAGCAGTTGAGGGAGCAAAACGAGCAGATCGCCGTAGGTACCAGTGACGATAGTAAGTGCGTTTATATCTCACGCACTTATTGTACGATCCGAATCCGTAACTTTCCACCCATTGCGGCAGCGATCTTTTCCAAAAATTCGAGAGAAGGATTCAAATTTCCAGACTCTAGTCTAGCAATCGCTGATTGCTTAGTACCAATTTTCTCTGCCAAATCTTTCTGAGTCATTTTCTTTCTTATGCGTGCACCAATAACTTCAGAAATTACTCGGTAGCGAGGAGCTAATCGTTGATATTCTTTTCGAAATTCAGGATTTTTTAGTAGTTCTTTTTTAAATTCTTGAAACTCATTCATACTAGTAATATAACACATACGTTATACTAATACAAGTCTTCTTAGAGCAATTGATAATTCTTTAGTTGGGATTTTTTGAGTTTTTTTGATAAAGCCGTGGAGCAAATAAATAGTATGTTTTCTTATTGTGAAAAATATTCTTATTTGTAGATTCCCGGTAACTCTAATCTCGAACAAATCACGAGCTATTTTTTTCACATATGGAGGCCCGACCGCTAATCCATATATTTCTAATAAACTGAGAAGATGAGTAATTTTTGCCTGAGTTAAGATCGGTTGTACTTCAATAAATTCTTTTACAAGTCGTTCTCCGCGACTGGACTTAAAAAATGATATGCTCCACATTCTTCAAGAATGTATTAGAGAAATCTTTCAAGAAGCTTGCGTGACTAACTAATTGTTTTGTCGCCACTTTTCCAGCCGCATCATTACCGCACCCTGGAGCAGATCTAACACCACCGCCAAACCTAAAACAACCAGCCACGAAGTCACCCCAACCCCAAAGATCTCAGATCTTCGAGTAATCAGCCAGATAGCCATAAAGTTGAAGCCCAAAAAGACCGCCATCATTTCATTCGTCATCAAAGTTCGTTTCATTCTCTGCTCCCACCAGGTCACGAACGGCAAGAAAAAAACAGTTAGCAGTGATAGCGCGCTGCCAAACATAATCCCTGCCCAATGAGCGGACATATCAACCGTACCCATCACAATACTGTGGGGAAACCAAGCCTGAGCAAGCCTAATCACGATGTAGTTGACCACCGCAAGAACTACAAACGAAATGACGGTCATCATTCCGGAGTTATCTTGGAAACGGACATTTTTTTGGGGCATGCTGATCCTTGCTTGATATATGATGCTATTTATTAGATTAGCACATTTTTAGTCAAACTGTAAAAGACTAGTATCATCAATTTAAAGTTCATTTGATACCTCTTTTTATGTTGCAGAGTCTATCTGAATTTGCTGAAGAAACGCTTGAGTGAAAAATTAGCTGATTAACCAACGGAAATTCTTGGTTCGAGTCAGCGTTATCAGAGCAAATAAACAAAACACTCCCCAACCAACCAAAGAAATTAAATTACCAATTTTGACAGTTTTTGTTTCTTCAAAGAGTACTTCAATCTGATGTCTGCCAACTGGCACCCGATAAGTAATCACTCCCCGATAGTTGACGTCCTGGAACTCAATCGGTTGTGCCTGCCCATCAACGTAGACATTCCAGCCAGGAAAGTAAAAAGTATAATCAACTAGTCGTAATGAAGTTTTTGCCTCAACCGTAAATTTTCTAACAGAATTGCCGACAGCTAGCTCAGAAATCCGACCTTCCCCCTCAATAATACCTACTTTTGTGGCCTCTACCGGATACTCTGTTGTGCGAGCCGTCCAAACGGTATTCATGTTGGCAGTGTGCAGGTTGTCAATCGTAAAGTAGTAATGGGATTGAGGGAAATCGGTAAAATTCTTGCCATATACTTCCGGAAAGCGCATCCAACTTATCAGGATTATTAAAACTAAACCAATCACCGGCCAGTGGAATTTTTGCAAACCATAAGCAGCAATTGCTCCAGGAATAAAAATAAAAGTTGAAAGCATTCTCCACGGAAATTGAATGTTGCTGAGCACATCAATCTGACGATATAGACCATCGGCCAGTTGGGTCGTGAGAAATAAACTGATCCCCCCAGCTACGACAATCACATCTAGTATATCAATCGTTTGTTTTCTGATCCTTCTTGCTATCCAAACTCCAATACCAGCCAAAAATAGCAGCATCTCTGGTAGACCAACTGTAATAAAGTGCCCCCTTGATAAAATTTCATTGTGTTGAACAAGATAATAAAACCAGTGTGGACTAAAAAAGTTGAGCCAGCTTAAGGGTGAAGGGTTGTAGTGGTTACTGCTGCTGCCGTAATTTAGGTACTGAACCTCTTTTAATAACGGAATCAAATAGTAGGCACTGAGTACTAAGCCCAGACCAATTGAGGCAACAACCGCAAGCAATAATTTGAAAGCTTTTTTTTCTCGCCAAAGCAAAAATAGTAAATACGGACCAAGAATAACTGAGCCAGTGATCGCATTCATTGGGTGACTCAAGACTAATCCCCAAGTGGACAGCGTTATCAACAGCAAAGACCAGAGTTGCTTTTTTTTGATGTACAAATGGAAGCCAATTAAAAGTGTAATTACAAAAAGAGATGAAAAATATTCTGGCAAAGCGCCTCTGATGTAAAAATTAATAATCCGATATGGCGCAAAATTGAATAAAAATGCCCCAACGGTAGCTGGCCAGGCTGAAACGTGCAGCCTCAAAAAAAGATAAAATGCCAAAACAGAAGTAATCGTGCCAATGACGTATACCCAATTAAAAGCTGTAATCACATCTCCAGAAAAAAATGTCAAAAAACCACCGAGATAAGAAGTTAGTTGTTGAGCAAATGAGCCCATTGGCAAACCGTAGTTAGCAAAACCATCAGTCCACCGAACTGGAAAATCTCCAGCCTCAAGCGCCTGATGAAAAATAGCAATGTTGGTGATGTGAACCGTGCCATCCATGTTAGCGGGTTGACCTCTAAAAAATAGCGTATCAAAGAGCAAGATTAAAGATGATAAGATGAGCAAGCCAATGCCAAAAATGTCTGCTTGCCAAGTCTGAAAGAATTTTTGGAACAAATAGCGCTTCATATGAAAAAAGCCAACACCAGACACCTGACACAAAACCGCTGGTTTATTATAGCGGCTTGCGTTGTAATTGTGCTGGCACTAATCAGACAGCCTTCATTAAAAACGCTTTGGCCGGTATTTGGGTGGTATCAATGGCAACAACTCAAAAGTTCAGTTCAAGCAGATCAAAAGTTAACAGCCCAACAACTTTGGCAATTTAGGGAATTTTATTCTCGAGGCAAAATCTCTCTATTTAGCAATCAAAAATTTGACATTCCTAATCAAATTTCAACCAACTTCTCTCTTCCCACAGATTTCCAACCATATCTTATTTTTGAATCTAAAAAAACGTTGAGTCTTGAGGGATTTTCATCAACTGCCGAAATCAATTCCTTGATTAATCAAAAAATCTCAGCAGATAGTAGCGTTGTCAGTTCGTTGCCAACCACACAAATTTGGCAATCCAAGAATGATAACGTCGCGTATATTGTTGTCAGCTATTCAATACCTGAGGCCGCTCAAGCCAATGGCTATCTCTACTTTGATTTACGCGCTGAGAACTTTGCACAATCGGTTCAAGGAAAACAATGGCTGATTCTAACAATTGTTAAACTCTAAATTGGCAAATCAATTACTTCTGCTCACCGCAAAATCCACGATCTGGTCTAAAAAAACCATTGCTTGGGTTGGTAATTCAAGTTTGCTAATGTCTATCAACAGCTCTAACTTTAACGCTGTCATTTCTGTAGAAACTTTTTGTCGGATGCCCGTTGTCGTAATTAGTGATTTTACCTCATCAAGTTGTGCTAAGGTTGCTTCCGAATTACCAATAATTTTGAACACCGACAGTTGTTGTTTGAGAGACAAATCCTGTTTTAGGTAGTAGTAATAAAGCGTTTTTTTTCCTGCTACTAAATCTGAGGTAACTGATTTACCAATTTTTTCTGGATCGCCAAAAATACCTAGCTCGTCATCTTTTAGTTGATAGAGTAAGCCAATTTTTTCCCCAACTTTGGCTAAACTCTGACAACTTTTGGTTGATAAGCCAGCTACGGTTGCTGCTAACAACAACGGCCAGCGGCCAGTGTATCGACCAGTTTTTCCTATGTACATGTCAATGATCTCTGTGCGACTAATTGGTTGATCACAAAAACTCAGCCTCACATCTTCAATTTCAGCTAAACCAAGTCTGGCTAATTCTGAACCATTAATAGCCGCCAGCGTCAATCTGAGTTGAGGGGAAAATTCTAACTCGGCGACTGTATTATCGGCAATAAAGTACAAAAAATCTGCTAAACAAATGGCTGAACTGATCCCAAAATGAGCTGCTTCTTTTAGTTGATCAGTTTTGGCCCGTTCTTCCATGTACTGGTGAACGCTGGGTATCCCTCGACGCTGATCAGAGCGATCAATCACATCATCATGAATCAGAATACCAGTGCCATAGAGCTCAATCGCCGCTGCCAATCTGAGCAACGAACGCTTGTCCTGTATCTCACCGCCTAGCACCGACCGATAAAGACCAACTAACAAACAGCCTCTAAACTGCTTGCCCTTGGTGGCTAATTGTTGAAGATACCCAATTTGGATCCGATCAAGTGAAAATTCGGAGAATTCTTCGGCCGCTTCGGCAAGGATTGTCTGAATTTCTGCTTGAATTTTTGGCTGCCACTCAGACAAAATATTCATAGGTCATTTCTAGTGTCAGCCCAGTGCTAGTTAGTAGTTTTTTTATACTCCCCCTACCCCCATTTGCTAACCATTGATAGAATCAAGTATATCAGGTATGGTCGTATTATTTCATCAACAAACAAACTATTCTAAAAAGGATATTTCAATGAAAAAGAGTATTTTGATTTTCGTATCCAGTCTTGCTCTTGCCGGCTGTGCCCTGCCCTTTGTCAGCCGGCAACAACCAGCAACAATTGCCCAGCCCACCCCAGCGCCAGTTGAACAATTTAAGACTGCTTCAACTCAAATCGCCAAAGCCTTTCAAACCGGTCAATCACTAAAATGTAATCTGGCCAACCTTGACGGCAACGAACCAAATTCTCATTACTTAATTAAAGATAAAAAAATGAAAATTGAGTCAGATCCAAGTCCCGAGTCTAGCACTCAGTTTTTCTCGATCAATGATGGAGAAACTATTTACCTCTGGTCCAGTGAAGCCGGGACACCCGCCATTAAAATGTCAGTAGCTGAGGTAAAAAAGAACAGTACTAGTTATGATAATCAATTCCAAAATTTTCCAGATCTAACCGATGAAAAAACCAGAAAAGAGATTCAAAATTCTGGGTACACAATTGATTGCCAGCCAGCTCAGATTGATGATCAGGAATTTTTACCACCAGAAAGCCTAACCTTTACCAATTCAACCAACCTGATGAAGAACTTGACACAGACTGAAACGAATGACGCATCAACCTCAGCAAATTAAGGTTTTTCTAAAAATAGCACTTCTTTGCGCTGGGGACCAGTCGTAATCACCAGCACCGGTACCTCTAGCTTTGTTTCTAAAAATTTGATGAAACGTTTGGCAGCCGCTGGTAGCTGATCAGGTTTAGTTGCGCTTCTCAACGCCAGTTTATCCCACGTTTTTAGCTCCCTAAAGACTGGCTTGAGTGCATTCAAAAATTGCTGATCGGGCCGATAGGCCACAGACTTACCATTTTTGGTGTAACCGACACAGACCTTGACTGGCTGATCATAGACAATATCCATATGGGTCAGAACCAAATGCGTCAATTTACCCACTTTTCTAAAAAATTTTAAGGCAGGAAGATCAAGATAGAGAATGTCTCTTGGTCGTTTGGTCGTTGTGCCATACTCTTGAGCATCTTCTCTAATCTGCTTGGCTAACTTGCCGGTCATCGCACTTGGCAGTTGCCGCGAGCCGACGCTGGACATATAGGTCGCCTTGATCACCCCAGCTTTAATCATAATTTCAGCTGGATCAATACATCCCTCAGTTGAACCATAGATGCCATCAAAAGTAGTGTCAGAGGCAGTGATGTCTGGATAGACTCCCCATCGGGCATCCAAACCGACCGCTTGAGCCTTTTCAAAAACAAAGGCATATTCTTTATCTTGCCAAGCTTTTTCTAACAGTTCATAAACAGGGCTAATCATTGGTTTGAGTTGTTGTGAAACTTGGCGGACTTTAGTCAAAAACTGATCCAGGCTGCCCACTGCTGCTGTGCCAACTGTTGGATCAAGCACGGGGACTGTTACTTTAGCAATGTTCTGACCCAAACCTTTAATTAGAGCGGCATACATCTTGTAGTGCTCGGTAATTTTCTTGGTGTTGAAAGGTGATAAATCACGGGCTCTGAGGGGGTGCCGCAACAAAATATCGGCATAAGCCGGAGAAATACCTCGACCAGTTGAACCCTTACCACCCTCTTGCCACTGTTTGAGGACTGATTCATAGGCTCGATGAGTATCGAGCGACAGCGTTGCCATTTCGTCAAGAATGATCTTTCTGGTCAGTTTTCTGCCCACCGCTTTTTCGACATCCAGAATCTCAATCATTAAATCTTGAGGATGCACTACCATTCCTTTGCCCAAAATTAAAGTTACATTTTTGGTCAAAATGCCGGACGGCAGTTGGTGAAGTGCGAGTCTGGTTTTGCCGACTTCTACGGTGTGACCAGCGTTGGCGCCGCCATTATCCCGATAGACAATTACTTTATATTTCTGCGCAAAGTGATTGACATACCAGTCAACCAACTTGCCTTTGCCTTCATCACCAAAAGCACCCCCACAAAATGCAATGCTATTTTTTCTCATCAGTTCCCTTTCTGATTACTTTCCTTCTGCAAAAGAGTAAGGTTGTTACTAATTCTGGTTATTTCTTGAGTTACAATTTTTGGTGCCAAACCAAAGTAGTTTTCTGGTTTGAGCTGCAAAAGTCGCTTTTTGAGTTTGGGGTCAGTCACTAGGTTGATCACTTTTTTGCTGGCGGCGACCGAAAGTTGGTGGTCGCGACTGACTGCTTTAAGCTGCTCGTAAGCATCAATAATGCCGCTTAATCTCAAACTGGTTTGATAGGCTTCAGCTAGAACTTCTGGGTGGTGTTGAACTACAGACTTCATCATTTCTCTACTTGGAAAAACTTTTTCTAGACCACGCCAAAGGCTGTTGATCGCCAACAGGCTGTGTGCCAAACCAGTACCAAATGAGCGCTTGACCGTACTGTCTGACAAATCCCGCTGTAACCTGGAAATTGGTAATTTTTCGACAAAATGTTGCAGCAGCGCTACCGCCACTCCGGCATTGCCCTCACTATTTTCAAAATCAATTGGATTAATTTTGTGCGGCATCGTTGAAGAGCCAACTTCTTGTTTGACCACTTGCTGCACAAAATAACCATCGCTGATGTATTGCCAGCAATCTCTAGCACAATCAATCAGAATCAGGTTGATTTTGACCAAAATTTGAAAAAATCGAGAGTATGATTCGGCTGAGACAATCTGCGTGCTGATAGTATTAGGCGTTAATTCAAGTGAAGTCACAAAATCATCCGAAAACTTAAACCAATCAATTTTTGGCAAAACAAAGGCTAAGGCATTCCAGTTGCCCACTGCACCGTTGAGCTTAGCTTCAATTTTGGTTGAAGCAAGGGCTTGCAGCTCATTTTCTAGACGAGTGGCAAAAACAATCAACTCCTTGCCCAAAGTAGTTGGAACCGCCGACTGGCCGTGGGTGCGCGCCAACATCACGTCAGTAGCACTCTGATCTGCTTGTTTGAGGATTCTTTCAATGAGCACGATCAGCGCGGGCATGATCACCGTTTTTTTTGATCGCGCCAGTGCCAAACCATAGGCGCAAGAATTGATATCTTCGCTAGTTAAGCCAAAGTGAAGATACGGAATTAACTTTTTTAGTTTTAATTTTTTACATTGTGCTTGAAGAAAATACTCAATTGCTTTGACGTCGTGGTGACACTGAGATTCAAGCGCTTTGACTTGCTCAGCTTCAGCTTCACCAAATTGATTCACAATTGCCAAAATTTGTTGTCGCTGAACATTGGTGACTATCACCAACTCTGTCTGCTCTAAAAAAAACAGCAGATAGCGAACTTCAACTTCAATCCGCAGCTGAATTAAGGCATACTCTGAGAAAAATTGATGTAAAGAAGCTATACGTTGTTGATAACGCCCGTCGAGAGGAGATAGTGCGTGTAACTGGTTCGCCATGTAAAGGTGACCGCTTGTAACAGCGTTTATTGTACCAGACTATAAGCTGTTGAACAGATGTTATTTTTCTTGTGGGATGATCAGCCAACAAATTAAATAAGGGATGAGTCCCGGCAAACCGCCTGGAATCAACAAAATTACCCAAACTTATTGAAGCTTCAAGATTTCTTGTTTGTTTTTTGCGGTATCTTTGAGTTGGTAACCCAACTCTTCGAGTTTTTTTCGAAGCGTATCCGCGGTTGGCCAATCTTGTTGAACCCGGGCTGCTTGGCGCTGATCTAACAATTGTTTGACTTCGGTAGGCAAGTCAGCCTCAACAACTGATCTAGAATCAGAACCTAATTCTGTTAAAATTTTTTCTGCAGTGCGCAAACCAAGCGACAAAACTTCGTCAAATTCAATTATCAAATCATACTTATCCGGCCCAGGGATATTTGATTTTGCCACTTCCCACAAAATTGAGATTGCTTC
>Ga0051987_10001272_pt1 | contig 13050 bp, 11 predicted proteins | sample CryGey08umfilter_2_FD_58083 | JGI IMG/M metagenome (GOLD analysis project Ga0051987, IMG submission 58083) | Groundwater microbial communities from aquifer in Utah, USA - Crystal Geyser 4/10/14 0.8 um filter | ecosystem: Environmental > Aquatic > Deep subsurface > Groundwater | place: USA: Utah... | reverse complement strand
GCGCATTCAACGCTTGGATATTTAAGCCCTTTTGAATATGAAAAACAGAAAATTTTCTCTTAACAATTAGTCCGCTAAAAGAGGGAAGGTCACTATAGCCATCTATCTCTAGACCATAAGAAGAGGGCTGTAGACATTTTAGGCAAGAGAATGGACACTATTTGGACACCTGAAGACAAAAACAAAAAGTCTGAAGGATCGTCTGTTTCAGAACTAATTGAAAATAAGATAGTTGTGTAATTTTGGGGCAGTAGCTCAGCTGGGAGAGCATCACGTTCGCAACGTGGGGGTCGGGAGTTCGAATCTCCTCTGCTCCACCATCTTGCCGGCTCTGGCGGCAAAAGGTGGCGCCGAAGTCTCTGACTTCTGCGCCACCACGCAAGCGTCAGATGACAAGCAAAAAAATGTGAATGTCCGAATAGCGTTGCGAAGCGGGTGCGAAGCCTACCCAAAGGGTATAAGCGGAGCAGCTTATTCAGACGCCATATCATTAATGTGTTACCAATGAAACATTCCCGCGCTATCTTCATTTTAGCCACTATTTTCACATTTTTTTATTTCCTGCCGCATGTATTGCCCAAAGAAGCACTTCATGAAGCAAGCTACTATATTAAACTTGACGATAAAGCGGTAAATTGCCAGCTTTGTCCGCGGCGCTGCATTATTGCCGAAGGTAAACGCGGTTTTTGCGGCGTAAGGGAAGATCAGGGCGGCACCCTGTATTCACTCGTATATGCCAAACCCTGTTCAGTGCATATTGACCCAATTGAGAAAAAACCATTTTTTCATTTCTTGCCAGGGTCAAAGGCCTTTTCAATAGCAACAGTAGGGTGTAATCTTAAATGTAAATTTTGCCAGAATTGGCAGATCTCCCAGGCTTCTCCCGAAGATGTCCAGGCTATGGACATGACGCCTGAGCAGGTGATCAAAATGGCAAAGGAGAGCGGTTCGCCTGTCATCGCTTATACTTATACCGAGCCTACCATTTATTACGAATATATGTTTGATATAGCCAAGATAGCGCGCGCGGCAGGCATAAAAAATGTGATGCATTCCGCTGGGTTCATTAACGAGGAGCCTCTGCGTAACCTTGTGCCTTACCTTGATGCCGCCGATATTGATCTGAAAGGTTTTAACAATAGATTTTACGCGGAAGTGTCTTTGGGTAATGTTGATGATGTTCTAAGGACCCTAAAGATCTTAAAGGAAAGCGGCGTATGGCTTGAGATAACGAATCTTGTTTTACCGGGCCTAAATGATGACCCTGTGGAAATTAAGAAGATGTGCGAGTGGATAAGGTATAACCTGGGGCCCAATACGCCTTTGCACTTTTCTCGTTTTTGGCCGATGTATAAATTAATGAATCTTTCGCCGACACCAGTTGAGACTTTGCAAAAAGCAAGGGCAATAGCCCTTGGCGCCGGCCTTAAGTATGTTTATATAGGTAATGTTGGCGGCGATGAAGCTGAGAATACTTTTTGTCCCAAGTGCGGGAAAATCGTAGTTGGAAGGGCAGGTTACGTGATAACCGCGATAAACATCGTTGACGGCAGATGCAAGTTCTGCGGAGAGAAAATAGATGGTATTTGGAAATAGATCTATAAAGTTTCGCAGGCTAAGTTTTTATTTCGCGTTTTGCTTTTTTAATTTTATTTTTGCGTTGTTTGCGGTTGCAGAAAACATTAAGCAGCCTAATGTCGCCGGCGCTTTTTATCCGTCGGGTAAGGATGAATTGTCGTCTATGGTGGCTAAATACATTGATGAAGCGCCCCTGGTTGCTTTAGAAGGTGAGCCCGTTGTGTTAATATCCCCGCACGCGGGTTATATCTACTCAGGCCCGGTTGCGGCATATGGTTTTAAGGCGCTTTCGGGCAAAAGTTTTGATACGGTTGTCATATTGGCTCCCAGCCATTATTTTGCTTTCAAAGGCGCCTCAATATACAAACAAGGCGCTTTCCGCACGCCCTTGGGTGATCTGAAAATAGACAGTGAGTTTGCCGGCAGGATCGTAAACGCAGGCCCAAAGTTCCTATTTTTTAATCCTGGTCTTTTTGAACAGGAACACTCTTTGGAAGTTGAGTTGCCTTTTTTGCAGGGAAGCCTGAAGGAAGGTTTTAAGATAGTTCCCATAGTCTTGGGAGATATGACATATGAGGAATGTGAGGTTCTTGCCGGAGTTTTGGCCTCAATACTTAAAGGTAGGAGAGTTCTTGTAGTTGCAAGCACTGATCTTTCTCATTATAAGCCTTACGAAGAGGCTATGGAATATGACACAAAGACCATAAAGTTTATAACTGATCTTGATCCTAAAGGGCTTTGGGATGCTGTTGCTTATACAGGCTGGAATGTCTGCGGCATAAGGCCTGTTGTGACAAGTATGCTATACGCAAAGGCCTTAGGAGCAGAAAAGGCAGATGTCTTAAAATACTCAAATTCAGGTGATACCGCAGGTGATAAAAACAAGGTAGTAGGTTATTTAAGCGCGATTATTTCTTTAAAGAACGGAGAAGAAGCAATGTTGACCAAAGATGACAAGAAAAAGTTGCTTGAGATAGCCAGAAGTACTATCTTGGCTCTAGTTTCAGGCAATAGCCTTCCAGAATTTCATGAAAAAAGTGCGGGCCTTAATTTAAAACTTGGAGCGTTTGTCACGCTTCATAAAAAAGGCGAGTTGAAAGGATGTATAGGATCATTTACGTCAACCGAGCCGCTCTATATGCTTATCCCTAAGATGAGCGTTGAATCCGCAAGCCACGATTATAGGTTTGAGCCTGTCAGGGCCGGTGAGCTCAATGATATTGTAATAGAGATCTCTGTATTAAGCGAGCCGAAATTGATAGACGATTGGCGCAATATCAGGCTTGGAATAGACGGCGTTATCATAAGAAGAGGTTCTTCTTCCGGCGTTTTCCTTCCACAGGTCGCGACAGAGACAAAATGGGATCTTGATACTTTTCTGGGGCAGTTATGTTCTCAGAAAGCAGGCCTACCATGGGAGAGCTATAAGGATCCTTCAAGCAAGATATATACCTTCCAGGCAGATGTATTTTCAGAAGGGCAATAAATGAATAATGTCGCGTGGAGCCTTTTTTTAACCGGCATATTTTTAGGTGCCGGCCCGTGTCTTTTAAGCTGTGGGCCGCTTTTAGTATCATATATAGTAGGCACGAAGAAAGATACTTTGGGCGGATTGAGGGTATATCTTATTTTTTCCATTACACGGGTATTTGTCTACGCGGTATTCGGCGTTTTGGCCGGTTTTTTCGGGGAGATGATACTGCATAGGGCGTTGGGAAGCTTTGCGCTGAAGATCAGTTTTTTAATTTTTGGAATGTTTCTTTTTTCGCTTGGAGTGCTTATAGCGCTTGATAAATTTTCTGTCGGCCAGAAACACTGTGGCCTCATCCATAAATACTTAGTTTCCAAAGATACAAAAAATGTCGTTATCTTCGGGCTGATCGTTTCTTTTGCGCCGTGTTTGCCGTTGCTTGCCGTTCTGGGATATATAGCGCTTATATCCAATACCTGGCTTAAGGGTGTGCTTTATATGTCTTCATTTGGATTAGGCACTGTTTTAAGCCCTATGATAATCTTGTCTATGTGGGCAGGGTGGTTGTCCAATGTTATAAAAAGCCATAAGTGGGCATTACGAATAGTCAATGTGGTATGTGGTGTGATCATTGTCTATCTTGGGGTTAACCTGATCTTGAGTATTATGAGGCCGTAGAATGAACAGGTTTTTTGTTGAAAAAGAGCATATTGGCCCGGATGTCATAAAAATAACGGATATCGATGATGTCCATCACATCGCGCGTGTCTTGCGATTGAGCCCTGGTGAAAAAGTCTTTATTAGCGATGGAGTGGGCGGGGGTTATATAACTGAAGTAGAAAGAATAGCTAAAAACATCGTGACCCTGAATATCAGAGAGGTTAAGGAACGAAAGCAGAAGTGTGACCGTAATATCATAGTTTCGCTCGCCTGCGCGATACCTAAAAACGCGCGATTTGAAGATGTTATTGACAAAGCAACTCAACTAGGGGTTAGCGAGATCATTCCTTTGTTGACAGAGCGAACGTTAATTGGAAAGGGCGCGTTTGATAAAAAGAGAGAGCGCTTCAATCGTGTTATTATGGCCGCGGCTTCGCAAAGCGGAGCTTTATTTTTGCCTGAGTTAAAAGAAGCTGTGTTTTTTGAAGATCTTACTGGAAATTTGAGACAATATGAATTATGCCTTTTACCGAATCTTTCCGACAGGACACAACTATTAAAGGACGCGGTTTCAGGGTTTAAAGGAAAGAGGGTGTTGGTATTGATAGGGCCCGAAGGCGATTTTACTAAGCATGAGATAGAGGTTGCTTTAAATTTGGGATGCGTGGGAGTGGGCCTGGGGGATTCTGTGCTGAGAGTGGATACGGCTGCCTTAAGTGTCATTAGTTTCTTGAGGCTTTATTTCGGCGAATGAGGACATTCTATATCAGGACATTAGAATGAAACACATCTATAGACATACGTTATTATTAGTTTTTATTTGTTGTCTGGGTTTTTTTATTTACTCTGATTCTTTGACGCATGGTTTTAGCGCTATGGATGATCAGGGGCTCATCAATACCAATAAAGACGTTATTAAAGGCGGAAATATCGGCCGCATCCTTTCGGAGCCCTTGATGGGTTTTAATAGGTATTACCGTCCATTGCAGATATATTCTTACAGGTTGGACCATTTGTTTTGGGGTAACTAACCGTTCGGTTATCACCTAAGCAGCGTGTTATCCCATCTCCTTAATGCGTGCCTGCTTTACGTTTTTTTGGTTTTACTATTGCACAGCAGGGGAGGCCCGTTCTTTGCCGCTGTTTTGTTTGTGGCACATCCGGTCTTTTCTGAACCAGTAAACTATATAGCAAGCCGGTCGGATCTTTTGGTTGGGACATTTTTTTGTTTACAGTTATTTTTTATCTTTTGAGTATCAGGAGCGAGAAAAAGATATATCTTGTCTTGTCCTGCGTAACTTTTTTCTGTTCGTTTTTGTCAAAAGAAGCGGCGCTATTCCTGCCATTTTTTATTTTGTTCCTGGAGAGCCTTACTCGTAAAAAATACAGAGCTATATTTATTTATTTTGTTTTGGCTTTAATTTTTGTTTTATTCAGGCCGCTTATCGTGGTTTTTAAAATACACATAATTCCGTCTTTTTATTTTTTTCTTACTCTTCCTAAGGCCTTGTTGCTGTATTTTGACGCCTTTTTATTACCATTCGGTTTACAAAAGAAATGGTGTTTATCTTTGGTAACGTCTGCCATGGACAAAGATTTTCTTATTCCCATGTTCGTTATTTCAGTATTTATTTATGTGATCATAAGGATAAGAAGATATTCAGGCATTCGTAGTTTTTGCCTGGCTTGGTTTTTGTTTACCTTGATGGCCTTTACTCTGGTTGTTTCTCAGCTGTGGCCTGAAGGTGTTTTGCCATTTTCTTACGCGTGGCTGTATGTGCCATCTATGGGGCTATTTACCATACTCGCGGATATTACTGGGCCAGCTCTCGCGCCTTCTAAAAACAGGAAATTAGTTCTTGCGGCAATTATCGCGTTTATCTCAGTTTTTTCTATTACTACGATGGACATGAATAAAAAATGGTCTGATCCTGCTTTTATTTTATATGAAAAGAGTATTTTATCCAGCCTGCCGGATAACGTTTCTTTATCAATTAAGGCTACCAATAGAGGCTTTAGCCTGCTAGAAGAAGGTAAGGTCATACAGGCCGCGCGAGAGTTTCACAGGGCATTGGAGCTACTTCCTACTAATCACAAAGCCATGAATAATTTGGGTATTATTTTTCTTGATCAGAGAAAATTAGATAAGGCGCTTTTTTATTTTAAGATGGCAAATAGCGTAAGGCCGCAAGATCCGATCGCTCATTATAATACTGGGCTTGTATATCTTATGCAAAATGACAGAATGAAGGCGATAGGAGAGTTTGAGAGGACAATAAAGCTAGATTTTAGGCATTTTGACGCGCATTACGATCTGCTCATTCTTTACTCACAGGAGAATATGGAAGAGAAGGCATTGAGAGAATTGTCAGCCATAAAATACCTTGATCCTACGTTTGATTTTACTAAAATGGATGGAAGCAAGAATGTACTTGACAAAAAATGGGAACGGAGTTAATATACTTAAGAAATTGTTTTAAAAAGTTTTGTGATATTTATGTTAAAGCATAACTAACTCTATTGTTTATGTTTAGGAAAAAATATTCAACAATTTTTCTTATCACATTAATCACTGGATTCTTGATTTTTGTCCCGCGATCCTTTGCTGCTTTTAACCTGACAGCCATTCCAACTGAAGGAAGCTTTGATATTCGCTTTGGCAAGGTCATGCCAACCGATTTTAAGCAATCCAGGGAAATTATTCTTCAAATCGTTAGTGATATTGGTAAACAATATGTAGTTTCACAGCAGGTTATCCAACCTTTGACGAGTTCAACCGGCGATCAGTTGCCTGGTGGCCAGTTCAGGATGTATCCTCTTATAAATTCTAACTTAAAAGGGACTTTGCTTTTTCAGGAAGAGTTGCCAATAGACCCGGGCAGTAAAATTTTATATAACTCAAATGTTGCAGGCGAGAGTGACTCTTTTAAGTTGATATATACGATAACGCCCGAGATAGGCCAAATGCCGGGTTCCTATTTCGGAAAGATCGTATATGTATTGATGCCGGTTAATTCTCTTGAGTCACAGGTAAACGTTACAGTTAATATATATGTGGAATTAAGCGCAGGCTCTGCGCCGATCATAGATGTTAAAACAAAATCAGGTACGAATCTTATAGCTTTAACAAGTAAAATCGTCAGTGATGCCGCCGTTGAGTTTCCTAAGGTATTTTTTAAAATAAACGGCCCTGTTGGCGCAAGCTACAGGATCTATCAGCAGATCCCGGAAGGCCAGGTCGTTGGAAGTAAAGGTAGCAACCTTGATCTGGCGCAGGTATTATTCACTATAGGCGAAGGCCGCGGTGGGACTATTGGGCGCAATGGAACACTGGATGTAGCTGGCGAGAAGTATCTTTTGTATACTTCAAATTCCTCAGGTTCAGGGGATGAGTTTTCTGTTACTTATGTGCCTGGCGAAAAATTTAAATATCAAAAAGCCGATTTTTACAAAAGCAAGATTAATTATCTTATTGAGGTAGACGGAGTTGCTAATATCGCGACAGGTATTTTTCAGGCCCTTAATCTTGAGTGCGATGTTGTGCCTTTGTTTGAATTGATCGTTCGCTCAGGAAAGGAGAAAGGTTTAGTTTTAGAATTCGGTAAGGTTAAGGAAGGAAATGTCTCCAAAACGGAAGTGGATGTCGAGGTAGAATCTAATATGGGACAGGCCTATCAAGTTATTCAGAAGTTCGCAGGCCCGCTGGCATCAGAAAAAGGAGATAAGATATCGGATCAGGATTTTCGCCTGCAGGTGAGCGATATCACTTCTCAGGAAGAGCCAAAACAGTATATCAAAGAGCTGCAGCCTGTGAGCGCCGGAGGAGATATGGTTTTATTTACATCGGGCTCTGGCGGTATGGGATCCAGTTTTAAGGTTCGTTATGAGTTGGTCGTCAAGGGTGATTCCAGAGGTGGAGATTACGCAAGCAATGTCGGATATTCACTATCTCTGATCTGATCGCGTTGTTATAAACAGAAAATTTAAATTATGGGGAGAGGGGGGGTGAAACAAATGAAAACAAGAAAGATAGTTGGGTTGTTATTGTGTTTGGCGCTGGCCTTATTTACGATGGTCCCTGTGCAGGCACAAGTGACAAGCATTTCCGGTACAGCCTCTGTTGAAGTGCCGTCGTTTTTTGAGTTCAGTTTTGTCAGGGTATTTCAAAATCTCAGGACATCAACTGATCCTATAGGCGGAACGCCCTCAACGGGGACATCGGGATTAAACCTTAATTTTAATCCCTTGGTGCTGAATACAGATGGAACATATACAGGCACATATTGGTATGCTTTTGTCATGATCCCGTCTACTTCCGGTAGGGCCTATCAGGTATTACAGTCGGGTGTTACGACAGCGTCTCATTTCCCGTCTGAGGCTATTTTCATCAAGCCGGATTATCAGTCGGCGGATCGTTTTGACGCATCGAATGCCACAACCGAACAAGGTCGTCTGACATCGGGTGAGGTTCTCGGGCCGCCTGCATCGATCATAACGTCTGGTGCAAGTAATCTGGTTTATGATAGCGGCGGAACGTCAACGTCAACCACGCCTGCAAGGTCACGTATTATAAGGTGCTACATGGTTATTGGTGCTCCTGATGCTCCTACGGTAGGGCAGTTAGCTGAAACAAAACCTGCTAACTGGTCTAAGGGATCGGATGGACCGACTCCGGACCCGGCAGGAACCAGGCAGCTTATGGTTGGTAACTGGACGCCTATTACATCAGGCACATTTTCTACGAATGGTGTAGCGACTGCTTCTGTTACGTTTTCTCTAGTTTCGAAAGCGTAAAGTTTATTAAGGTTCTGTTAGATTCTGTTTTTTTGGCAGTGCTTACGGTTTAACCGTAAGCACTGTCAAAACAGAAGGCATAATATGAATTATAAAAAAAGGATTTTAACGCTATTATTTTTTTGCATTTCGCTGTATTTTTTTGCAGGTGTTCCTGTATCGTCTGCGCAGGGAGTGCGTATTGATCACCCCAGTAACAGGTTGGTGATCAAGCCAGGTAGCTATGATAGCGGAGAAATAAGGGTGGATAATACAAGCAATGAAATCCTTGCCATGCGCGTTTATCTTGAAGATTGGGTTTATACTAACCAGGACGGCAGCAAGCAGTTTTATCCCAAAGGTACAACGAAGCTTTCTGCCTCAAACTGGATTACTTTTTATCCCGCAGATTTTAAATTGCAACCTAAGGGATCGCAGTTGATCCGTTACACAGTTAACGTGCCCGAAGGGGTAAAGGGTGGTTACTATTCCATCATGTTTTTTGAAATGAGCGGAGGGGAAGTTGAACAGCTGAATGAAAAAGGCCAGCTTGTTCGCGCCCAGCTCTTTAACCGTCTTGGCGCTCTTTTCCATGTGGAGCCGGACGGCACAATAGAAAGAAAAATTGAAATAACTAAATTAGAATGTTCCGAGAGCCTGAATGATTTCCGCGTAGTGGTCCTATTTGTAAATAAAGGTAATGTTGTTTTTGACATAACAGGTAACTTTAATGTGATAGATGCCGCAGGTAATGTGCATATACGCGGAGTTTTTGACGAAGTATACGGCATGCCTAAAGATAAAGCCACATTGCAAGCCGTACAGACTTCAAAACATCTTGAGCCAGGCGACTATGATATTCTCATCAATCTTGATGTAAAGAATAGCGATCCCATCATCAAAGAAGCGCGATTTACCGTAGCCGCAAACGGGTCAATCTCTGATCCCATCCTTAAGGATTAAATGAGTTTAAAATTTGTTATACGAAAAAGTATATTTACTTTATTAATTATTTTAATAAGTTCGTATTTGATCTTGCCTCTTGATGTTGCGCAGGCAGCGGTTTCTCCACAGATCGCCGATTTCCTGTGTGACAAGGGTATTTTTTATTACGATAACGGCAAATATGCGCAGGCCATTCAGGAATTTAAAAAGGCTCTTTTGGCTAATTCGGGATCCGTTATTGCCAAGGAATATCTTTCTCTATTAATGAAGAAAACGAAAAAGATTGATCCTGAGCGAAAGGTGCTTTCGCAAGCAGTTGAGCCGGAGCCCAATATTCTTAAAACAGAGGCGGATAAATCATATGTTGAGGTTAAAAACCTGGAAGAGGATATAATTAAAAATATACACAAACCAAAATTAACCCAGGAAAATATAAAAATAGCCGGACAAAACATTGTCTCTGCGCCTGAGCACGCGTTAAATGTTTTAGATATCAATGACCAACAATTGTATAAGAATGGCATTCTTGAAATGCCGGCTTATATGGAATCATCTTTTATTGTTAAAGGCAAAAATATTTCCAGATTTTTTTCCGATCAACCTGCTTATTTAACGATTGAACGAAAGAGCGCTGACGAGCTTCAATTTGATCCTATGCAATTCGGTGAGACGTTTGTTTATGTCTGGGATGATATGGGCCGCAAAACTATAAAATTGAAGATCGGGCCCAGCCATAAATTTGAAGAGCAGTTCCGTAAGGCAAGTTTACAGGAGGCTGGGCCTGATCTGGCCGCTCCGTTTAAATTGTCCTATTCTGCCAGCAATGGCAGTTTTTACTCAGGCAGGGGTATCGGCGATCAGAAACGGCAGGGCCTATTTTATACATACAGCTCTTCTCTCGTGGGAGAGACACCTTTTGGCAATTTTGACAGCGCTATTCATGCTAATAGGGATCAATCCGGGCAGTATAGCGTGACTAATCTTAGGATGGGTATTACTGAAGGCCATTATGATAATCTTAAGGATATCACATTACGTTGGTTTGACTTTACTCCTACTTTCGGTGCGTTTGGTTTTCCCGCAGCTGACCTAAGGGGTGTTTTGCTTGAGGCGCCTATGTTTGATAAGAAATTATCGTATAGCGCGTTTAATGGGGCCCTTTTGGGAGGATTTTTTTCAACAGCCTCTAATAATTCAGGTTTATCCCAAACGAGGAAGGCGTGGCTAGAGGGATTAGGCGTTAATTACAGCCTTACGAATGAATTGGGCCTGCGTAGTTTCTATGTTCAATCTTCAGGCCCGGATAGAGCACAGCCCGTTTTGACCAATAAAGTCTCTGGCCTCGGCACATTTTATCATCATCGGTGGTTTAATGCTTCGACTGAAATGGCATCAGATTACCTGGGTAATATATCTTATACAGGACGCACAGGTTTTAATTTTTCCAGGCTTCGCATGGGGCTTTCTATGACCGAAAGCAATAAAAATTTTGCTTCAGTTTTCGGCGGGCAGCCTGCCACCGGTTCAACATCAGGGACTTTGACCGCCGATTACCTCGTCTCTGACAATGTCCGGTTTTCAAATACACTCTCCGGATACCGCGATAAAGTCTTTGGCAATCCAGACAGGCCCACGAGGCCGAATTATGATTCAGACTCTAGGATATACTGGAATATGGACCCTCATACAACAATGGAGTTCGGTTACCGCATGCGCGATCAAATGGGTACGATATCTCCGTCTGTCACCGAGTTAAAGGACGTGACATATCGCAAACAAATATTTTTTATTAGGCGTCTGAATACTTTTCTGACTTATCAGAATTCAAAAAGCAAATATTTTACTTCTTCGGCGCAGAATTTTAACAATAACAGCATTCTGGGAGGCTTCAGCGCTCGCCTTGTCGGCCAACTCTATGGTTCATATACCCGTCAATTGAATTTTCTTTATAATAAGTTTAGCGGAGAGAGCAGCGACCCGTCATTCCAGGAGTTCGCGCTGAATTATTACAGGCAGATCTTTACCTCTCCATATTATTTGCGATGCCGTTTGGTTTATCATGATGAAGAGCGTACCGGATCACTTCTTAGCTATCTTAGCGGAGAGGATCGCCTGGAAGGCGAGGGAGAATTGACGTTTCGGCCGAATCCAGACACCGAATGCTTTCTGAAAGCCAGGGTTGCAGAAATCTGGGCTGAAAGAGAAGGTGTCGCTAAACGTATGGATCTTGAACTTGATCTGGGCGTGAGCTTTGCCTGGGATACGGGTTTAAGGTGGAATACGGTCGGCAGTATCTATGGGTATGTATTCTATGACCTAAATGCTGATGGTATTAAGCAGCCGCAAGAAAAAGGTGTGCCTAACGTTGAAATGCAGATTCTAGGCCGGCCTTCTGTTAAAACTAACAGCATCGGTTATTATAAACTAGATAGAGTTGTCGGCAAAACGGCTAAGGTGCTTTTGAACAGCGGATCCATTCCGGCAGGCTACAGTGTCACTAGTGACGCCCAAAAGGAGTTTAATATTGTTTTCGGCAAATCCAAGCGCTTTGATTTTGGGTTGGCAACACAAACAGAGATATCAGGAATAGTTTTTGAAGATGCTAATAAGAACGGTATCTATGATATAGGCGAAAAGCAGGTGAACGGGGTCATTATAGTTCTGGATGATGAAACAAAGACAGCATCCGGCCGTATCGGGACATATGCGCTAAGGAACGTTTCAGAAGGAGAGCATACGCTGAAACTTGATCTTCAGTCTATCCCGGTCAAATTCATTCCAAAGGTGCCGGTCTTAAAGAAGATAAAGGTTATTGCAGGAGCCTCTTTTATCTATAATATTCCCTTAGAAGAACAGTCATCTGTAAAAAAGCAGTGACGGCGTTTTATTTAGTTACTGCGGAAAAACGCAGTTCCCAGGCTTTTTCAGTGGAAACTATTTAGGATAGATTGTATTGAACGCGACGAGCTGTTTTGTGTTATCCCTTTCGTTCGTAACCCATCTAGTCTCATGTTTCATACTATATGTTTCCGGAGTGCCTACAGCATAGAAAGAAGGTGTATTTTCTGCTTGGGCTGGTTGTGGCGCCTGTGCCTGCATCTGGAGAAAATCCGGTATCGTAATACTAACGGTTGCGCTGATAGTTGTTTGTCCTGCCTGGCATGCTGGTATTGCAATTAAACAGGCCACGAATCCTGATACCAATATTAAACTAATTTTTTTTGCGTCCATGTAACACCTCTCGTTATATATGGAAAAGGGCATCAGGACACAAAAAAACCCATTCAAAGGTGAATGGGCATTCTTGTATTGACGACATCCCGCGTTTACGGGATACGGCAACCCGACTATCCGCCAATGTTATATGATGGACTCGTAGCTTTGCCTGCCCGCCGGTTCAACCGGCGAGAGGCCCGACTACCATAATTATCTATGGCAGGCGGGCGTCCTGTCCTTTCGGACAGTTTGCCCTTAATTGATCTGAAAGATCACTGTATTTCTTAAGGTAAATATAACATATCTAAAATCGCTTTTCAAGGGGGGTGACAGATGTTTCGTATTTAGTGTCATCCCAAAATGATAATGTCCTATTTAACCAATTTTAAAATGTCCTGTTCCAGAAG
>Ga0051987_10001262_pt1 | contig 13090 bp, 9 predicted proteins | sample CryGey08umfilter_2_FD_58083 | JGI IMG/M metagenome (GOLD analysis project Ga0051987, IMG submission 58083) | Groundwater microbial communities from aquifer in Utah, USA - Crystal Geyser 4/10/14 0.8 um filter | ecosystem: Environmental > Aquatic > Deep subsurface > Groundwater | place: USA: Utah... | reverse complement strand
TAAGTAACTAATTCTTATTATATCTTATTTATATCTGTTTGCAAAGTGTTTCTTAGTCCATCGATATATTTTCAATATCATATTTATTTATTTCTTTTTCCAATTGAGGAAAATGAGATAGAGAAGGATATTTTTTTATAAAATATTCTACACTTTTTTTCACTTTTGAAATCAGATTCATATCTGATAGTGAAGCTATCTTAAGCTTAAGATAGCCGTGTTGTTCAGTTCCCAAAATACTTCCCGATCCTCTTCTTTTAAAATCATATTCTGATAGTTCAAAACCGTTAATGTGTTTTGAAAAAAAGGATAATCTGTTCATAGTTTCAGGGTCATCAGATTCAGTAAATAATAGACAATATGATTGAAGCGTGCTTCTACCGACTCTTCCTCGTAGTTGGTGAAGCTGGGCAAGACCAAAATTTTCCGAACCTTCAATCATCATAATAGTCGCATTTGGAATATCAATACCAACTTCAACCACTGAAGTAGAAACTAAAATATCTATTTGTTTGTTTTTAAACATATTCATGATTTCATTTTTTTCTTTTGGTCTTAATTTTCCATGTAGAAGGCCAATTTGTAACTCTGGAAAGATTTCTTTTTTGATTGTTTCATATTCTTTTTTAACAGCTTTAATCGATGTTTCATTTTCTTCTTCAGACTCACTAATTCGAGGGCATACAATAAATACTTGTTGCTTTTCGTTTTTAACTTTTTTTCGAATCCAATCATATGCATTTTGTCGTTTTTCTGTTGGAACAAGAAATGTTTTTATTAAAATTCTACCTTTTGGAAGAGTTAACAAAACAGAAATATCAAGATCTCCATATAAAGTTAAAGCAACTGTTCTTGGAATGGGTGTGGCAGTCATAGTTAGTAAATGAGGATAATTACTGGAAGATTTTAAAAAAGCTCTTTGTTTAACGCCAAATCTGTGTTGTTCGTCAATGATAACCAATCCAACCTTTTTATATATTGTTGAGTTATTGAGAAGCGCATGTGTTCCGATAACAATTGTTGATTGATCTTGGTTAATTTTTTGCGAACCGGTAATTAATCCAATTTGTATCCCAGTTTTTTCAAATAATTTTGAAAACGTTTCATAATGCTGTTTTGCGAGGATTTCAGTAGGAGCCATAATGAGTGTTTTATATCCGTTTAAACATACAGCATATGCGATTATTGCTGCTACGATTGTTTTTCCTGAACCTACATCTCCCTGAAGAAATCGATTCATTGGATTTAATTTTTGAATATCAGCAATAATCTCATTAAGAGCAGTATTTTGATCAGGAGTTAAAGTAAATGGAAGGTTATGAATAAATATTGAGATCAACTTTTTATTTTTTTCATTTATTTTTATGGGAAATTTTACTTGAATTTCTTTTTGTTCTTTTTTTAATTGTGCGAGTAGTAAAGAAATTACAAACAATTCTTCAAAAGCCAAACGTTCCTTTGCCTTCTGATACATTTCCCCTGAAATAGGAAAATGAATATTTACATATGCTTCTTTGGGTGAAATAAGAGAGTTAAAAGAAGTAATTTCTTTCGGAAGAAGTTCTGGAAACTGTAGTATTTCCAATAAAACATAAGTCAGTTTTTCACGCAGTAATTTAGATGATAGATTTTGTTTTTCGCTATAAACGGGAACAATTTTTCCTGTATGAACGAGCTTGGTATGAAAGTCTGTAATGAGCTCATATTCAAATGGTTGGAATACGAGCTCTCGACCAATAAAAATGACAGTGCCGGAAACAGATATTTTTTTAGTAACAGTAAGAATCCGTATGAGATATGGTTGATTAAACCAATTAACTTCAATACTTCCTGTTTCATCTTTTATTATTATTTTTTGAAGTTGAAGTCCGCTTTTTGAGTAATGATTTCGGGCACTTTTGATTTCGCCTTGAATGGTAGTTTTGTTTCCTAAAACAAGATGTGCAATTGGTGTAATTTGCGAATAGTCTTCGTAACGAGAAGGAAAATAGTTGAGTAAATCGCCAAATGTTTCAATTTCCAACGCTTTAAAACGTTTAATAGTTAAGCTTCTTGTTCGAGGGAGGTTAGAAATGGGAATATCATAAGATGACATACTCTATTATCTCATCAAAAACATAGGAGCGAGTGAGGATATAATAAGCAAAAGCGAAGAAATAAAAATAACCACTTTCCAAATCATCTCTGTCTTAATTTTTTTCTTAAATAGTTTCACATTTTTATTATATCAAATTTTTTTGTATACTTAACTTTATGTATGTTTCAAAACGTAGACGGCAAAGTAAATTAACTATTTTTCCACAAGCGTTTATTTTTATTAAAAAGAATCCATTTATTGTTATTGGTTCAGTAATTGCTTTTATTTTTCTTATTTTTCTTATTCTTTTTGCATGGTTTGGTCGTGATCTTCCTGCTCCAGGAAAATTATCACAAGTCTCTGAAAATGCCACTGTTTTTTATGACCGTGACGGAAAGATTTTGTTTGAAATGTTTAAGGACAAAAATAGGTTACCGTTTAAATTATCCGAAATAAATGACAAATTAAAGCAAGCAACTATTGCTATCGAAGACAAAGGTTTTTATAAACATGGTGGAATCTCACAAATTGGAATTCTTCGTTCATTTATTAATTTACTTCTTACAAGAAAGATTTCCGGAGGAGGGTCAACAATTACACAACAACTTATTAAAACCGTGCTTTTGGATTCAAAGCAAACTGCTTCGCGTAAAATTAAGGAAATTATTTTAGCTATTTCGGTTGAAGGAAAATATACCAAAGACCAGATATTAGAAATGTATCTTAATGAAATTCCCTATGGAGGAAGTTATGTCGGTATTGGATCGGCAGCAAAGGGATATTTTAATAAATCTCCAAAAGAATTAACTATTTTGGAATCTGCAATTCTAGCAGGACTTCCCCAGAGTCCGAGCATATACTCCCCTTTTATAGGAAAAAAAGACGTTTGGAAAACTCGCACAATAGATGTTTTACGTCGTATGCGTGAAGATGGATATATCACATTAAAAGAAGAAAAACAATCAGTCGATAGTATAAATTCCGTTGTTTTTTCCGCAGCAAAAATGTCTATTAACGCACCTCATTTTGTTTTTTACGTTAAAGACCAAATTGAAAAAGAGTTCGGATCAAAAATTCTAGAGCAAGGATTAAAGATAAAAACAACTCTCTCACTTGAAGCTCAAACGTCAATAGAAAAAATTGTAAAAGATGAAATCAATAGTATTAAAGAAGATTATCAAGTTGGAAATGGCGCTGTTGTTGTTCTTGATTCAAAGACAAACGAAATGCTTGCTATGGTTGGTTCATATGACTTTAATGATACAGAATATGGAGCATTTAATGCTTCTTTGGGTCTTCGTCAACCAGGATCAACTATAAAGCCTATTACCTATGTTACTGCATTTGAAAAAGGATATACACCAACAACAACGCTTATGGATGTTGAGACTACTTTTCCATCTAAAGATCAAGAAGATTATGTTCCAGTGAATTATGATGGAAAATATCATGGACCAGTTCAACTTCGTTTCGCATTAGGTAATTCATTTAATCTTCCTGCAGTAAAATTGTTGGCTATGGTTGGTATTCGTGATTTTATGCAAAGAGCTAGCGATATGGGGCTAAACACCCTTAGCCCAACACAAGAAAATTTGAACAGGTTTGGACTTTCTATTACTCTTGGTGGAGGTGAAGTAACTCTTGTGGATATGACATCTGCTTTTTCTGTATTTGCACGAGGAGGTATCAAAAAAGATATTCAGTCAATTGTTGAAATTAAAGACTATTCGAATAAACTTATTTACTCAGCAAAAAAAAGTCATGAGACAAAACCGATATCCCCGGAATCTGCTTTTCTCATCTCTCATATTTTATCCGATAACAACGCACGTGAAATAGAATTTGGTCTTCGATCTTACTTAAATATCCCAGGGAAAACAGTAGCGGTGAAGACGGGAACAACCGATGATAAACGTGACAACTGGGCAATTGGATATACGAAAGGAATAAGTGTTGGAGTGTGGGTTGGAAATAATGACAATTCAAAAATGAATCCAAAAATTTCATCAGGTGCAACAGGCGCATCGCCTATTTGGTATAAAACTATGCAATATCTTCTTAAAAAGTATGATGACGGCATTATGGATAAACCGAATAAGGTTAAGGCATTACAAATAGATTCATTGTTTGGGGGATTACCTAAAGATGGCAATGGAACTCGATCGGAGTATTTCATCGAAGGCACAGAACCGAAAGATGTATCTTCCTATTATAAAAAACAAAAAATTTCAAAATCAAACGGAAAGCTTGCTAATGATATTGAAATAAAAACAGGCAATTATGAAGAGAAAGACTGTTATGTGGTTACTGAAAATGATCCCATTTCAACCGATGGAAAAAATAGATGGCAGGATGCTATTGATAAATGGGCTCGAGAGCAATCTGATGATAAATGGAAATGTCCAACAGAAATTTCAGATAATCGTTCCGAAGACGTCGTTGTTTCTATTAAATCTCCGTCTGATCGGTCTAAACTTGAAGGGAAAGATATCAATATTAAAGTAAAAATAACTTCGATGTCATCTCTTAAAAATGTAAAAATATGGCTTAATAATCAAGAGATCAAAAACTATAACGAAGATAAAAAAGATATCGAGGAGACAATTAAGGATAAACCGGATGGTGTTTATGAACTTAAAGTCCGTGCTACAAATGATAAAGATAAATCAGGAGAGTCTGCAATTAAATTTGGATTAAATAGAAATTGGAATTATGCAGAGCCAACTGCAGTTCCAACTTCAGCGCCAACCACGACTTCAACACCAACTTCATCCTCAAGTACGGAATAGTGTTAAAACAGTCCTCCTTTGATATAATACTAAGTATGAGTGAAGAAAGAAGTCCAGTAGCTCAACAATATACAATTACCTCCGAATCTCTCGCTCCTCCTTTGATAACCGGGAATTCTACATTACAGTATATTAAATCTTGGTTACGCGCAAGAACAGAAGGATCCTTATGGATTGGTTTGGGTAATGTATATATTGATGCAAAAATATTATACTCTAATAAAATTCACGATCCAAACGCACAAGTGATTCTTACAGGTTATCCACCAGAATTTTCTCCTTTAGCTCAGACTGCATCAATTGTTATTTCTCATTGTGCCAGAAGTTCTGGAGAGCCTTTACACGGCAATGTTACAGTTTCTGCTTTAAAAGAAGATGTTCTACGTACCCCACCCCTTGCAAATATTTTAACTGTTATGGGGCTTGAGATCAAAACTCCAGATAGATTAACACATACATATCAAACCATTAATAATAAAATAGAAGTTCCTCCACCTCCTACAGCATTTATGACTTCACTTTTTGCCGCTGACATGATTAAGGCTCTTGGCATTGAAGAAGTACAATTATTTTTTGATCCTGATCTACAACATATTATGTGGGTAGCTTTAAATGAATTGATGCAAAGTAATTTTGCGGTTGGTAATTGTGCCGATCCGACACCAAATAATTATCATCAAATTCTTAAACAAGCAGGAGGCTTGGGATTGTTTTCTTCAAGATTAAACGACAAGCAAATACTATTTCTTTTATTTGAAAGAATGAAAGATGGTAATACTGCAAAGTCACGAGCTGATTTATTAAGAGAACTTGCCTCAAAACCTGATCCGCAATTAGTTCAATTATCTGAGTTGCCTTTGTATTCTGTAGCCTTACGCGCTTTCGCGCAGTATCAATCATTTAGTACAGGTATAGTTGCTAGATATTATGATTTTAAAGAAAGATTAAAAGTACTTTCGCCTGATGCTCAGTTAGAATTTATTCCTCCAGATGCTACTCAGTTATTTCAAATTGGTGAGCATATGCCTTCATATGTTATTCAAGATACCAATGGTGATACAAGAGTAAGTATCGTTTTTTCTGCTAGTTCGGGTGTTTGCGATAGACATGATGCACCCCTGGGGTGAAATAGATTATCTTGACAAGCTGTATCTTAACTCCATTGATTGATATGACTATTAATCTCTCTTTCTGTATTATTCTGGGTATTTTTCTGAATAAAATCAATATATTTATTTGTATTATGATTAAAATAACTCAAAACAGGTTTTAAATTGATTTGTAAAATATTTTGAGCTATATAGCAACTCATTGATGAATATGGATATTTAATGATTTCTTCTTTTGTATTAATTATGTTGGCAGTATAAGCATTTGTATGTATGTATTTTGATGTATAAACAAGCTGTTCTATCGATAAAATTCGTTTAAAGCGAAACTGAGGTAAAAATACAGGACCTTTTCTCTCATTTTTCACATTATAAAACCTTGTAATTGAATTTATACTATTTGACATAAAAGAAATAATTCCATTTTGTTTTAGTTGTTTCAGTAAAAAATGATAATGATTCGGCATGAGTATAAATGCTACGATATCTACAATGAAAGTAGATCGAAAATGTATTTCATTTAATTTTGCGTCTCTCAGGTTTTTGTCCATCTTTTTAAAAAAAGAATATCTCGGTTTTGATCTGCATGAACGATAGTAGATAAAACTATTAATAATTTAACCTTAGTGGTTTAATTCCTCGCAGCTCTGCTGCGAAAATTGTTTGTCATCCCGATGAAAATCGGGATCCAGAATTATATAGATTCCGGCTTTCGCCGGAATGACACATATAGATGCCCCGATGCTCTGCGTCGGGGAGTATCATTTTATTGGTATGAATGCAACTATACTAAAATATTATTTTTTATCTTTTCAAGTTCAATAAGTGCTTCTTTTTCTGTATAGTTTCTATTGGGTGAGGAAAATATGAGATGTAATGTTACGTTATCCTTATATGTATCTTTAAGGGTGATTTGAGTTATATGAGGAGCGGATTCTTTCGCAATCTGGACGATTTTTGCATATGATTGATTGAGAGGCGTTGTTAAATCAAGCTGGATTGCTGCATAGGGATTGTATGGTTTATAAATAGGCATAAGGCGTGCCTTTTCAATCAGTTTTTCAAAATCAAACTCCGCAGCAAAAACTGAATCAGTCAGCTGCATGTGTTCCATAATTGAGTTTTTGACTTTACCTAACACACCAACAACTACGTTTTCAATTAAAAGATGTGCTTGAACAGTTGAGGAAAAAAACGGATGTGAAGACAGGGTAAATGAGTATTTTTCAACATGTAGTTCTTTTAGCAGTGCTTCAATTAATCCCTTTAAGCTCAAAAAAGAGCCTTTTGTTACTAAAGATAATTTAAACCGTTCTTCAGGAAGGCTTGCTTTTTGAGGTTTATATGTTTTAGCAATTTCAAACAATTTTAAATCGGTTGAGAATCCCCCGTTCTCTTTGATATTTTTAAGCAGTGACGGAATAATCGATACGCGGAGATATTTAATATCCTCTGATATTGTATTAGTAATATGGAGATGATCCGTTTCTTTTAAATCAAACGCAGATAGTAACAATTTGGAATATGCGGAATAATTCATTGTTTCATACCATGTTTGATGCTTTAAATATGTTTTAATAACATTTTGATAATTAAAGATTTGTTCAATATCTTTAGGTTGTTGGATATATGCTAAAGGTGGTAGTTGTCCTGGAATATTATGATATCCATAAATTCGTGCGATCTCTTCAATAATATCTTCTTTTTCATACATATCAAAATAGCGGAAAGTTGGTATGGTTATTTCAAGATTGTCTTGTTTAGTTTTTACCTCAAACTGTAAATCAGTAAGAATTGAAATAATCTGTTTTTTATCCATTGGTACACCTATTTTTTTATGGATAAATGGAATATCAATGCTTATTTTTTTAGAAGTTAGAGGATTTGGATAGAGATCATAAACAGGACTTGCAATTTCTGCTTTTGCGTATGTTTGGTATAATTCTATTACGCGAAAAAGTGCATCTTGAACAAGCGCAGGATGAGGATTTTTTTCATTAATTGAGGCTGCCATGGTTCGAATTCCATGTTTCATTGATGATCTACGTATTGCTTGAGGATTATTTGATTCTATGAAAAAGACAATGCGTTTTGTTTTGTCAGTCACTACACTATTTGCAGTACCCATGATACCAGGAAAATCGATAATACGACCTGTTCCGTCATCAATGATAATATCAGTCTCATATAGGTCATGCGTTTTTTTATCTAGTGTGGTGATTTTTTCTCCTTTATTTGCATGTCTTAAGATAAATGTATTGGTTTTAATTCGATCATAATCAAACACATGAGTTGGATGACCGATTTCAAGCATGACGTAATTGGTTATATCAACAATATTGCTCAACGAACGAATTCCAGCAGCTTCTAACCGTTTTGTTATAAAATCGGGAGATTTACTTACCGTAATGTTATCCATAACAATTGCCATAAGTCGTTTTGTGAGTTTACCGTTATCTTTAATAGTAAAAGGAAGAATGTTATTTGGTGAAGACGGTTCGAGAAGGATAGGTTTTTTAAATAATGCTGGTATTTCAAATCGATTGAGAATTGTTGATATTTCACGAGCAATGCCAACAACTGACACCGTATCAATGCGATTTGAGGTAATCTCAATATCATACAACCAATCATTTTGAATTTTTTCCACACTTTCAACAGAAGGTCCGCATAAAGATATATATTGCTGTATTTGCGGAGGAGTTGCTTTGGTATCGAGATATTCAAGCAACCAACTATGTAATACTTTGATGTTCATATATTTAAAATTGACTTAAAAATCTCATGTCCCCTGAGTAATAATTTCGAATATCATCGACTCCGTATTTCATCATAATAACCCGTTCGATTCCAAATCCAAACGCCCATCCCGAGTATTTTATAGGATCAATACCTCCCGATATTAATACATTTGGATGCACCATCCCAGTACCTCCCAGTTCAAGCCATCCGGATTTACATATTTTACATTTGACTTTTAGGTCATCCTGAGAAGTCCCGCTATCACGGGATTGTCGAAGGATCCCTGTTCCTTGGCACATGGTACAACTAATATCTACCTCGAAGGATGGTTCGGTAAACTGAAAATGATGCGGTCTGAGTCGAGTTTGTGTATTTTCACCAAAATATTCTTTTGCAAAATAATCAAGAGCACCTTTTAAATGAGTGATATTTATATCAGTATCAACACAAAGTCCTTCAAATTGATGAAACATTGGAGTATGTGTCGCATCCCAATTGGGCCGATAACACTTTCCAATATTTATCATGCGAATAGGTGGTTTTTTAAGTCTCCACATTTCTCGAATCTGACCTGACGAAGTATGGGGAGTTAAAATCATTTTTCCGTATGTTGGATGCGGTTCTCCGTTAACAAATGTCGTTTCAAAGTCATCGCGTGCTGGATGAGTTTTTGGCATATTAAGAGTGTCAAATGCAAGATACTCCCACTCAACTTCTGGATATGACATTCGTATAAATCCGAGTTTTGAAAATATCGAACTTATTTCTGTAATAGCGATTGTGATTGGATGGAGAGTTCCCGTTTTAATAGATGTTCCGGGCATGGTAACATCGATATTTTTATCATCTATTTTTTGAGATAATAGCTGTTTTTTTTGATTAATGAGTGTTATAACTTCCTGTTTTAATGCATTAATATTTATTCCAACAGTCTTTCTTTTTTCAGGTATAATGTTTTTGAGCTGTTTTAATAATGAATTAATAAGACCATTTCGTCCAAGAAGTTCTGTTTCTGTTTTGATAAGCTCGGATAAAGAAGATGAATTTACGATAAAATCAATTGCTTTCTTTTTTTCATTTGTTACATCTATTTCCATATAGTATATAAGTATACTGTAGGATAATCTAATTTTAAACGTTATTTTGAAGTTACTTTTTTACTTCTTCAACTATCTTGGCAAAAACAGAAGGATATTCATTAGCAATTTGTGAAAGTATTTTTCTATCAACGCCTACTTTTTTAGTCGTGAGCATATGAATGAATTTGCTGTATTTCAAATCAAACTGTTTTAATGCGGCATTTAATCGAATAATCCAAAGAGTTCTGAAATTTCTCTTATTTTCTTTTCTTCCGGTAAAAGCGTATTCACCTGCGTGTAGGACTGCTTCTTTTGCTTTTTTAAACTGTTTGTGACGCGTCATCCAATAGCCTTTAGCAAGGTCTAAAATTTTTTTATGTTTTCTTCTTGTATGAACTCCTCCTTTAACGCGAACCATAAGATTTTTTTTATTAAATTATTAATATTAATTTTTTTTCTTAGTCATTACTTTAACCCCAACATCTTTTTCACTTTTATTGCAAATTTTCCAACTAATGGTTTCATTTTTTTAAGTCTTCTCAAGTTTCTTTTTCCTTTGACAGTTCGAAGGTGTCTGAAACCTTTTTGTCTGTGCATTACCTTACCATTTTTTGTAACTCGAAATCTGCTTGCTGCAGATTTTCTTGTTTTTTGTTTTACTTTCATAAATAGTATTAAACTGTCATGCTGAACTGTTTCAGCATCTTTTAGATCCTGAAATATATTCAGGATGACAAATAAATAATGTTAATATTTGTCACTTTTTTCTTGCGACAACAGCCCGTATTACTCTTCCTTCAATTCGTGGTTCTTTGGAAACATTTACCTCACCAAGTTGAGTAATATACTTTTTTATTAAATCAAACGCCATTTGTTTTTTTCCCATCTCTCTTCCTTTAAGAGTTAGATTAAGTCTTAGTTGATTTCCTGCTTTTAAAAACTCTATTCCCTTTTTTACGACTCTATCAAAATCAGCCGGACCAATAAATAAAGATAATTTTAAATCTTTAACAATACTTTTTTTAATACCTTTTCGTGCTTCCTTAGACTTTTTTTCCTCTTGATACAAAAATTTCTTAAAATCTATAATTTTTGCAACAGGTGGGTCTGCGTGTTGTGCTATTAATACTAAGTCTTCATCGCGTTCCTGGGCTTGTAAAAGCGCTTCCTGTTTAGTAATTACTCCCAACAATTTACCTTTACTATCAATAACACGAAGCATTGGAGCTTCAATACGATAGTTGAGTACATAATACTTTTTTGGTGGTCTGCTATTAAAGGTATTTCTCAATGGTGCTTTTCAATTCGGAAATAAAGTCATAGAGAAGTATTTGATTTCGATTTTCTCCTTCCCTACTTCGCAAAGAAATAACATACTGAGTTTCTTTATCTTGCGATTTTTCTATTTCCTTATCACCTATTATAATCATAAAAGATACTTTTTGCAAGGTCGATTGTCGGATTTTTTTTCCTATCGTCGCATTTTCATCATTAAGATGTGCTCGTATATTATTTTTAAGCAATATATCCGTAACTTTTTTTGCATAATCATTATGTTTTTCAGATATTGTCAATACTTCAACTTGAACTGGATTTAGCCACAGTGGAAACGCTCCTTTATAATGTTCAATAAGAAATGCCATGGTACGTTCAAAACAACCGAGTGATGCTCGATGTATAACAATGGGTTCTTTTTCAAGACCGTTTTCATCAATATATGTCAATGAAAAACGTTTCGGCATGACAAAATCATACTGAACAGTAAATGCAGTATCTTCTTTACCATTTACGTTTTTCATCTGAACATCGATTTTTGGTCCGTAAAAAGCAGCCTCATTTTGAGCTTCGTAGTATGGCGCTTTTGTTTCTATTAAAACTTCCCGCAAAACCTGCTCTGCCTGATCCCAAGAGTTATCATCTTTATAATACTTTTTGCTGTCTTTTCTTTCTCCTAGCGATAATCGGTAACGATAATCCACTCCCTTTTTAAGGCCGAGGGCGCTATTTACATAATCTATTAGTTTAAGCACTTGTTTAATCTCTTGTTTTGCTTGTTCTTTCGAACATATAATATGTGCATCGGCGAGCATAAACATGCGTAGCCGAATAAGTCCAGTTAATTCTCCGCTCTTTTCATAGCGAAATTGCGGTGAGATTTCTGCTAATCGGATGGGAAGCTCTTTATAACTATGCGGAGAAGATTTATACAGCATAAAATGATGTGGACATGTCATGGGTCGAAGTATAAGTTCTTCATTATCAACGATCATCGGTGGATACATTGTCTCTTTGTAATAGGGATAATGACCAGACATTCGGTATAAATCAACTTTTGCGATTGGAGGAGTAATTACATGTTGATATCCTCTTTTTATTTCTTCATCAACAATAAATCGTTCAAGTATGCGTTTTAGTGTGGCTCCTTTTGCTGTAAACATAGGAAGACCCTTACCGACAAGATCTGAAAAAACAAAAAGTCCTAAATCAGCTCCCAGCTTTCTGTGGTCTCTTTTTTTTGCCTCTTCAAGTTGTAAAAGATATTGTTGAAGCTCTTCTTTTGTTGGCCAGATTGTTCCATAGACACGAGTTAACATTTTATTTTTTTCATCACCATGCCAATATGCACCTGCAATCGAGAGAAGTTTAAAATGTTTCAACTCTTTTTTTGGATCTTCAACATGTCCGCCTTCGCAAAGGTCCGAATATTCCCCTGCTTGATAAAAGCTAATTTTTTGACCATCTTTTGCAAAAGTGTCGATAAGTTCGTGTTTGTATTCATTACCTGGATATTCTTTTTTTGCATCCTCAGGTGATTTTTCGTACCGAGTAAATTTAACCCAAGTTTTTGCAATTTCGTGCATTTTTTGTTCAATCCGGGAAAAGTCGTTTTCAGAAATTTTTATATCACCGAAATCAAAGTCAAAATAAAACCCATTTTCAATAGCAGGACCTATTGTTCTTTTGGAGTCTGGCCATATTTGAATAACTGCAGCAGCCAAAAGGTGTGCCGCAGAATGTCTAAGATTGTCTAAATTTTTGTTGTCCATATAGTTTGATTATACACTGATAAATTATAATGTAGCTATAAAAAAACCTCCTTTCGGAGGGTGTGTGCTACAAAAAACTACCCTCCTTAACAGGAGAAAGTAGTTTTTGAAAGATTATATTGAAAAAGTGTAATTCGAATTAACATATCTAATTCATTATACAAAATAATTTAAGTATTGTCAATTAAGTGTTAAAGTCGGGTACATCGGTAACAGTTTCTGTTTGTTAACTTGTAACTGATAATAC
>Ga0051987_10001256_pt1 | contig 13138 bp, 21 predicted proteins | sample CryGey08umfilter_2_FD_58083 | JGI IMG/M metagenome (GOLD analysis project Ga0051987, IMG submission 58083) | Groundwater microbial communities from aquifer in Utah, USA - Crystal Geyser 4/10/14 0.8 um filter | ecosystem: Environmental > Aquatic > Deep subsurface > Groundwater | place: USA: Utah... | reverse complement strand
ATCAGGGTGGAGCAAGGCAGTCACGGTCCCCCAGGCTGAGGTTGGATGGCGAAGTGCTGGTGGAGAGGCATCGGCATCGTACCAGCGTGGTCCGAGCCACTGGGGGTACTACTCAGCGGTCGGAGTTCGGGCGATGGCACTGCTAGGCAAGCATTTTGCAATGCAGTGGGATTTGAAGTACTCCTCGGGATACGCCGGCAGGGTTGGTGTTGGCTGGAGGTTCTAGGCCATAGGAGGTGCCAAATTGAGAGGTTCATTCGATGCTGCGCTGGCATTCACGTTCCAATCTGAGGGCGGGTACTCCAACAGCCCACGTGACCCAGGCGGAGAGACCAACTACGGCATCTCCGACATGGCGGACGGCGTTCGTGACGGCAAGACAGATTTGGACGGTGACGGCGTTCCGGAGGTTTTGATTTCCCTCATGACCAAGGCACAGGCGGCTGCCAAATATCGTCGGGAGTACTGGCAGGCTGTCGGTGCAGACGACCTCAAGACGCCTCTCGACATTGCGGCCTTTGACACCGCCGTCAATTGTGGGGTCCCGCGAACCAGGAGGTGGTTGCGTATTTGTCTCGACTGGCGCGGCCTGATCGAGAAGCGTCGCGCGCACTACGGGCTTCTTGTACGCCTGCGCCCAGATAAGTACGGCCCGTTTTTCAGGGGATGGATGAACCGGGTCTACGCGCTCGAAAAGCTCTGCACGAACGTGGAAGGAGCCTCATGAGTTGGGTCATCACAAGGCCGAAACCTGCGCAGTACAAGGTCGGCGACGAGGTTGGTATCTGGCTGATGTCGGATCTCCACATTGGAGGCTTTCACACGCAGCACCAACTTATTGAGAGGGAACTCAAACAGGCCCTCGAAAGAGGTTGGAGAGTCAACATCAACGGAGATATTCTCGACGCCATCGTTGCGAAGGACGCCAAGAGGTTCTCCCCGTCCTGTATTGCCAAGAGACTGCGGGGCAGAGACGACATCGTCACCGCAGAAATTGAGTGGGCTTACGAAATCCTTGAGCCGTACGCCGCTATCATCGACATGATCGGCGAGGGCAACCACGACAAGGCCATCAGGTTGCACCACGGCACGGACCCGGTCCTTGAGATCGTGGGGATGCTGAATCGGCACCTGGTCGAGACCGGCTCCGAACACCGCATCAACTATGGGGCCTATCGGGGCTTCATCGACTACAGGTGGCGCCGTGCTGGCGGCAGCGGAACGCGGAGGGTGGTGATCTTCTATCACCACGGCTCTGGCGGCATCAGCCAGGCCACCAAGGGCATCATGAACTTCTGGCGCCTGCAAACGTGGGTGGACTCGGACGTCATCTGGGTGGGCCACACACACAACAGCCTCGGGGACACAACGCCGGTGCGGGTTCGCTGTCCGCTCTCCGGCGACACCCCGGCGGCTGACCCCATCAAGAACGTGATGACCGGCTCGTATCTCTGGAATCTGCAGGGCCTCACACAGGATGGTATCAGAAAGAATGGCAGGCCGGCCGACTACGCCGGGGATGCCATGCTCCCTCCGCAAAACATGGGCGGCACCCTCCTCCGTATTCTGTTCCGCAGAAACGACAGGGAGCTTCGCCTCGACCACTAGGTCAGAAAGGACCGCATGAACAAGATTCTAGCCTCATGTGTACTGGTGTTGTCTGCCGCGTTTTCTGTTGGTCAGACTTGCACATCGTCAAACGAGTTCTATTACAGGACCGGGGCCAATTGCCAATCTGGCGGGATGAACACCTGTGCGTATTCAATTGGGTTTGCCCCGTACCTGCCGGCCGGTGGGAACAAGTACCTGCTGATGGCGACCGGGTTTGACCTCAACGTCTACCGCGTCGTCGGCGACGGTGCCCCGGTCACGGTGCAGGTCAAGGCACTCGGATTCCCGTACAGCGCAATTTCGCGAACGTTCTCGATGCCGAGTATCGACTCCGCAACCGGGTACGGCTTTGCGCCCTACCAGCACAACGTGTCCTCGATGCCGTTTCCGTCGCGAATCTTCCGGGCCGATCCGGCCACCGGGCGCGTGACCGAGCTGCTCAAAATCGGCGAGGACGTCGCCGGTCGCGTCGGAGTTATGGGTATGCGCCGGTGGGGGCTGTCGTTCTCTCTCGGCGGTGTGCCGTTTGTGGCATACCATGAGGCGATCGAGCCCGACCTGGTCGGCACACTCAGGGTCTACAGGTTTCACCCCGGTCCGCCAGCGCGAATCGAATTCACGGCGGACCTCGGATCGCGGCTACTCAACGCGGTCGTGCTGCGCAGCGATCAGACCGCAACCATCGTGGGCTACACGGCGACGGCGCTGGTGTCGTGGCGGCTGTCGCTCGCCGGCGGGGTACTCCAGTCGTCCGCGGCTGCGGTAACTCCCGGTGCGTCCGGCAACACGCGATTCTGGGGGCTCGTGCTTGACGACGAGCGCGGGCTCGTATTCGCTGCCAGTCACTCTACATCGCGCAGGCAGGCGGCTATCGAGGCGTGGGACGTGACCGGTCCCGCCCCGGTGTTCCGTGGCTCTGTGACACTACCGGGCGTGTCCCAGGCGCGCCCGTACGCCGCTGGCGGTGGGTGGGTGTTCGCGATGGACGAGAGGTACGGATCGTACTACCTGCTCAACGCCGTCAATCCCGCGGCCATGACACAGGTGCCGTATGCGCCGTGGTTCCCGCAGGAAAACCCGCCGGCGCATGGCCTGTTGGCGCTGTATGGGGCGGCGATGCTGCCGGGAGTGCCAACGTACCTTGCGGCAGCGCACAGCGAAACCGGGTCGTGGACCCGCCTCGCGCCGGAATGCATCGGCGGTGTAGTGCCGCCGCTGCCTACTCCGCCCCCTGTCGCTACGCCGACTCCGCCTCTACCCGGACCAACCGCCACGCCGGCACCACCAGGTCCGTGCCCGCCGTGCCCCACCTGTGGCCCTACACCGCTCCCCTGGGCAACACCGGTACCGAGCGCTACACTTCCCCCCACCGCGCCACCTGAGCCAACGTCGGGCGCTGGGTGGTACTGCCACTGTCAGGATGGGACATGTCCACCTCCGGTGTGGAGTCCGTTTTCATGGTCGTGGAACTGCCCCGGCCGGTGTGCTATCAACCATATCCCGTGCTCATAGGTGTTGGATCGCGGGTAGTGCAAACTTTCCGGAGCGAGTTCTCCGGCAGCCCAACAGGGCAGAAGGGGAAGACCATGGACGTGTTCCAAGTCGTGGCGTGGGTGGGTATTAGCGTGTTGGCTGGGCTTGTGTGCTACCGCATCGGCGTCAACCGCAACCAACTGAAGGCGAAGGCCGAAATCGAGAACCTCGAAACCAAGGGAAAGAATTGGATCGCGCGCATGATCACAAAGATTCGGGCGTTGTTCTAGGAGGAGTCATGGGGAAGCCGCAGACAGTTGTTGTGCAGGACAAAATCGCGGAGGTCCAGGCGGCCGAGGCCATCACAACCGGACGCATCTCCACGGAAACAAGGATTCCCAACCGCACCATGATCTCCGCGAGCGTCGTCTTCGCCGCCGCGTCTGTGTTTCTCTGGTTTGGCAAACTTGATCTGCCTGGAGCAAGCATCTGGGCCTGGCTTTCGATGGGTCTTTGGTCTGCTGTTTTCGCAAAATGGCTACTGGACAAGTTGTTGATTTTTAAATTCGGTCCAACGGCCGGAAAGTGAAGGTCTCACATGTACACGAAGATCCTAGGTGTGCTGGCGCTTGTGGCGGTTGCCGGAACCTTCGCCTGGAAGGTCACAACTTGGCACCAGCAAGCACAGCTTGTCCCGGTACTCCGGGCGGAGTTGAGGGACGTGACGGCGGGGCGGGATCTGCTCCGGGGCCAGATCACCTCAATGAACTCTGTGATCGCACAGACTAACCAAGAGATCGAAAAGTGGAAACAGAAGGGCGATGAACTCTCGGTCTCCGTCCTGGCGGCCCAGAGCAAGGCGGTTGCCGAGTCAGTCCTCCGGTTGGCGGCCGAGCGAAAGTTGCGCGAGACTCCGCCTCCAAAGGATTGCGGCGGCGCGATGCGGTGGTTGGTAACTCATGCCCCGAGGGGCTGGGAGGTAACACCATGAGGGCACTTGCCGCGATCCTGCTTGCTGGCGTGGCGTGTGTCGGATGCCAAACCGCGCAGAACGCTGTCCGCCCGTGCCCCCCACCCGAGGTAATCCAGGTGGCGGTTGAGCACGCACTGCCTCAGCCACCGCCGAGTGCCCGGCCAGACCTGATGATGTTTCGGCTCCGTGAGGATTCGTCCGATGATGAAGTTGCGCTCGCGTACGCATCGGACATCCTCGTCCTGATGAACGAAGTCGAACGGCTGAATCATCTGCTCGACGGGTACAGGGTCACGCCGCCACCATTCTAAGCAACAGAACAGACGACTGACGCGGACCTCCTTCGGGGGGTCCGCCTTTTTGTTTTTCCGGGGGTCTTGACAGAGGAGGGGCACTCCCGTAGGATGTACGGTGGAGGTGACAAATGCTCGTTCCGATCATGACGGGAAAGCGCAGCGATGGTGGGGTTTGGACGCTGGTAAACCGCTCCGCAACCAGGGTGGTCGCCAGCGCCCGCAACAAGTGCGAGAAGCGCAAGGCGTTCCACGCCCACACGCCGTTCCAGGTGACGGCCAAGACCGAGAAGACACAGGGGCTGTTCTCCCGCGTCAAGAACTTCGTTAGGCACCTGGTGTCCAGACAAAAGGTTGGTGCGTGATGCGGTCGTTCGCGTTTCAAAATATTACCAACCCCTGCCCACTCCGCTCCCCGGAGTCCCTCGGCGACGACTTCTGGCGCCACGTCTTCGCCGGCCTCGCGCTGGGCGCGATATTAGCTAATCCTGCAAAGGCTTGCGATTATCTCGGTGCCGCGCGGGACTCCATCGACTTGGCCAACGCCGCGCTTGCCTTGCTCAACCGGGACGATGATCAGTTGTGGCTGAGCAAGAGGAGAAAAACGGGGACCGCCGATGAACGCTAGATCCTTACTGTGGTGCGTCGTTGATGGTATTGCTGCCAGCGCCCGCAAACCCGCCCCGCCGGTCCGAATGGTCCTAGTGCATCAGAAGTTCCACCAGCATCACAAACAGAAGGGAGCACCATGGCATTCCTAAAAGCAATCAAGGAAAAGATCGACCTGCGAATGGCGATCCACGGTCCCAGCGGCTCTGGGAAAACCTTCACTGCGCTGCGTATCGCGACCGGCCTCGGTGGGTCCATCGGCGTCATTGACACGGAGGGCAAAAGTGCCCGCAAGTACGCCGACAGGTTCCAGTTCCTGGTGGACGAGTTGTACCACCCCAACATCGCCCAGATGATTGGGGCCATGAAGGAGTCGGCCGAGGCCGGCATCAACATGCTGATCATCGACTCCCTGACCCATTCCTGGGAGGAGTTGCTGGCCGACGTCGAGCGCATTGCCCGCGCCAAGTACCGTGGCAACACCTGGTCGGCGTGGAGCGAGGGAACCCCCAAGCAGCGAGCCCTGATCGATGCCATTCTGAACTACCCTGGGCACATCATCGCGACCATGCGGTCCAAGACCGAGTGGGCCGTCGATGACGCCGGTGGCGGTAAGTCGAAGCCGACACGCATTGGCCTGGCGCCCCAACAGGGCAAGGGTATTGAATACGAGTTCGACGTTCTGCTTGAAATGTCCATCGACCACATCGGCCACGTTCTCAAGGACCGCACCGGACGTTTCCAGGACAAGATCATCGAGTTGCCCAGCGAGGAGTTCGGCAAGCAGCTTGCGGCGTGGCTGTCTGACGGTGCAGAGCGTACGCCGATGCCTGTGGCGCAAAGCGGTGGAGCGACAATTCCTCTCGTGGCAGAGGCCGTAGGCTCGGAGCCGGTGGTGGACGGCTTCGTGGCTGGCGTCGCCGATGATTCCTCGGGGGTGACGCTGGCCGGCAAGGCATGGACGCTCTGGAAGATCTCTATCAAGGGCGCGCCGCTGCCGTTCTACACCATGGACCGTGATGTGATGCGGAATGCGGAGGCATCCTTAAACCTTGCAATCCCCGTCCATATCGAGTACTCTGAGAGCGCGAAGACGGGGCGGCTAAAGATCGAATCGTTGACCGTCGCACCGTCCTCGGGCGAGAGCGATGACACAGGAGTCTGAACCGCTCGGCGGCCTCACGTTCGATGAGGCGTCGCACCGCTACACGTATGATGGCGCCTGGGTCCCGTCCGTGACCCAGGCGCTGAAGGCCGCCAACCTCGTGGACTACTCCGGGCTCGACCCGTTTTTTGCTGAGCGCGGTCGGCAGGTTCACCGGGCGTGCCAGTTGGCGATCCAGGGCCGGCTGGTGCGTGAGAAGCTCGACCCTGCCGTTGCTGGCAGGGTGGCCGCGTGGAACCGGATGATGGCGGAGATGAACCCGAACATCATCGAGAACGAGCTTCGCATGGGATCGTCCGCGCTTTTGTGCGCCGGCACCCTGGACCTCGTCGTCGAGCATCAGGGGAAGCTCTGGATCTGGGACATTAAGTCTGGCGACTTCGGCAAGGAAGCCTGGGGCATCCAGACTGCCGGCTACCACCTGCTCTACCGTGTGTGTTCTGGTACACTCGTCGTGAATCGGGGGATAGTGCGCTTGTTTGCCGATGGGACATACAAGATTATCACCATCCCAACATCGCACCTGGCGAAAGACATTGAGATGTTCAAGGCGTGCGTCCTTATCGCTCAGTGGAAGGGTGAAGCCTGCGAGATCTAACCGGCAGCACGAACAAAAAGGGGGCATCAGTGTACCAGCTTGACGAGAAGTCCAAGGCGATCATCACGACTCCGGTGGAGGCTCCCGTGGCGTCGATGTTGATCATCACGCAGATTCGAGACCGCGCTAGGTCTCTCGTGATCTCCGAACCCGGGGGCATGAAATCAGCCAACGATGCCCTGGGTGTCGTCCGAGACTACGAGAAGGAGGTGCGATCCCTCATGGATAAGAGGGTCCAGGCGGCAGACGCCCTGCACAAGGGGCTGGTCGGCGACCGCAAGGAGCTTCTGAAGATCTCGGACGAGGCCGACTCGCTGATCACCAAGGCCATGGGTGTCTACGCCGCCAAGGTTAAGGAGGCCGCACGACAGGAGAAGCTTCGCATCGACAAGGAATACCGTGAAGCCCAGGAGCAGCGGAACCTCGATGACGCCGCAGCAATCGAGGCGGCTGGTGACAAGGAGTTGGCCAACCAGATCTTCAACCAGCCGGTCATCACGGCAACCCCAAAGGTGCAGCCCATCACCCTCGGCGCCGAGGGTATCACTGCCGTGACGCTGTACTCGGCCGAGCTCACCAACCTGGCCGAGCTTGTGTCCTACATTGCCACCGGATCTGTGCGACCCCTGGCACACCCAGAGCAGTTGGCATTCCTGTCCGCAGTCATGCCGGAACTCAACCGCGAGGCCAAGCGGCAAACCACGGCCCTCAACATCCCAGGAGTCAAACTTGTCTGCGAGACGTCCATTCGCAGGCGGAACTGAAAGGACAACACCATGCCTATAACGCTTGGCAACGAAGTGTTCTTCCCCGAGAATGAAGTCTGTGACATGCTCGACATTTCTCGCTCGGTCACCGCAGGGTGGCGGAAGCGTGGAACCGGCCCGGTCTGCCTCCAACCCGGCGGAGAGAAGTCCACGTACCTGTACCCTTGGCCCAAGATTGAGGCGTGGTTCCAGGAAATCATTACTTCGCATGAGGATGCCACCGAAAAGGAAGGTGTCTGATGGCCGGTTACCAGCATGTTATGATCATCGGCAACGTCGGCAAGGAGCCAGAACTCAAGACGATCGGCACCGGATCTCAGGTGTGCAAGTTTAGCGTCGCCGTCAACGAGCGGTGGAAGGACAAGAGCGGCGAGAAGCAGGAGCGCGCTGAGTGGTTTAACGTGGTCGCGTGGGGCACCCTTGCAAGGGTCTGCAGCGACTACCTGCACAAGGGATCTCCGGTGTCCGTTGAGGGCACCTTGAAGACCCGCTCGTACGACGACGAGAGGGGCATCAAGCGGTACATGACTGACCTCGTGGCCAAGGGAGTTACGTTCCTGGGCAGCAAGGGCGAGGGCGGTGTGCAGCCTGGGCCGATGGATGACGCACCCGTCGCAGATGATGATGATTTCGGTGTTCCTTTTTGATGACAACCAAAACCTGCTTCAGGTACAAGAGATGCTTTCTGCTGCATGATTTCTACATACACCCTAAAATGTGAGACGGGCATCTCAACAAATGCGAGGAGTGTGGTCGCGAGGACTCTCATGCTCACCGCGATGACTACTCAAGACCCCTCGGTGTTTCCTGACTGTGTCCTGTGTGCCACTCGAAGAGGCACCACACGTGAGCTGACGATGGCCCCTGGCCCCTCCGGGGGCCAGGGGGTGGAGGGAACCGCATGCCACAACACTACGTGAAGCTGTGGAACAACCTGCTCCGCTCATCGATACTGGAGGAGAACGTCAATGTCCGGTGGCTCTGGATCGCGTTGCTTCTGGAAACGGACGTGGACGGCAACGTCTACGGGACTCCTGAGGCGCTCGCCAGGCTCGCAAACCTATCGCTGAAGGACACCACTGACGCCCTCGCTATTCTGATGGCTCCGGACGAGAACAGCACAACCAGCGAAGAGAACGGCCGGCGTCTCCTTAATCCTGCCCCCAATCACTGGTTCGTGGTCAACTACTCACACTACCGAAACATCAAGGACGCCAACGAGGAGCGCCAGAAAACCAATGCCCGTGTTCGCCTCTACCGCGAGAGGGTGAAACAGAATGTAACGCCAGGTAACGGTGTGACACGGGATGTAGCGCTTGGTAACGACAAGAAGAAGGTAGATGTAGCTGTAGATGCAGAGGTATTGGGAGAGGATAGTGCGCACACGACGGCTGTCGCCGTCAGACCCAGGCGGCCCAAGGAAACAATCCCGCCCACCCTCAAGGAAATTACTGAGCACTGCCAGAAGAAAGGCTACACCTTCAGTGTGCCAAGGTTTGTAAACTACTACGACGCCAACGGCTGGAAGGTCGGCCGCAACCCCATGAAGTCGTGGACGGCCACCTGTGCGATGTGGCAGAGTAGAGAGTCTGCTCCGGTCTCACCACGGGACGGGGAAAGGGTTGCCGCCATCGAGGCGAGGCTCGATACCGAGCGCCCACACTGCAAGTACCCTTCAGCATTTCGGGTGTACGAGAGTGGAGTTCGGTTCGGCGAGGCGTGGAAGTCGTTTGAGGACTGGGCTAAGGGTCGCATCCTTGGGCCTGAGGGTCAGTGATGGCGACCCAACAGGCACTTCCGCGCCACCCGGCCGCAGAGAGGGCCGTCCTGACGACCCTGATGTGCGAAGGCTCGATGTTTCGCGACGTGTCCGACCTCCTGCAACCGGATGACTTTTATGACCCGAACCACGTCGAGGCGTACAGGGCCATCGCCGAGGTGGCAAACGGCGGCGGCATTCCAGACTACGTCACCGTGGGCACCTGGCTGAAGGACCACGGGTCGAAGCTCGGCTTCGCGTGGTTGGCCGAGATCCAGTCATTCCTGCCAGACGCGGGCAATCTGCTGCAGTACGTCAAGATCGTATCCAATGACTCGAAAAAGCGGTCGATCGTGCACATCGCCGAGAGGGCGAAGATGGCCGCGATGAGGGGCGACACGCTCGCGTCCGAGGTGGGCGAGGAAATGATCACCTCGACCCTGCTCCTCAACCCCAACGGCGACGGGGAGCATGTAGGAGAGGCTGGCGTGACCGCAGAGGCTGTGATGAAGGCCGGTGACGCTAGGCGCGCCTCCGGCTCGACAGGCGGCATCGTAACTGGCATCACGACCCTCGACCTGTGCATTCGCCCGATGCATGCCGGGGAGATCATGATCATCGGTGCTGGCACCGGTGTCGGGAAGACCTCGTTGGCTCTGCAGATTGCCGGCTACTGTGCCCTCGAACAGGGGAAGTCTGTGATGTTCTCGTGCCTGGAGAGCCCGAAGGAACTGCTCGCCGCCAGGATCACGGGTCAGCGGTCGTTCGTGCCGCCGGCCGAAATCGAGGACGGGAGCATGGACGTGCATTCTCGCGACTCAGTACTACATGTCATCGAACAACTGAAGGGCACCAAGTTCTGGCTGGATAGCCACTACGACTTGAGTCTTCCGAAGCTCGAAAACCGGCTGCTTGCCAGACGCCAACGCGCCGGCGGACTCGACGTCGCCTTCGTGGATTATTTGCAGTTGATGCTGACCAGCGGCAAAGGAGACAACAGAGCAAACGAGGTGGCCGCCATATCGAGGGGGCTGAAGGGCATAGCATCTCGCCTTGGCATACCAATCTTCGTAATTGCTCAGTTTTCACGCTCATACGAAGAGCGACGCATCCTGGCGTACCAGGCCGGCAAGCCGGTACCGCTGCCGACCAACCGCGACCTGGCAGAGTCCGGGGCAATTGAGCGGGACGCCGACAAGGTTATCCTGCTTCACAGAGAAACCAACCCGGACCGCTCCCGCGAGGAGCACAACCTGACCAAGCTCATCGTGAGCAAACAGCGCAACGGGCAGTCCGGGCAGGTTATTTCCTACCGTTGGGACGGCCAACTTCAAAGACTGGAGGAAGCCGTATGATCTGGGTGCGTGTAAAGCCAAGACATGTAGGGAAATGGCATCTGCCGGCACGAAATGGCATAGAAACGCTTTGTAATCTGACCATCCCCGCCAAGGCCGAGTACGTCGATCACCTGACCGGGTCTGCTTGCCAGGAGTGCCGGGACGAGCTAAGGCGTGGTCGTCTGGAAGCCCAAGAACACAACGGCGATGGCCTGCTTCCGCAGTTCACGCCGAGACCGTACGACGCGGAGCGGATCGGGCTGATGAGGCTCAAGTTACTGTGTGGTAGGACTCTTGCATCCATGGAGTGCGTGTACGGCCAGTGCATCGAGACCGTTGTCCCGCCTCACGCTCGCTCGGGTAAATCCGCGATCGAGTCCAAATATGTGCCGGCGCTCTTGACAGAGCTAGCCAAGTTTGTTATATTAGACGCTAACAGGGGGGGCGGCTATGGGGAAAAAGCATGATGGGCTCAAGCGGTCCCCCGGGGGTTCAGGTTCCAGCCTTTCTCCGTTCAAGCGAGCGATCTGGTTCGCCGGCCGCCACTGCTCGTGGGTCCGCCGTGCATACCACAAACACACCGGCCGGTACCTCTGGGGCCTGCTCTGGCTCTTGGCTGACGGGCGATGGGAGGAGCATGAACGAAAACTTCAGCTTTAAACGTATGGTAATCGCGGAGTTGCTGTGAAATATTCCGCAAAAGCTTTCGACACCACGACTCGGGCAAGCGCAGGGGACGACGGGATTAGCGGCGCCTTCGCGAGATTCTGGTCGCGAGAATGGCGGCTGATTATGTCACGACCCGTCTCCACTGTGGCGAACCAATCTACAGAATATTCCGCGAAGACGGGCATTTTGTCCCCAGAAACCGAGAAGACGGCGCCATCCACCTCCGCCCCGGGATGCGGCGTGCGAAGAGGCGCCGGCAGCGCGCTAAGAAAGCTCGTCTCCTGTACGGCGATGCTCCTGGCTGGCATGGTTGGCGGCCAGGCCCTAATGGCAGGTAGAGAGGGCGGAGCCGTTGTCGTCGTGCTCGACCCCGGCAATCTCGCAGGCCGCCTTGCCGTTTTCGAGGTTCAGCTTGCCCTCGCTGAGCAGCGGGCCAGCCGGGCAGACGGGGCAAGGATGCTTACACAGGCTCGGTTCGGGGAGATCGTATTTGAAGAAATGGCAATGGTCGGGGTGCTTGGAGATGCCCGGTGCTCGGACCTGCTGGCACTGGGGATGAGGAACGCCGACCACAGACTGATGCGGTGGAGGAGCAAAAGATGACCTTGATGAGGTTTCACTCGTACAAGTGCAACTACTGTGGCCACAGGCATTCGGACTGGACTCCAACCGAAAGGCTCATGGGCTGTCGCGAGATAATGGCAAATCAGATCCGTCAGTTGAAAAAAACCATCAAAGAACTGAAGCGCGCGAACGGCATTCTCTACAAGAACGAGAACAAGAGGAAGGCGGGGAAGAATGGGGAATGGCATCAGCCACAGAAATCTGCTCGACATTGCCGAAGCACGATGCGCGAAGACTTCAATGCATGCACGAAGTGCAACGGCACAGGAATTTTAGCCGGCAAGGAGAAAACGTGACAAGCATCCATATGATAGTCGATGAAATCAGTGAAAAGCTCGCAGGGCACAAGAAATGGCTGGCGGGAAACCCCAATGGAGTACGTGCAGACTTCAGGGGGGCCGACCTCTCCCAAGCCAGTCTCTCCGGCGCCAACCTCTCCGGCGCCAACCTCTCCGACGCCGACCTCTCCCACGCCCACCTTTCCGGCGCCAACCTATTCTACGCCAACCTCTCAGGTGCAGACCTCTCCAGAGCCGACCTCTTCCACGCCAACCTCTCCCACGCCTACCTTTCCGGCGCCAACCTCTCGGACTCCGAACTAATCGGCGCAGACCTCTCCCGCGCCTACCTCCCGGGCTCCAATATCTCCGGCGCCAACCTATTCGGCGCCAACCTATTCGGCGCCAACCTCTCAGGTGCAGACCTCTCCAGAGCCGACCTCTTCCACGCCAACCTCGCCGGCGCAAAGCTCCCCAGAGCCAACCTCTCCGACGCCAAGCTCGACGGCACAATTGGTCTCAATATGAGAGCAATCAATCCACTGCTTATGCTATTGCACCAGCAGGGGCCGATTAGGGCCTACAAGCTGGTCAGTGGAGATTTCGGGAGCCCGGTTATTACGGAAAATCGGATGATCTACAAAATTGGGAAGACCATAGAAGTAGAAAGCGCATCTACTGATTCTAACGAGGAGTGCGGACCAGGCATCAGTGTTGCCACAATGCCATGGATTATATCTAATATGAGGCATGGTGACCGGGTGCTGCTTGTTGAGTTCGAGGCTGCGGATATTGCGGCAATTCCCCTTGGGGGTGGGAAATTCCACCTTCACCGTTGCACTGTTGTCCGTGAACTCAGCCCAGCCGAATTGGGATCACCACAGGAGGTCAGCAATGACAGGAATTCAGCAATTCTCGGAGTGGGTGCGTGCGTGTGCCCTGACTGCGGCGGGGACAAGCAAATCGTGCACGTAAAATATGA
>Ga0051987_10001255_pt1 | contig 13149 bp, 17 predicted proteins | sample CryGey08umfilter_2_FD_58083 | JGI IMG/M metagenome (GOLD analysis project Ga0051987, IMG submission 58083) | Groundwater microbial communities from aquifer in Utah, USA - Crystal Geyser 4/10/14 0.8 um filter | ecosystem: Environmental > Aquatic > Deep subsurface > Groundwater | place: USA: Utah... | reverse complement strand
CAGTTGTAGACATAGCGTAACTGCCTTTAAATAGGTCTTCTTAATTTAACCCTACAGAAACATTCTTAAAAAATCGTTAACTTTTTATTGATAATTTAAATAGTATCATAATTTTTTTAACGTCTTTCAACATTTAAAACAACTTTCAATGCCCTAAGGGCCGCCATAATATGATTAAAATGCGTTGTGTCCTTCACTTCAATATCAATCAGCAGCTCCCAAAAATCATTATTACGATGATTGATTTTAAAATTAATAATATTAGCAGATTCCCTGCTTAGTACAGAAGTAGCCAATGAAAGTGCCCCTTCAGTATTAGATAATATAAGTTTTATACGTGCTGTATAACGGTCTAAAAAATCAAGTTGCCTTTCCCACATCAAATCTATAATGCGATCTTGATCAACTTTATAAACACCAGACTCACAATCTTTTGTATGAACAGTAATACCTTTCCCTGTTGTGATAATCCCTATAATTTTATCACCGGGTATCGGATGACAACATGCAGCAAAATTCAAAGCCATTCCTGGAATCATACCTTTAATTGACATTGAATGTTTTGTGGGTTGGCGTTTTTTAATATTATCTAGTTCTTCTTCAACATCTTTTACCTGATGTTCTGGTGGGTATGCAATATTTTGAATGCTGCGTGTATTAATTTTCCCCTCTCCAACAAAAACAAACAAATCATCAACAGAATCTATTTTTAAGGTGCCACAAACATGCTTTAGGATTTTCTCACAAAACACTTGCCCATCCTTGGTAAATGCTTTTTGAATGAGTGCTTGTCCAAGTTCTAAAAATTCTTGTCGGTGCGTAGAGCGCACGTAGCGACGAATGGCTGCTCGTGCCTTCCCCGTAATTACAAAACGTTCCCACGTGGGTGATGGCTGGTGATTTTTATCTGTTAAAATTTCTACTTGATCCCCATTATGCAAGACTGTACGCAAGGGAACAGATCTGCTATTAACACGAGCCCCTATTGTTTTGTTGCCAATATCAGAGTGTATGGCATATGCAAAATCAACAGTTGTTGCACCATGGGGCAACGAGACAAGTTTTCCCTTTGGCGTAAAGCAAAAAACTTGATCCTTAAACATTTCAAGCTTTGTATTTTCTAAAAATTCATCAGGTTCATCTGTGGTTTCTAAAATATCTAGCAATGAACGGACCCAAGCATATTGCCGACCATCATGCTGGGTTTTATTTTCCTCACTGCATTCTTTATAGTTCCAATGCGCTGCAACCCCAAATTCAGCAAATTCTTGCATTTTTTTTGTTCGAAGTTGAATTTCAATACACTGATTCAGCGGACCTAAAACAACGGTATGTAAAGACTGGTAACCATTTGGCTTTGGCGTACTAATGTAGTCCTTAAATCGTCCTGGCATAACAGGAAATTCTTGATGAATAACACCAAGCGCTTGATAACAATCAGAAACAGAATCAACTATAATACGAAAAGCCATAACATCGGCCATTTGTTCAAATTTAACATTTTTTCGCTGCATCTTATTCCATATAGAATAAGGTGATTTCTCACGACCTGATATTTCTGTATAAAGATTATGGGCACGCATTTTATGATGCAACTGACAAATAACATTTTCAACCAAGTTATCTGACTGACTTTTAAGGTATGTTAAGCGATGGGTAATAGATTCATATACATACGAATGAAGTTCTTTAAAGGCAATATCTTCTATTTCTTCCTTCATTTTATGAAGGCCGATACGTTCTGCCAATGAACAATAAATCTCTAACGACTCACGGGCAATTCGGGCGCGCTTTTCAGGGTTGGTAATGCAATGAAGGGTGCGCATGTTATGAAGGCGATCAGCTAGTTTTACAAGTAAAACACGTATATCTGTTGACAGGGCCAGAAGTAATTTTTTAAAGTTTTCTGCTTGTTGTGTATGTTCTGATTGTTCTTCAATGCGTGTTAACTTCGTAACACCTTTTACCAGCTGCAAAATCTCAGGACCAAATACGTCTTGAACATCACGTTCTGTAACATCAGTATCTTCTATTGTATCATGCAGCAAGCCAGTGACAACTGAATGTGGATCTAACTTTAAGTCTGCCAAAATATGAGCAACCGCTAAAGGGTGCAAAAAATAAGGCTCACCTGAAGCACGTTTTTGATTTATATGGGCTTTTTCAGAGAAATCGTAGGCACGCTGAATAAAATCCAATTCAACAGAAGGATAGTTTTTTCTAATTTTATTAAAAAGTTCTGCAGCGGCCGACATGTAAAATAATGAAAAGAGTCTACTCTTCCAGTATAGGGGTTTCTTCTTCTTCAGATCCAGCATCAAGAGACATATCTGAAAGATCTTCATGAGAAGCCCATTCTTCTTGCTCTTCTAACATCAGTTCTTGTGTGTCGTTATCAATATCTTCTTCTTCAGTTTGTGAAAATAAGTTATATTGTAGGGATTTTACAAAACTTGCTTTCAACTCCTCAGCATTAATACTTTCTGATGCAATTTCCCGCAAAGCAACAACTGGATTTTTATCATTATCGCGTGGCACTGTTAAAGGAGAACCAGCAGCTATTTCACGTGCTCTTTTCGTTGCCATCAACACAAGTTCAAATCTTGATGGAACTAATTTAATACAATCTTCAACCGTAACGCGCGCCATAATAATACCTTAAAAAAATTTCAGAATATAGATTAAACTAACATGTTTATTCAGATAAATCAAGCAATTTGAATAAAATTGCACCTTCCAACGTGTAATAACTCTAAGCTTTTACAAAACGTCAATTTGTATAGCATGCAATCCCTTTTTCAAAATATCACCTAGTGTTTGATATATTTTTTGATGAATTTGAATTTTTGTAAGCGTGCTAAAATTGTCAGATCGAATTGAAATTTTAATATGCGTTACACCAATATCACCACCTTTGTAATGATTTGCATGTTTATACGAGTGGTCTTCTACTTTTAAAACAGTTGGATTTAGTGCCCTTAAAGCTGTTTCAATTGCTAACAGTGTTATCATAATATGAATAATATTTTGTAATAGTATATATTTTGCATTGTAATACATATAAGTGGGATCATAAAGGTATGAAAAAAAAATACACACAAAAAACACTTAAGTCCCCAGCACACCTAAACGGCATTGGTGTACATTCTGGGACACCCGTTAATTTAGAACTCCTTCCTGCTGCCATTAATCATGGCATTAAATTTCAAAGAACAGATATTGCAACCAATAATATTATTAATGCAACCTATGATTGTGTCTCAGATACAAAAATGTCTACAACACTTTCGAACAAACATGGTGCAAACATTTCAACTGTAGAGCATTTAATGTCAGCTCTTGCTGGTTATGGCATTACAAATTGTCTCATCAAAGTATCTGGCCCTGAAGTGCCGATCATGGATGGAAGTGCTGAAGATTTTTGCAATGCAATACAGGCAGTAGGCACAGACAATCAGCAACATGAAAAAGAATACGTCAAAGTATTAAAAGACATTCGTGTAGAGTCTGGTGACGCATGGGCATCGTTTACCCCGTCAACCGAGCGTACTTTTACCGTAAATTTTGATTTTTTAAAGCGTTTACCAAGCGCACTTAAACAATCACACGATGTAACGTTCAATCTAGATGACGATAATTTTCACCTATTCTTTGCAAAAGCACGTACTTTTGGTCTGTATGAAGATGCGCGCAAAGTACAAGCCATGGGGCTTGCAAAGGGTGCCAATTTAGACAACACCATTATTATTAAAGATGAGGGCATATTAAACCCTGAAGGCCTACGCCACCCAGATGAATTGTCACAGCATAAAATACTGGATGCTGTGGGTGATTTAGCGTTATGCAGCAACTTTATAATTGGCGCTTATTCTGCCTATAATGGATCCCACTATTTAAATAACAAGCTGCTTCGTAAATTATTTGACACAGCTGATTCTTTGGAAACAGACCCTGTCGCATGAGCATTCAAAAACGCTCCCTTACCCTGTTTTCTCACAGAACAAGCATCAGCTTAGAACCTGATTTTTGGCATGCCTTAAATGATATAGCCAAAAACAAACAGTTATCCCTACAAAAGCTTATCGAACATATTGACGAACAACGACAAGGCCACAACCTATCATCTGCTATACGTGTATACGTATTAAAGTATTTTCAACAACCGAACACAGAAAAAAGCCTCAGTTAACGGGGGCTATTTCTCTATCTACAACTCAACATGTAACCTATTAATTTAAAATATAATTTAAAATATAATTTAAAATATAATTTAACAATATGGCTAAAGACTTCATTGCACGGTTACGAACACCTTCTAAACAACCACCGTTTTCTTTATGGTTTTCCATTATCTGTTGCAACACAGTATATTTCAATGTATCAAAGGTGGGATCACCCTCTAACCCTTTAAGTTCATCTAAAATAGAAACAGTATAAGCCACAAGAGATAGAATTTGATCGTTATTTGCTGCTTGACTGATGGCAGCACGAATCCATTTATCCCCTTCAACAGCACACACACCATGCTCAGCCTGAACTTTTTCTTTTGGAAAAAGCATGTAAAATTTAATCAACACTTCATTTTTTTCATCTGTTTCTTTCCCTAACGCTTTTTGCATAGCCACTTCATGTTGAAAAGATGCCTTTCCAAAGCCCATATCTTCTGAAGCTTTCAACAAGCTATCAATATTCGCATTACAAAAGGCATCGTGTTGATGCACATCACCAAAAGTATTAATCTGTTTTAGCACTGACGCGACAACATCTTTCATAGGCCCAACACCTGGATGCCGTTGCAAAGCCATCATTTTAGCCACTACAGCTTCACTCGCTTCTTGTAATGCGGCATATTGCTGGGGTACTGGTACTCCAAATAATACATGATTAATATGCGATATATCGCTTGGTGTAAAAGCATTCACAAGGGCAGCATTCACATATTCAGGGCCAAGTTCTTTTAATGCGACTAATTGAATTCTTGACCTATCTAACTTTGCTAGCAAAGACTTGGGTAAATGCGGCCCTGCAGCCAGAACTGTCGTTCGTGCATCCAGTCTTGCGGGTGCCTGCGCAGGGGCTTCCCCCATAGAAGCAAGAATTGCCGCATCAATATCAGCCTGAGAGAACCCATCATCAGATGCAAATATAGTAGGTATTATAAGAGGTGTTACTAACAATAGTTTAAAAATATTTTTCTTCATATATCATCCTAAATAATAATTTTATTAATCAATATAAATATAATAGCATACACATACTGATGAATAAAAACATTTTTTTAACGGGTTCATCTAATTGTTTTTTTCTTCATTTCCATAACAATGCGCAAAACAGCGGCAACCGATTTATAAAATTTTTGCGGAATTTCATCTTCTATTTCAACAACACCGTAAAGAGAACGTGTTAACGGTGGATTTTCAATAACAGGTATATTATTAATTTTAGCAACTTCTCGAATACGTAAGGCAACAACATCTTTCCCCTTTGCAACCACAACGGGTGCACCCATCGTGTCTTCATCCCATTTTAAAGCAATTGAATAATGCGTTGGGTTTGCAAGTATGACCGTTGCCTTTGGCACCTCTGACATCATGCGATTACGCATTTTCTCCATCCTTAGCTGTTTTAATTTCTGTTTAATTTCTGGGTCACCATCAGCCTCTTTGTGTTCTTTTTTTAAGTCATATTTGCTCATGCGCATTTTTTTAAGATACTTAAAACGCTGATAAAAATAATCTCCAACAGCAATAAAGCCAAACGCTATGATCAAACTTAAATAAACAACAAAGTTTAAATCATATAAAACCTTTCCAAATTCAGAAGCGCTTAGCCACATCCATGTACTTAAAAATCTTTTCTCATCATGAAGGCTTATATACAAAGCGCTACCAAGAACAACGAGTTTCACCACATTTTTTACAGAATCAACCAAGTTATCTTTTGAAAAAATCTTCTGAAACCCTTTTTTTAAAGATAGGTTTGAAAATTTTGGCTTAATAGATTTAGGTGTAATTGCCCCCCATTTTTGAGGCAACCCACCAAGAAAAGCACCAGCCAAAAGGACAATCATAGTGGGCGCAAGTATTTTTAAAAGTGAAATATAAATATGCCATCCTACTTTTTTGGTACTTATTTCCAAGTCAAACGTATGGGGGCGATCTATAAATATCAGGCTATCAGTCAGCATTGTTTTTACAGACCAAGGCAGCACATATAAAATAGAAATTGCACTACTAATAATCATACAAAGGGTAATAATCTCTTTTGAAAAGACTACATCCCCTTCTTCTTTAGCCTTCTCTAGCTTGCGACTAGATGCCTCTTCGGTCTTATCATCACTATCATCATCGCCCTTATCTTCAGACATACGTCACCTTCTTTGAAAGATTTTGACAAAATTTTCTAAAAACACAACATTAAATCCGCTTAACAGATGACCTATAAGCAAAGCCATCATGAAAAAGCCAACTAAAACTTGGGCTGGCATAATAATACTAAACACTTGAATTTGCGGAATAATCTTATTTAAAAGGCCAATACTAAAATTTAAAATCAGGGCTACAATAATAAAGGGGTAGGCAAACTGCAGACCAAGCAAAAACATTTTTTGAAAACTATCCAGTAAACTAATTTTTAAATCAGAGAGTATCCCCACCTGATGAATATCAATAAATTCATAAGAATGATACAAAACTTGAATAAGCGTATGATGAAAATTAGCAGCAAATAATAAAACAACAGCGCCAACCGTTAAAGCCAGCGTTGGAAGCATCGTTTGCGACCCACTGGACGGGTTAAAAAGCATAGCACTGGACAATCCAGATTCCATACCAATAATATGGCCCAAAATATCGATCAAGAAAAACAATACTTTTGCAGATAATCCGATAAAAGCACCCATGCCAAATTCTAAAAGCATAAGATATAAAATATTTATTTGGTTCAATTCAGTGGTAACAGGCAAAAACTTACTAACAAGAGGGGTAAAAAAAATAGATAGTGTTGCCGCCAACATAATTTTACTTTGAGATATAATTTCTTTCTGTGAAAAAATAGGTGCCATCATAATCAAACCAAGAACGCGTGCAAAGCATAAAAAGAAAGGATACAAACCGTCCAAAGCTAAATTATGAACATTACTCATATCATATTACCTACCCCCCGCACCGGAGTGGCTGATTTTAAAGAAAAGTGTTTTGGTAAAACTTTCAAACGACGGCACGATATGCGGTAAAACAATTAAGCCCATTGCAATAACGGCAACAAATTTTGGCACAAATGTTAACGTCATTTCTTGGATCTGGGTAATAGCCTGAATAAGTGATACAACCATACCCAAAACCAATGCCGTCAACACCATTGGTGCCGATAATTTAAGAATTAAAAAAGACATTTCTTGCAATATATTAATAATTTCAGCTGAGCCCATACATCACCCATGAAAACCGATGATAAAAAAAATGTATCATTTTGCAATATAACCCCATAAAATTCTTGACATCCTTTAAGCAAACAGTGTATAAAAGATGAATGAGTTTATGTTTTTTTAAACTCTCTATATTATTTAAACATTTCTGGAGTGCTGAATCAATGTTTGCAGTTCTAAAGACTGGCGGGAAACAATACCGCGTAGAAGAAAATAACCTTATTCGTGTTGAAAAAATCGAAGCAGAAGAAGGTTCTACGATTACTTTATCTGATGTTCTGATGACAGATGATGGCGCTAAGATAAAAGTTGGCGCGCCTTTATTAAAGTCAGCAACGGTTGAAGCAACTGTTGTACGTCAAATGCGTGACCGTAAAGTTTTGGTTTTCAAAAAGAAACGCCGTCAAAACTATCGTCGTATGAAAGGTCACCGTCAACATTTGACAGTCCTTCGCATTACAAAAATCAACGCAGCATAAAGCTGTTTATTAGGAGCAATTCGTCATGGCAACAAAAAAAGCTGGTGGTAGTTCGAAGAACGGTCGCGATTCTGAAAGTAAACGACTTGGTGTAAAACGTTATGGGGGTCAATTTGTTTTGGCTGGCAACATTCTAGTACGCCAACGTGGTACAAAATTTTATGCTGGTTCTAATGTAGGAATGGGTAAAGATCATACCTTGTTTGCAACACAAGATGGTGTTGTTGAGTTTAGCAAGGGATTTAAAGGACGTTCATTCGTTACGATCAATTCTGTTTTATAATACCTATACATATTTTTATCAGGGGCTTTTAAGCCCCTTTTTTATTATCGATTTATAATGATTACAAATGAAACAAATGCCTTACCCATTGAACACATTAACCTTAAAACAGGTCTTTATGTTGTACCAACGCCGATTGGCAATTTAAAAGACATTACTTTACGTGCACTAGAAACACTAAAGAGTGTTGAGTATATTTATTGCGAAAACACAAGGCACTCTAGAAAACTATTATCATACTACAAAATAGAAACGCCGCTTCGCACATATAACGATCACAGCAACGAAAAAGATCGTACCCATATTATTCAAACGGCCCAAAATCACCCTATTGCCTTGATTACAGATGCTGGTATGCCTTTAATTTCTGATCCTGGCTACAAACTAATTCAAGAAATATACACGCAAAAAATTTTCACAACTGTTTTACCTGGACCTTGCGCCCTTGTAACGGCCATGGCATTATCTTCTATGCCAAGCGATCGCTTTTCATTTCTTGGTTTTTTTGATACCTCAAAAGCGGCAGAATTCATCGACGCAAACACGTCTCTTATTTTTTATGAAAGCCCAAAGCGTTTATTAAAATCTCTTTCATGGTTTTCTGAACACATGAAAGACAGAACAATTTCAGTCTGCAGAGAACTTAGCAAAATACATGAAGAAAATATTATTGGCCGTTATGAAGACGTTATAGAAAAATTCAAAAACAAACCATCCATCAAAGGTGAATTTGTCCTTATTCTATCTCCGCCAGAGAAAAAATCATTAAATGATGATGATATTTTAAAACTCATTCAAAACAACCCACAAAATTTAAGCGCAAAAGACCTTATTAAGCTGATATCCACCTCTTACAAACTGCAAAAAAAACGTGTGTATAATCTATACCATAAAAATCACGCATGACTTGACACGCTATCAGAATTTAAGAAAAAGTAAGATAATGTTTAAATAACAGCATTCAAGGAATGAATACACAAACACGCATCATGATAATCCCCTTTGATAAAAATCTATTATTAAAAAAGTGCTAGCATTTTAATCCATACTAATTTAATATGATTTGTATAACAAGCATATATACAATAAGCTTTTAAGAGGATTGATATGGCCATTTATGGTGAAAATGTTAAGGTTGCTGTGACCGCCATGATGCAACTTGCTACTTTAGACAAAAATAACGTGGCATCATTATCAACATTATCAAAAAACGAATCGCTTTCAGTGTCATTCTTAGAACAGCTTTTTTCTAAATTAAAGCAGAACAACCTGGTCAACAGCAAACGCGGCATTAACGGTGGGTACTTTTTACAAAAATCAGCTCATGAAATCACACTTTTTAATATAATTGAGGCTGTTGAATCATCCACAAAAATAACACGTTGTAAAAAAGGTAGTGGCGGATGTTTACCTGGGGGGCATATCTGTTCAACACACAGACTATGGCGCGAACTAGAACGCGTGAACAAAATAATTTTAAATAGCATATCTTTAAAAGATCTGATTAATGGTCGTGCGAAAGATTTAAGCAGCATCATTACAATATCTAATCTACAAACTGGAGCCAAGGAATGAGCAACCAAGAGAAAATTTATTTAGATTATAATGCAACACGTCCCTTACGCTATTCTGCGCGTCAAGAACTTGTTCAAGGGTTTGAACTATGCGGAAACCCTTCTGCTGTTCACAGCAGTGGCAATACAATCAGGCGTATGATCGAAAACAGCCGTGATACCATTGCACAGGCACTGAAAATAGAATCAAGACGTCTCATTTTTACAAGTGGCGCAACAGAGTCTAATAATATTGTCTTAAAAAATTTTAAGGGTCGGGTTATTATATCCGCTACTGAGCACAGCTCTGTCTATAAAGTACGCGATGATGCAATTATTTGCCGTGTCACCAATTCAGGCATGATTGATTTACAATATTTAGAACAGCTTTTGTTAGAAACAGATGAACCAACCTTGGTGAGTATTATTGCAGCTCATAATGAAACTGGGGTTATTCAGCCTTTAGAAAAGATACAAAAACTTACTCAAAAATTTAATGCTTGTCTTCATACAGACGCTACACAAGCATTAGGGCGAGTTAATTTTGATTGGAATTCTTTTGATTTTATTTCATTTTCTGGACACAAGATTGGCGCCATGACAGGTATTGGCATATTAGTGATCAATCCTGATAAACCTTTATGCCCTCTGATGCACGGTGGTGGTCAAGAACGTTCGTATAGACCAGGAACAGCTAATTTTTTAGGCATTTTATCCCTTAAAGCCGTTATACAAGAAACTTTAGAAGAAGACTGGTCAAGTACAAAAAAGCTGCGTGATTATTTAGAATTGCAAATTTTAGATATTTCTCCCTTAAGTATTATTTTTGGAAGAACTGAAACCCGTATTCCAAACACTTGTTTGATAACCATGCCTAATGTAAATAGCGCAACACAAGTTATGAGCTTTGACTTAAACAATATTTGTGTGAGCGCTGGCTCAGCCTGTTCTTCAGGAAAAGTTAAAATATCACACACCTTAAAGGGCATGGGCTACAGTGATGACGTTGCAAATTCGGGTCTGCGTGTTAGCCTTGCACCTGATGCGACAAAAAAAGATGTTGACCATTTTATTAGCATCTGGAAAAAAATATACCTTAGCTGCTCAGATAACATGCACGTACAAAGTGGTACAAATAGTGTTGACACAACGACACATAATACACCTGTTTATAACAATTCTAATAAATCGGTTTTTCGAATTATCGATAAGTTAAAATCTTATTGTTTAACAACTGGAACGAACAAAAAGAATGAATTTGTTCAAGGCATAAAAGAACAGTCGTCTTTTAAAAAGAAACATCACCATAAAACCAAAAATAAAGTGCATTCAAACAAGCCTGCAATATTACAATTTTATTAAATAGGGATAAAAATGAACAAACAAATTTACCTTGATTACCAAGCAACAACACCCTGTGACCCACGTGTTGTGGAAAAAATGATTCCATATTTAACAAAACATTTTGGCAACCCACATTCGCGCAATCATTCATATGGATGGACAGCAGAAGATGCTGTAGAGTCTGCACGTGCAGAAGTTGCAAAAGTTATTAAGGCAGACCCAAAAGAAATCATATTTACAAGTGGGGCAACTGAATCGAACAATATTGCCATTCAAGGGATTGCGCGCTTTTATAAAAGTGATACAAAAAATCATATTATTACAGTTGCAACCGAACATAAATGCGTTTTGGATACGTGTCGTCACTTAGAAGAAGAAGAAGGTTTTAAAATCACCTACCTGCCTGTTAACGATAAAGGTTTAATAAGTCTGGATGATTTAAAAGCAGCTATTACTGAAAAAACAATATTAGTGTCAATTATGGCCATTAACAATGAAATTGGTGTGGCCCAGCCTTTGAAGGAAATTGGCAAAATGTGTCGTGACAAAAAAGTTTTTTTTCATACGGATGCAGCACAAGCCTTTACTAAAATTCCCCTAGATGTCAACGAAATGAACATTGACCTACTTAGCATCTCAGGGCACAAGGCTTACGCTCCAAAAGGAATTGGCGCCTTGTACGTACGCAGAAAACCCCGTGTGCGTTTAAAAGCAATTATTCATGGTGGTGGGCAAGAACGTGGTATGCGATCAGGTACACTATCCCCTGCCCTGTGCGTTGCACTTGGAGAGGCTTCACGTATAGGCCTACAAGATATGGAAAAAGACACAGCACACATTACACAATTAAGCAAAAAAATGTGGAAGGGATTAACGGCCGAACTCAAAGAATTATATTTAAACGGTGATGAAACAAAACGTTATCCTGGCAATTTAAACATTAGTTTTGCCTACGTTGAAGGCGAAGGCATGATGATGGGGATAAAAAATTTAGCTGTTTCATCAGGTTCTGCTTGTACTTCGGCATCTCTAGAACCATCTTATGTACTAAGCGCCCTGGGTGTTAGCGAAGATATGGCCCATACATCTATCCGTTTTGGAATCGGTCGCTTTACAACAGAAGAAGAAGTTGACCAAGCATTAATAGAAGTTATTGAAACTGTTAAAAAACTAAGGGCTATAAGCCCGCTTTGGGATATGGCTCAAGAAGGCATCGACATCAGTAAAATACAGTGGGCATCCCACTAATTCAAAAAGTAAAGGAAAGAAAACAATGGCATACAGTAATAAAGTAATAGACCACTATGAAAACCCGCGCAACGTGGGCACATTGGATAAAGACGATAAAAGTGTGGGAACAGGCCTTGTTGGTGCACCTGCATGCGGCGATGTTATGAAGCTACAAATAAAAGTTAGCAAAGAGGGCATTATTGAAGATGCCAAATTTAAAACTTTTGGGTGCGGGTCTGCTATTGCATCATCTTCTTTAGTCACTGAATGGATTAAAGGTAAAAATATTCATGATGCATCAAAGATTAAAAACACAGAAATTGCTAAAGAGCTGGTTTTACCACCAGTTAAAGTACACTGCTCTATCTTAGCAGAAGATGCTATTAAAGCTGCCGTTCAAGATTATAAAGACAAACAAGAAAACGTATAATGACAGACGCCCCAAACGCACCTATTGATATAACCGATGCTGCCCTTCTACGCATCAAAGAACTTTTAAGTGCGCGGGGGAAAGCGTCTTATGGCATCCGTATTGGCTTAAAGACAAAAGGCTGTACGGGGCTATCCTATGCCATTGAATATGCGGATGCAAAAAATCCGTTTGATGAAGAAATTGTTAAGGATGGAATCCACATATTACTAGACCCTAAAGTTATTATGTTTATATTAGGAACGACGATGGATTTTGTTGAAGATAAAATTAAATCGGGATTCACTTTTGAGAACCCAAATGAAAAGGGCCGCTGCGGTTGCGGCAAATCTTTCCACGTTTAGCTGAGGTGGTCCTGGTTGTTCGGACAGGAAAGCAGCAAAATTAAGAGATAGTTTATTAAA